>Ga0247804_10000296_pt1 | contig 23220 bp, 18 predicted proteins | sample UWRJL029104C1_FD_181142 | JGI IMG/M metagenome (GOLD analysis project Ga0247804, IMG submission 181142) | Plant litter microbial communities from Arlington Agricultural Research Station in Wisconsin, United States - UWRJ-L029-104C-1 | ecosystem: Environmental > Terrestrial > Plant litter >...
CGCCTGATCTTTTTGATCGATCTCCGGCACAAGGGCTTCCAGTTCTTTTTTTAAGCGGGCATTGAAATCTAACAAAGCCTTGCCCGGCGCATCGTTGATGTCAATGTCGTTCGCCGTGATCATGTTGCCAAAATCGATGATCATATTTTTACCAAACCTTGAAAAAGAACTGTAGTTGATGCCAACGGGCAATACGTTGAGCGGTATTCCCTGCTGCCAGCTGCTGATGGCGAGCCGCGCGGTCCCTTTTTTAAGCGGCCGCAAATGCCATTCGTTGATACAACGTCCTTCACTAAAGATCAGTACGATGCCATTTTTTTGGAACAGTGATTTGCAGTCGTCGAAGGTTTTATAATTCTGTTCCAGGTTTTCAACGCCTTCAGAAACGCGGTACACCGGGAACATATTCATGGAACGGAGCAGCCTGTCGTAAAAAGGGCTGGCAAAGGCATCACCTCTTGCCAGGGAATACACCGGTTTGTCGAACAAGGTAGAAAGAATGATCGCGTCTAAAAAAGAGTTGGGGTGATTGGCCGCGATCAGTAGTGGCCCGCCCATTTTAAAATACGCAGGATTGTTGACCCTTATATCCCGGCAATAGATCCACAATGCCCATTTCGCCGGTATTTTTAATAAGGAGTAAAGCAATCAGCGTTGGTTTAGGTTGAATCGATGGGGTAAAACTAATTCAATTGCGGGTCACTGGGATAGTTGATCAGCAACTCGTAATCCCCACCCAGGTGTTGCAGGCTTTTTTTCCATACGTCGGTGTGCTGTGTATTGAAAATAAGATTTCGGGTAGCGGTAACCGTTAGCCAGCTTTTCTCCTCCAGTTCCGTATTCAGCTGCTCGTTGCCCCAGCCGCTGTAACCAATAAAGAACTTGATCTTTTTAAGGTCGATCGTACCGGTCTTGATCATGGCCGTAACGGTCTCGAAATTGCCGCCCCAATACACGTCTTCATTCACCTTTACGGAATCGGGTATCAGGTCGGGGTACTGGTGTAAAAAATGAATGGTATCCAGTTGTACCGGTCCGCCACAATAAACGGGTATCGGGTATCCTTCGAGGCCGGTGATGAGTTCGTCGATGGTTTGCCCGAACAATTTATTCAACACGAACCCAAAACTACCTTCGGGCTGGTGTTCGCACAGGAAGATCACGGTACGGGCAAAGTTGGGATCCTTTAAAAACGGGTCCGCGATCAGTAAGGTACCTGCTGCCGGTTCAATCATATTTCTAATATAGGAATTTATTGGTAAAGAAATTTCTACGGCTGTTTAATTTTGAGATTTTTGCAGCGCGATTATGGAGTGAGTCACTCCCGGAGAGGCGCACTCAATAATCGCCCTTACACCGCTAATGAGCTTTGGCAAAGTTTAAACTTTGGCAAAGTTATAAGGGGAGGTTTTGTTAAAACGCAGAAAAACACCATGACTGGGCGGTGATTTTCTCCTGGCGGCTCCGCCAACTATCCCGCAATTGCTTCCTTGAAAATGAACATTCCAGGGATTGTATTTCATCAATTAGTCAGCCCTCGAATACTTGCCAGCGGCTTGTCTCATCTTATAAACCTTAGTTAAATTCCACCTTTAAATAAATTACTTTATTTTACAGCAGCCTTAGTTACTAATTTTGCAGGAGTAACAAGGTTTTGCGGGCAGACAGATTGCTGCCGGCCGTACTGAATATTTTTTGATGAAAAGAATCTTTCCTGTTATAACCATCCTGATCCTTTTATCGCTGCTTGGACTATTGTTTTTCCAGTTCCTGTGGATCGACAGCGCCCGGGATGCAAAGAATAAACAGGTGGAAGAGAATATCGTACATGCCATGAATGAAGTGGCGGGTATCCTTACGCAGGACAAAGCTTCCATTCTTCCGCAACCCCGGCGCAACGACCTGTTGTTCCCAAGCGACCGATTACAGGCGCAATACTTCAAACCATCCGTGATACAGCGCTTCACCCGCGAAGAGATCAGCGACGTGATCCGCCGCACTTTCGATAAAAATAATTTACAGAATTATCCCTTTGAGTTTGCCATTACGGTAAATACGCTGAACGGTAAACAGGTATTGACAGACGGGTTTTATAACCTGTATGTCGATTCGGCCAACAACATTAACCACGTGATCGCGCTGGAGCCGCAAAGTGGCAGCAACTTTGAAAACCTGGTGCGCGAAGAATACCTTTCACTCATCGTGCCGCAGCAAAAAAAGATCATCTGGAGGGAAATGAGCTGGTTCATCGTGGGCGCTGTACTGTTTACCTTGATTATTACTGCTGCCTTCTTCATCACCATCCGCACTTTATTAAAGCAAAAAAAATTAAGCGAGATCAAATCCGACTTCATCAACAATATGACGCATGAATTCAAAACACCGCTGGCAACGATATCGCTGGCCGTGGATGCGTTAAAAAATGAAAAAGTGGCCGGTGACAAAGACAAGACCTCTTATTTTACAGGCATCATCAAAGAAGAGAACAAGCGGATGAACAAGCAGGTGGAAACCATACTGCAGGCAGCTTTGCTGGACAAACAGGAAGTGCAACTCAACCTGAAAAAACTCCATGCTCACGACCTCATCACCAGCGCGCTGAACAATATTACCTTGCAGGTAGAAGAAAAACAAGGCACGATGGAAGTGGATATGTCGGCCGCCAAAGACAACATCCTGGCTGACGAAGTGCATTTCACCAATCTCATCAACAACCTGCTCGATAATGCCGTGAAATATTCCCGCGAACAGCAACTCCACATTAAATTGTCAACCGCCAACACCGGCAACCAGATCAGGATCAGGATCGAAGACAACGGCATCGGCATGAACAAGGAAACGCTTCACCGCATCTTCGAAAAATTTTACCGCGCCCATACCGGTAATGTCCACAATGTAAAAGGATTCGGTCTCGGCCTCAGCTATGTAAAAACGATGGTAGATGCCCACCATGGCAACATCAAGGCCGAAAGCGTACTCGGCAAGGGCAGTTGTTTTATCGTTACGATCCCGCTCGCAGTTTAATTTGAAAATTTGGCAATATGAAAATGGCTTAATGAAGCGCCTTGTCCTATCGTCATTTGTTCTTATACTCCTGAAATGAATTACTTCTCCTGAAGTATTACGACTCCCCATTTTTCAATCTTCCCATCTTCAAATTAGTAGGTTATCCACCGAAATCCACATCTATCCACATTCAATTCACCGGGTTTATACCCAAATAACGCTCAAATCCTTTGTAGCAGGGGCATGGGTTTGTGGAAAAAATCTTTCCTCCAAAAAAGGCTTTGAAAGTGGGAAAAAGTGTTATTTTGTGGTAATACCTGTTTATTTAAGGTATAAATTATTGAAAATGATAGGTTTCCTGGGTGAATATGAAGCAACTGTCGACGCCAAAGGGCGCTTCCTGTTACCGGCCGGCTTTAAAAAGCAGTTGCCGGAAACGGGCGCTACCCATTTCGTGATCAACAGGGGCTTTGAAAAATGCCTCACCTTATACCCACTCCAAAGCTGGGAACCGATATTTTCCGAGATCAGCAAATTGAATGATTTTGATCCAAAAGTACGTGAATTCCGCCGCTACTTTTTGAACGGCGCCACGCAACTGGAACTCGACAGCGCCGGCAGGCTGTTGTTGCCTAAAAACCTTACTGATCATGCGGGACTTGAAAAAGACATCGTCCTCGTATCCGCTGTGAACAAGATAGAGATTTGGGATAAAAATAAATATACACAGTTCTTTGAAACCTTTACACCGCAGGCCTTCAGTGACCTTGCAAACGAGGTGATGAATAAAAGCAACGGCCCGCTGAACAGCTGATCTCTATGACAAACGAAAAAGAAATAGCAGGCGACCAGTTATCCAACGACCCTCCTGGCAGCTACCACGTGCCGGTGCTGTTGCATGAAACGATCGAAGGGTTGAACATAAACCCTTCAGGAGTTTACGTGGATTGCACTTTCGGCGGCGGCGGTCACAGCGCGGAGCTATTGAAACAGCTTGGTCCCGCTGGGAAACTGGTTGTTTTCGACCAGGATGAAGACGCGAAACAGAACGTACCATCGGACGAACGCATTCTTTTTGTACCGCAAAATTTCAGGCACATCGCGCGCTTCCTCCGCCTGCACAAGATCACGCAGGTAGATGGCATCATGGCCGACCTCGGCGTTTCCAGTCACCAGTTTGATGAAGCAGCCCGCGGCTTTTCCACACGCTTCGATGCCGACCTTGACATGCGTATGGACCAACGGCAACGCATAACCGCAGCCGATATACTAAGAGAATTCAGTGAAGCGCAACTGCATAAGTTATTCGAACAATACGGCGAAGTCACCAATTCAAAAACGCTGGCCCGCACCATCGTGGAAAAACGGCAGGTAGCGCCTATCCGCACCATCAGCGAATTGAAGAAAGCTGTTGAAGTGATTGTAAAAGGTAATCCCCAAAAATATTTTGCCCAGGTCTTCCAGGCATTACGCATAGAAGTGAACGACGAGCTGGGCGCATTGAAAGAATTGCTGCAGCAAAGCCCGGCATTGTTGAAACCCGGCGGCCGCATCGCCGTCATCACGTTCCATTCGCTGGAAGACAGGATCGTAAAGAATTTTTTTCGCAACGGCGCATTTGTGGAAGTGGAAAATGATGACCCGTTCGGCAGGAAAACAGAAAGCCCGTTGAAGCTGGTCACTAAAAAGCCGATAGGGCCGGCGGATAAAGAAATAAAAGCCAACCCAAGATCGAGAAGCTCGAAACTAAGGGTGGCAGAAAAAAAATAATTGCTTTCCCGGAAGCGCACAACGATTGAACAACATGGAGGAAACAACAGCGCAACCAAAAGTTGCACCTAAAATGGACTGGAAGAAGTTGCTTAGCCATAAATGGGTAGTGAAGAACATTCCATTCTTTTTATTCCTCGCACTGCTGGCGGTACTCTATATCTACAACGGGCATTATGCCGACAAACAGGTAAGAAAAATAGGCGCTACAGAGAAACACATCAAGGAACTGGAATACGAATTTAAAACAATAAAGAGTGAAGTGATCTTCAGGAGCAAAGCAAGCGAACTGGTAAAAGCCGTTGCCCCGCTGGGTTTGAAGGAACTCACCCAACCGCCGATACTGTTGATCGACAGCACCAAACAACAATAACTATATCAATACAAAGAACACGTAAGAGATTGGACATTAAAAAAGACATATTATGGAGGGTTTACCTCTGCTTCATCGGGATGATCCTCCTGGGGTTGGTTGTGCTCGGCCGTGCTTTTTATGTTCAGCGGGTGGAAGGTAAGTACTGGATCAGCATGGGCGACAGCCTGCACATTAAATACCAGCCCATAGAAGCCGAACGCGGCACCATCTACAGTGAAGACGGCAACATGCTCAGTACTTCCGTTCCCATTTTTGATGTATATGTTGACTTTGGCGCGGAAGGTTTAAGGGAGAAGAACGGCAAACGTTTTAAAGACAACCTTGATTCACTGAGCATCTGTCTCGCCCAACTTTTTAAAGATAAAACAGCTGCAGAATACAACCGGCAACTGAAGAACGCTTACAAAATAGAAGACCGTTATTACACGTTAAAGAAAAAGATATCTTTCTCCGACTACAAAGCCCTGCGCGACTTTCCATTGGTAAGGCAGGGAAGGAACAAAAGCGGTTTCATCATCGATCCCCGCGATAAACGCATCAATCCTTATGTATTGCTGGCCAACCGCACCATCGGTTTGTCGCGCGACGATGTAAGTAAAAATGTCGGCCTCGAAAAAACATACGACAGCCTGCTAAGAGGCAATACCGGTCAGCGCCTCATGCGTTACATCGCCGGTGCTTACCTGCCCGTGGAAGGCGCCGAACTTGAACCGGAAAACGGCAAAGACATTATTTCTACCCTCGACACCTACATGCAGGACGTTGCGGAAAACGCGCTGATGAAAATGCTGGTGGATAATAATTCCGTGCATGGCACAGCCATCGTAATGGAAACGGCTACCGGTAAGATCAAAGCCATTGCCAACCTGGGCAAACAGGCCGATGGTTCCTATGCCGAAGACCTTAATTATGGTATCGGCAAGGCAACCGAGCCAGGGTCGATCTTCAAACTGGCGACCCTCATCAGTTTGATGGAAGATAAATATGTGACCATGAATACAATGGTGGACTGCGAAGGCGGGGCCAAAAATTTCTATGGACTGCGCATCAAGGATTCCCACGGCGGTACGGGTACCATCAGTGTTAAGCAGGCATTCTACACGAGCAGCAACGTTGCTTTTGCAAAATTGGCTGATCAGTATTACCACAGCCAGCCTTCAAAATTCATCGATCATTTGCATCGCTTTCGACTGGATACATTGACGGGTGTTGACATTGTTGCAGCATCGGCCAAAACAACGATCAAAAAGCCTACGGCACGCAGTTGGGCCAATACCACCATTCCTTACATGGCGCACGGTTACGAGGAACTGGTAACGCCCTTGCACATGCTGATGTTGTACAACGCAGTTGCCAACAACGGTAAGATGATGAAACCTTACCTGGTAAGCGCCATCAGGGATTACGGTGTTGATGTAAAGAACATTCAGCCGCAGGTATTGGTAGAAAAGATCTGCAGCGACGAAACGCTGGCGCAGGTGAAAGAATGCCTTAAAGCCGTGGTAGACAGCCTGCACGGCACCGGCCATAAAATTTTATTCGACAGCGCATACAGGATCGCGGGAAAAACAGGTACCGCGGTAACAGCGCTCGACAACCGGGGATACAACAAAGGCAACAAAATATACCAGGCTTCCTTTATGGGTTATTTTCCTGCCGACCAGCCTAAATACAGCATCGGCGTTGTCATACAAAACAGCCGTGAATCAAAGCTGGTATATGGCGCCGATGTTTCCGGAAGGGTGTTCAAAGAGATCAGCGACCGCATCTACGCAACGTACCTCAGCACCCGCCAATACACGGCTTCCAATACGGTCGATAGTTCGCTCTATAATTATTTCGGCATGCAGCGCGACCTGGGCTCGATATTCAATTTTCTCAAAATGCCTTTTACCGATGCGGTGAAAGGCGGAAGCTGGAGAAGCGTGCAGGTAAAAAATAAACAAGGCTTGTTACAGGCACCCGACAGTTCTAAAGCCACGGTTAAGGGGATCATCCCAAATGTAACCGGCATGGGATTGAAAGACGCGATCAACCTGCTGGAAAACGTGATGGAACTGAAAGTAACGGTAAGGGGTAGGGGCCGCGTGGTGAACCAGTCGCTGCTGGCCGGTACAGGATTTAAAAAAGGACAAACCATTAACCTGGTATTGAATTAATGCTGAACGATATACTATATAAAGTGAAAATACGCTCCGTGCAGGGCAATACCGGCATAGAGGTAAACGGGCTTGCCATCGATTCGCGGCAGGTGCAGCCAGGCTATTGTTTCATCGCGTTGAAAGGCGCTGTAACAGACGGGCATGCTTATATAGATACCGCCATTGAAAAAGGCGCAACGGTTATTGTAGGCGTAACCATGCCTGTCACAACAAAAGAAGGCATCACGTATGTGCAGGTAGAAGATTCACACGAAGCGGCCGGTCAGATGGCGCATCATTTTTACGGCGAACCTTCTTTGAAAGTGAAGTTGGTAGGCGTAACCGGTACCAACGGTAAAACGACCATCGCTACGTTGCTTTGGAAATTGTTTACCGGCCTGGGCTACAAATGCGGCCTCATCAGCACGGTACAAAACCAGGTGGGAGAAAAGATCATTACCGCTACGCATACGACGCCAGATGCCGTTAGCATAAACGCGTTACTAAAGCAAATGGTAGACGAGGAATGTACTTATGTATTTATGGAATGCAGCAGTCATGCCATAGAACAAAAGCGCATAGCGGGGTTGAATTTTACCGGCGCCCTGTTCAGCAACATTACACACGATCACCTGGATTATCACAAAACATTCGACGCTTATATTAAAGCAAAGAAGATGTGGTTCGATCAACTGCCTCCCACGGCCTTTGCCATCAGCAACGCCGATGATAAAAGGGGCACGGTGATGCTGCAGAATACGGCCGCTAAAAAATATTACTACAGCCTTAAAACCATGGCTGAGTTCAAAGGAAAGATACTGGACAATGGCATTACCGGCCTGCACATGATGCTGAATGAAAAGGAAGTTTATTTCCGGCTCATCGGTGAGTTCAATGCCTACAACCTGCTGGCAGTGTACGGTGCAGCCGTTTTGCTGGGGGAAGATAAGGATGAAGTGTTGCAAATACTGAGCAGTTTGGATGGTGCCGAAGGCAGGTTTGAATATACAGTAAGCAAAAACGATCGCCTCATCGGCATCATTGATTACGCACACACGCCCGATGCTTTGTTGAACGTATTGGCAACGATAAAAAAATTAAAACAAGGTAACGAACAGGTGATCACCGTGGTAGGTTGCGGTGGCGACCGGGACAAAACCAAGCGCCCGTTGATGGCGGAAGTAGCCTGCGAGTACAGCGACAAAGTGATCCTTACTTCCGACAACCCGCGCAGCGAAGACCCGATGGCAATATTAAAAGACATGGAAGCCGGTGTGAACGTGGTGTCAAGGAAAAAAGTGATCAGTATCGCCGACAGGAAGGAAGCGATCAAAACGGCCGTGAGCCTGGCGGCAAGAGAAGACATCGTACTCATCGCCGGCAAGGGACATGAAAAATACCAGGAGATCAAAGGCGTGCGGTATGATTTCGACGACAAACAGGTATTGAAAGAATTGTTTGAACTACTGGATAAGTAACCGGAAAAATAAAAAGAAAGCAAAGTGTGGTATAAGCAAATGAGTTTAATGAATTAGCACATCAGCATATTATCACATTAGCAAATTAGTATTATGTTCTATCACTTTTTTAAATGGCTTACAGAAGAGGGATTTAGTTTTCCTGGCAGCAACCTGTGGAAGTTCACCACTTTCAGGGTATTGTTGGCGATGTTGTTGTCGTTGGTGATCACTACGGTGTATGGGAAAAAACTGATCAATTTTTTGCGCACCAAGCAATTGGGAGAAAGCGTGCGTGATCTTGGCCTGGCGGGTGAGCAACAGAAGAAAGGCACGCCTACCATGGGTGGCATCATCCTCATCCTGGCGATCGTAATCCCTACTTTATTATTTGCCAACCTGGATAAAGTGTATGTACGGCTGATGTTGTTGTGTACGGTTTGGTTGGGCGCCATCGGTTTCATCGACGACTACCTAAAAATAAGGTCTAAGCGCAGGGCGCAGGCATTGGGCGCCGAGTACAAAAAGAAGGACAGCGACGGTTTAGCAGGCCGCTTTAAAATATTCGGGCAGGTAATGCTCGGCATTATCGTAGGTGCAACGCTTTACTTTAATCAAAGCGTGGTGGTAAAAAGAGAATACAACAAAATACAGGTGCTTGGTCCAAAGGAAAGACAAACCGATGCCAAGCTGGATACAGTGGTGATCGATGGGAAGATACACGAATACGTTTCCGTAAAAACACCCATTACCACCATACCCTTTGTAAAATCACACGAATTTAATTACGCCAAATTATTACCTGAAAGTTGGCGCGATTACACTTATATATTGTACATCATCATCGTCATCTTCATGGTAACAGCCGTCAGTAACGGCGCTAATATAACTGATGGACTGGATGGTTTAGCGACGGGGGTAAGCGCGGTGATCGGCATTTGCCTGGGCATATTCGCGTATGTAAGCGGCAACGTAAAATTTGCCGAGTACCTCAACATTATGTACATACCCAACCTCAGTGAGCTTTCCATATTCATCGCTGCATTCGTCGGCGCCTGCATCGGTTTCCTCTGGTACAATGCCTACCCGGCGCAGGTTTTCATGGGCGACACGGGTAGCCTTGCCCTGGGTGGCATCATCGCTGCACTGGCAGTGATCGTAAGAAAAGAATTGCTGATCCCTTTTTTCTGCTTTGTATTCCTCGTAGAAAATTTAAGCGTGGTGATACAGGTAACCTATTTCAAGTACACGAAGCGAAAGTATGGCGAAGGCAGGCGGGTATTCCTGATGAGCCCGTTGCACCACCATTACCAGAAGAAAGGATATCATGAAAGTAAGATCGCGGTTCGTTTTTGGATCGTAACCATATTGAGCGTTGTGGTGGCTATTGTAACATTAAAACTGAGGTAAAGATTTTATTGGAAAACCCAGTCGCAGATGAAGCTGAAAAGTAACATCTATATTTTTCAATTTTAAAGTCCTTATCCCTGGAGAACCACGACCTGTTAAATTCTATGCTGTTGAAAAACCTTTTTTAAAAGTCCACGGGCTATAATTGAACCGGCGCCTGTAAAACCAACTTACCCCTAACCAGGTAAAAAGAATGAACTAAAATGAAAAAAAAGATCGTCATACTCGGTGCAGGTGAAAGCGGTATAGGCACTGCTTTGCTGGCCATGCAGCAGGGGTACGATGTGTGGGTAAGCGATGCCGGCTCCATTGCAGAACATTATAAAGCCGAGTTGCAACTGGCGCAGGTAGGTTTTGAAGAAGGACAACACACGGTCGAAAAGATCATGGATGCGGATGAGGTGATGAAAAGCCCGGGCATTCCTGAAAAGAACGAACTCGTGAAAAAGATCCGGGCACAAAAAATTCCAGTCATCAGCGAAATAGAATTCGCTTATCGTTATAAAGGCAACAGTAAGATCGTTGCCATCACCGGCAGCAATGGTAAAACAACGACTACGGCCCTGGTGTACCACATCTGCAAAGTAGCAGGGCTGGAAGCGGCGATGGTGGGTAACATCGGTTATTCCTTTGCCCGGCAGGTAGCGGAAGCGCCCAAGCCTTTGTATGTAGCGGAGATCAGTTCTTTTCAACTGGATGACATAAAAACATTTCGTCCCGATGTGGCGATCCTCACCAATATCACCGAAGATCACCTGGACAGGTACGAATATAAAATAGAGAATTACATCAACAGCAAGTTTCGCATAGCGATGAATCAAAAGGCCGAAGATATTTTGATCTATAACCTCGACGACGAAGTAACTGTGAAGCATATCGACAACTATTCCATTAAATCAACATTAGCACCAATCACCATGAGTAAACAACTGCCGCAGGGAGCCTATTTGCTGAACGCAAAAATGCACCTTAAATGGAAGAACGAAGAAATGCAAATGAGCATCGAAGATTTTGCGCTTAAAGGAAAACACAATCAATACAACAGTATGGCAGCAAGTTTGGCATCCACCGCCGTGGACATCCGGAAGGATAAAATAAGGGAAGCGCTTCAAACATTTGAAAGCCTCGAACACAGGATGGAACCCGTTGCCACCGTGCGCGGCGTTTCGTTTATCAACGACAGCAAGGCCACGAATGTGAACAGTACCTGGTTTGCACTGGAAAGCATGGAATCGCCCGTGATCCTGATCCTGGGCGGCGTGGACAAGGGTAATGATTATTCATTGATCAAAGACCTAGTAAAAGAAAAAGTAAAAGCCATCGTGTGCATGGGCACCGAAAACAGGAAGATACACGAGGCCTTTGGTGACATCGTTGCGTTGATGGTGAACACTTCCAACGCAACAGAAGCAGTACAGGCCGCCTTTCATTTTGCCAACAAGGGAGACGTGGTGTTGCTAAGCCCTGCATGCGCCAGCTTCGACCTGTTTAAGAATTACGAAGACAGGGGCAACCAATTTAAACATGCCGTAAAAGATTTGTAATCATTGAAATAAAGAATGTCCGAACCGATCAACATAAAACAATTCTTCACGCCGAACATCAGTAACATGGGCGACAACCTCGTTAAAAAAACGAGGGGCGATCGCGTGATCTGGGGCATCGTCGTGATCCTTACGCTCATCAGTTTGCTGGTAGTGTACAGCAGTACCGGTTCACTTGCCTATAAATACAGCAAGAGTACTGAAAGCTATTTGTTCAAACAATTTGCATTCATCATACTCGGTGTCGGCCTCATCTATTTCGCGCACCGCGTTAATTATACTATCTATTCAAGGGTAGCGAAAGTACTCTTCCTCGTGTCGGTACCGTTGCTCATCTATACTTTCTTTTTTGGGACCAAGCTCAATGAAGGCAGCCGCTGGATCACCTTACCCGTGATCAACATGACGTTGCAGACTTCGGATCTTGCCAAGCTGGCTTTGTTCATGTACCTCAGCCGCCAGTTGAGCCGCAAACAGCCGGTGATCAAGGATTTCAGGAAAGGATTTTTACCCGTGATCACACCTGTTGTTATTATTTGCGGGCTGATCGCACCGGCGAATTTATCTACCGCTTTACTGGTGGGCGCTACCAGCATCATGCTCATGTTCATCGGCCGCGTAAGCACCAAGCATATTTTAATAACGATCGCAATTGCACTCGTGCCGGTGCTGATCCTGTTTTCGGTAGCCGTTAGTAATTATGATAAGGCGGCGCACAAGGCAAAAGAATTGCCCGCTATATTTTCGGCCGGCCGGGTGCCTACCTGGATCAGCCGCATCCAGACTTTTATTTACAGCAGCAAGGACGCCGACAATGAAAAAATGTACCAGGCCAACCAGGCAAGGATCGCAATTGCGAAAGGAGGCTGGTTAGGTAAAGGCCCCGGTAACAGTGAGCAACGGAATTTTTTACCGCACAGTTATAGTGATTTTATTTACGCAATCATTATCGAGGAATACGGCTTTGTAGGCGCGGCGTTCATGGTATTTATTTATTTGCTGTTCCTGTCGAGGTGCATCAGGCTGTACCGCAAGTGCCCGTTTGCATTCGGCGCTTTCCTCGCACTGGGACTGAGTTTCACGTTGGTGATACAGGCCATCGCCAACATGGGTGTAGCTGTGGGCGCGTTCCCCAATACGGGCGTTACGTTGCCGTTGGTGAGTATGGGTGGCAGTAGTTTCCTATTCACTTGCCTGTCCATAGGTATTATTTTAAGCGTGGCGCGCAACGTGGAGCAACTGGAAGGAAAGGAATTGCCGACGGCAGTAGAAGCGGCTGATAACGCAAAAGCATAAACGAAGATTAATAAAGTTGAATGGCATACAAGATCATCATAGCAGGCGGCGGAACCGGGGGGCATATCTTCCCGGCCATTGCTATTGCCAATGCCATCAAAGAACTACAGGCCGATACGCAATTTTTATTTATAGGGGCGAAGGGAAAAATGGAAATGGAAAAAGTGCCGCAGGCCGGTTATAAGATAGAAGGACTGGACATCGCCGGGTTCAACCGCAGTTCATTGATAAAGAACATCAGCCTGCCTTACAAACTGGCGAAAAGTTTTTTCCAGGTGAGGGATATTTTTAAAAGATTTACGCCGGACGCGGTGGTCGGCGTGGGCGGTTATTCCAGCTTTCCTGTATTACGGCACGCCCAAACCCTGGGTATAAAAACTTTTATACACGAGAGCAATTCTTTTGCCGGGAAGGCAAATACAATGTTGAGCAGGAAGGCGACAAAGATCTTTGTCGCTGCAGACGGCATGGAACAGTTCTTCCCCGCGAACAAGATCATGATCACCGGCAACCCGGTACGCAAAAGCATCACCGGGAGTAAAGTATCCAAAGAAGAAGGCATCGCTTTTTTTGCATTGAATCCCAACCTGAAAACGGTGTTGTCGATTGGCGGAAGCCTCGGCGCCAAGAGCATCAACGAAGCGCTGGATAAGCAGCTCGAAGATTTTGAAAAGAACGGGCTGCAACTCATCTGGCAAACCGGCAAGCCTTATGCAGAGCGGGGAAAGGAACGCGGGGGAAATAAGCCGAATGTGTGGGTAAGCGAATTCATCAGTAACATGGAGTTTGCTTATGCCGCTGCCGACGTGGTCATTAGTCGTAGCGGCGCCATGGCCATTTCGGAATTGTGCGTGATGCAAAAGCCCGTGGTTTTTGTGCCTTTTCCTTTTGCGGCTGAAGATCACCAGGCGGCAAATGCACAAAATTTAGTTAATAAAAACGCCGGCATAATGATAAAAGACGCGGAAGCGTTGGATAAACTGGTACCAACAGTAATAGAACTGGTGAAAGATGAAGCAAAGCAACAAATGTTGAGTGCCGGCATCGGCAAGCTTGGCATTGCTGATGCTGATAATATTATTGCCAACGAAATTTTGAAAGCGATCGCGTGATTGATATAAAGAACATACAACGGATTTATTTTCTCGGCATCGGGGGCATTGGCATGAGTGCGCTCGCGCGGTATTTCAATTCGAGAAAAGTATTGGTAAGTGGTTATGATAAAACATCGACTGTTTTAACAAAGGAACTGGAAGCCGAAGGCATCAGTGTGCATTACGAAGATAGTACTGAGTTGCTCGATAAAGAAGCAGAGCTGGTGGTTTATACGCCGGCTGTTCCGAAGGATCATAAGGAGTTGAATTTTTACCGCGACAATAATTACACTGTTTTAAAACGCAGTGATGTGTTGGGCGCCATTACTGGAAACTCTTTCAATATCTGTGTTGCAGGTACGCATGGAAAAACCACGACGAGTTCCATGGTAGCGCACATCCTCCGCCACAGCAATTATGGCTGTAATGCTTTCCTGGGTGGCATCGCGGTGAATTACAACAGTAATTTCTGGAGCAGCGAAAAGAATGTTTGTGTAGCCGAGGCCGATGAATACGACCGAAGTTTTTTGAAGTTAAGCCCCGATGTCGCCATCATCAGTTCCATGGATCCGGATCACCTGGACATTTACGGAACGGCAGAAAATTTAGAGCAGGCATTCATTGATTTTTCTGCACGCATAAAACCCGGTGGGTTGTTGTTGAGCAAATATGGATTGAAACGCACTTCAGAATTACAAGGATCGCGAAAGCTGACCTATAGTCTTGATAACAAGGAAGCTGATGTTTACGCAACTAACATCAAAATTAACAACGGTACTTATCATTTTGATGTGATCATGAAAGGTTGGCAATTGAAAAACGTGTTGCTCAACATGGGCGGCATGCACAATATTGAAAACGCGGTGGCGGCAATCGCCGTAGCGCATGAGTTGAAGATAGAAGATGAAAAAATAAAAGCGGCAGTGGCGGCATTCCGCGGTGTGAAGAGAAGGTTCGAATACGTCGTAAAGAACGATAGCCAGGTGATGATCGACGACTATGCGCATCACCCGCAGGAATTGGCAGCATTATTGAAAGGAGCGCGGGGATTGTTTCCCGGTAAAAAATGCGCGGTGATCTTTCAGCCGCATTTGTACAGCCGCACGAAAGATTTTGCCGAAGGTTTTGCCAGTAGCCTCAGCCTTGCAGATGAAATTGTTTTGCTGCCCATTTACCCGGCGCGGGAGTTACCCATGGAAGGCGTGAGCAGCGAAATGATATTGGAAAAGATGGACAATAAACAAAGCCGGGTATTGGAAAAAGAAGCCATGCTGGATTGGGTAAAACAAAATGACAACGCACTATTGATCACAGCCGGTGCGGGCGACATCGACACGCTGGTGGAACCGATCAAACAAATATTGAATAAGAATTAATGGCAACAACAAAACGATACAACATCAAACGCATCCTCCTTTCCACTTTGTGGATCGGCATCGGCGTTAGCGTGATCGTTTTACTGGTAGCTGCCATCCGCAAGGATGAATCCAAACCCTGCAAGTCGGTTGTCATCAACATCGAAGGTGTGAGCAACAACTGGTTCGTGGATAAATCCGACATCAGGAAAGCCATCAACAGCATCGCGGGAGGAAAACCGGAAGGCAAACCTACAGGGTCTTTCAACCTGCTGCGTACCGAACAGGAACTGGAAAAAAATATATGGGTGAAAGATGCCGAATTATACTTCGACAACAACCAGGTACTACAGGTGAACGTGCACGAAAGAGAGCCGTTGGCAAGGGTTTTCACCAACAGCGGCAATAGTTTTTACATCGATGACGAATTGTCGATGTTACCGCTGAGTGAAAAATATTCGGCCCGCTTACCGGTATTCAGCAATTTTCCAACAGATGTGAAGGTATTGTCGAAAGCCGACAGCGCCCTGTTGAGCGATATCAGGAGCATCAGTCTCGCCATACAACAAGATACTTTTTTGATGGCGATGATCGAGCAGGTAGACATTGCCGGCCCGCGCTATTTTGAAATGATCCCCAAGATCGGTAACCAGTTGATCGTTTTTGGTGATGGCAGCAACATCGCGGAAAAATTCAGCAAGCTGCGTTTATTCTACAGCCAGGTATTACCGAAGGCTGGTTGGAATACCTACAGCCTGGTGAACCTGCAGTATAAAGATCAACTGGTGGCCAAAAGAAAAGACGCTGCCGATGTAAGTGCCGATTCGTTGCGCACCTTACAGGTGATGCAAATGATCGCCGAGAACGCGGAACGCATGGCAGAAGATTCTTTGAACAATATCCAGCCGGATAATGACCGTAACACGGTGAATCCAAACATGATCCAGCAATCGATACAAAGAGATGAAGGCGGTGGCGACGATCCGACCATTTCGGCCACCGGTAGCGGCAATACCATACCGGTTATTGCAAAGCCGCCAACCATAAAACCCGTTGCAGTAAAACCAATCGTTAAGCCAGTAACGCCAAAGCCAACAATGAAACCAGTCAGTAAGCCTGCGGGGCAAACAACAAAACCAGCAGCAACAAAACCAAAAATAACGATGCCGAAGATGAATGATTATTGAAACGCTACCAACACCAAACACCAAATAGTAACACACAAACACACACATAATACAAACACAAACACACACAATTATGAATCAGGAACAACCCATCATCGTAGGCCTGGACATCGGCACAACAAAAATTGCTGCCATCGCGGGTCGAAAGAATGAGTACGGCAAGCTGGAGATCCTCGGCTTTGGCCGCGCCAACAGTAACGGTGTGCAACACGGCATGGTGTTGAACATCGATCAAACCATCAAAGCCATTGAAATGGCGTTGAAGAATTGCTACGACTCCAATCCTAATTTAGAGATCGGGGAAGTATATGTAGGCATCGCCGGTCACCACATCAAAAGCCTGCAAACCCGCGGCGACATTGTACGCCAGGCCACCGAGGAAGAGATCAGGCAGGAAGAGATCGACCGCCTGGTAGCAGACCAGTACCGTACTTATATTCCCGCAGGCGACCAGATCATCGACGTGATCCCGCAGGAATTTACGGTAGATAATTTCCAGAACATTCCCAATCCCATTGGTTACAGCGGCGTAAAAGTGGGCGCTAATTTTCATATCATCACCGGCGATAAGAACGCGATCCGCAACATCAACAGGAGCGTGGAAAAAGCCGGCCTGAAAACAAAAGACCTGGTGTTGCAACCGTTGGCATCTGCAGCAGCGGTGATGTGCGACCAGGACCTGGAAGCGGGCGTGGCCATCGTGGACATAGGCGGCGGCACCACCGACCTGGCCGTTTTTTATGAAGGCATTTTAAAACATACGGCGGTGATCCCTTTCGGCGGTGAGAACATTACCAACGACATCAAAACCGGTCTCGGTGTTTTAAAAACACAGGCCGAACAAATGAAAGTACAGTTCGGCGGTGCATTGGCCGACGAAGCAAAATCGAATGCCTTTATCACCATTCCCGGTTTGCGCGGCATGGCGCCCAAAGAAATTTCTGTGAAGAACCTGGCGGCGATCATCCAGGCGCGCATGAGCGAGATCATGGATTTCGTTACGTATCATTTAAAGCAGGTGGGGCTGGATACACGGATGTTGAACGGCGGCGTCATACTTACCGGTGGCGGATCACAACTGAAACATTTAATTCAACTGACGGAATACGTAACGGGTTTGAATGCGCGCATCGGTTACCCGAACGAGCATTTGGCAGCCGGTCACATCGACGAACTGGCCAAGCCGATGTACAGTACCTGCATTGGTTTGATATTGAAGGGCTATAACGATTACGAGAACAACAACAAACAATTTGAAGAGAGTTTCCGCCGTGTGCCGGTGCCTGCTTCTTTACAACAGCAACCGGTGGATGAAACCATTGCGGAAGAAATTGAAGAAGCAGTTGCACCCGTAAAAGTGAAGCAACGGAAATCGCTGAAAACTTTCATGGACGGTTTCAAAAATGGTTTGATCGACCTGTTCAAGGAAGAAGAAGACGCAAAATTGTAAGTCAAAAATCAAAAGTTAAAACCAAAAAATTCTGATCCATACAACGGCTGAAGGTCTTACTAACCCGTTAGCCAAATTCTAAATAATCCTGCGCTCATACGTAACCGTGAGTACGGGGCAAAATTTAAAGCTATGATACATTTTGATTTGCCTAAGGAACAATCCTCCATCATAAAAGTGATTGGCGTAGGTGGTGGTGGAAGCAATGCGGTAAACCACATGTTTTCGCAAAATATTGAAGGCGTAAACTTCATCATCTGTAATACGGATGCGCAGGCCATCGCGTTGAGCAAGGTGCCCAATAAAATACAGTTGGGCCCGCACCTTACGCAGGGCCTCGGCGCCGGCGCCAATCCTGCTATCGGCCGCCAGGCAACGGAAGAAAGCCTGGAAGAAATAAAACGCATTTTGGAAGTGAATACCAAGATGGCCTTCATTACCGCGGGCATGGGTGGTGGAACGGGCACGGGTGGCGCTCCGATCCTTGCAAAAATTTGTAAAGACCTGGGCATCCTTACCGTGGGTATTGTTACCACGCCTTTTGCATATGAAGGCAAGAAAAGAATTGCGCAGGCGGAAGAAGGCGTGATGCTTTTAAAGAACCACGTGGATACTTTGCTGGTGATCAGCAACGATAAACTGCGCCACCAGTTCGGTAATTTAAAAATGAAGGAAGCATTCGCCAAGGCGGATAATGTACTTGCAACTGCTGCCAAATGCATCACCGATGTGATCAACAGTACCGGACAGATCAACGTGGATTTTGCCGATGTGTGTACCGTGATGAGCAACGGCGGCGTGGCCATCTTAGGCAGCGCTACTGCAGAGGGTGAGAACAGGGCGGCGCTGGCGATCGAGAATGCGCTCAATTCTCCTTTACTGAACGACAACGATATCCGCGGCGCCAAATGGATACTCATCAACATCAATTCATCCGAAGGTGAACACGAGTTTACTATGGATGAAGTGGAAGTGATACAAAATCATTTATTGGGACAGGCTGGCGAAGATACCGATGTGATCCTCGGGCTGGGGTACGACAATACCCTCGGCAGCCAGCTCGGCATTACCCTCATTGCCACCGGTTTTGAACACAAAGACCCGTTTGCGCGGGCCAAAACAACCACCCCGGTTGCCGAACCGAAAAAAGACGAGAAGATCGTATTAACACTGGAAATGCCGGTGAAGGAACCGAAAACCATGGTGCAGCCGGTATTGCAGTTTGATGAAAAAGAAGAGGCCCGGGCAATCGCCGAAATTACTGAAACACCGGTAGTTACAGCGCCTGAACCTGAATGGATGCCCTCGCTGGTGGAGCCAATCGAAGAAGCACCCGCAGTAAAATTACCTGGTAAAATTACTGTGGAAAAAAACGAGGACAAACCCGTTTTTTTTGAAATATCTTCGGCTGCGGATCAGGTTCCTGTTTTTGAATTTGATATACCACAGGTAGCCGCACCCACAGAAAAAACACCGGTAGAATCCAATCATCCTCCAAAACCCCATTCAGAACCTAATAAAGATGCTAGCAATACCCCTTCGTCTGGGGGATTTTTGGCGAAGCCTGTACAGATCTATGTAGAGGATCAGCCAATGAAACCAGAATCCAATTCGACTGATGAGCTACCATCACTGCAGATTAAAGAACAGGAAGACGAGCCTGCGATTGAAATGCAACTGGTGGTTAAATCCCATCAAGCGGCGGAGGAAGAGCAAGTTGTACAACCAACTCAGCCCATCATGATATCCGATGTTGAGGAGCCTGCAGTGCAGGACGAAGCAGAGGAGTTACGGCGCCGGGCCATGGATCGAATCACCAAACTGCGTAATTTGTCATTCAATATTAACGCAGCCGATCCTAATAATGAGTTCGAAACGGTGCCTGCTTACCTTCGCCGCAACATGGAATTGCACAATTCCATCGCCGATGTAGAAAGTTTCTACAGCAACTACACCGTAAAATCAGACGAGAACAACCAGGCCGAGATCGGCACCATCAATACTTTTTTAGACGGTAAGAAACCGGATTAGGATATTGTTTAGGATTGAGTGACTCAGTGGGAGTGACTCAATCCTAAGCTAAACTTTGTGTTTGTTTTTGCCGCAAGGCGCTTGATTTTAGTTATGTGGCCCCGCTCTGTAATAGGAGCGGGGTTTGTGTTTTAAAAACAACAACACCAAACAATCATTTTAACCTGGAGAACAAAGCCGTTACTCATCTAAGGGTTTTAATATTGTTGCTCCAACATTTGTTTTCCATGCAACATCGTTGTGTCACTCTCTTCAGCGGCAAATCCTGCAGGAACATTTAAATAAAGCCTCACCGATCCGCTTTTACCTGTTACAGGCTGTACAAATTATAAATATTTACTTCTTAAATAAAATATTTAGCCTTTAACAAAATTTTATTTTAAGATAACTAATTGAAAATCAATTAATATAGCTAATGTCACTCACCAACTACTATAAATTAATTAGTACTATGTATTATTTAGTACTAAAACATTTATATCTTTGTGTAACAAAAGGGAAATGCAGTACGTATCAGCTTCAGAAAAACAAAATTTTTAAAAACTCATAAAAAGTAAGTCATGAAAAAGCAAACAACTACCCTCACTTCTTTAACTAAAGAACAATTGGAAACCTTAACCACCCAGGTAAAAGAAACCCTCGCAACCAATCTTGCCGGCCATAAACCTTTCGGTTCTATCGACCTTTGGAATGTTCGCCGCAGGAGCAGGAGCCTGGTAAGCCGCAGGAGCTTCTTTTAACCAGGATTGAGTATAGCCACTTTAATCAGGAATGCCCCGTTTACGGGGCATCTTTTTTTACCAGGATTAAAGAATTAAAAAATTATCAGAATTGAATACTCCAATGCATTCATAATTCATAACTCATAATTCATAATTCATAATTTTTGCATCTTCGCCCACACAACCCCATCCAGTTCCTTACCGCGACCGGTATTTGTAAAAAAGAGTTTTTCAAATCCATAACCGGCAACCGTCATTTTGTAGGGCAGGAAAACCTGGTTAAGGTCGGCGGTGAGCTTGTTTTTCAGCAGCATTTTATTGATCCAGGTACCTGTGGGTATTTTGTTGCTTTTGCCGAAATATTTGCGATAGTCCGCGGTTATCAACGGCGACAGTTCCGCAGTTTCGGTAAGCCGGCCGGTATAAACATTTTTCAAAGAATCAAAAGAATAGGCTTTAGAAGCATCCGGGAACAGCGCCGCCAGTTCCGCCAGTCGTTGCTTCCAGGGGATCGCATTGCTTCCCGCGCGGAGATCGATCCCCACCTGTGCACTTTTCGATTCGGTTATATAGCAGCGAAAGGCCGAACTGTCATTACCGGTCACCAAAAAATAAGCGGTGGCCCTTTTCCTGTCGGCCCCACCGGGCCATTCATTGCCAATAAGCAACAGGCCGATCGTGGTGTCGGCGCCCGGCTGGTTGGTTTGTGCAATGCTTTCCCCGTTGCGCGCAATTTTTGCATGCAGCAACAAGGACCCAAAGATCAACAGGATAAAAAATTTACCCGCGTGCTGCATAATAAGTGGTTGAGTTGAGTGAATAACCTATTAAAGATTCGCTTTCTGCAGCCTTCAATGTTTCATCTTCTTTGAAATGGTTTCTTTCCAGCACTTTCACCGAAGCAATGTTTTCTTTTTCGGTGAAGCTGTTTATCTTTTCCAGTTTCAATGTTTCAAATCCATAACGCAGTATGCATTCAATTGTTTCCTGCATGATGCCTTTTCCCTGGTAAGCCGGCACCAGTTCAAACCCTATTTCCACTTCCATTTTTTCCGGTTCCAGGTTCCAAAGGCAGATCGTTCCCACCAATGCAGCGGCTGGTTTAACCGCGATGGCCCAGTAAAACCATCCCTTCTCTTCAAGGCCTTTGTTGATCATTTCAATAAAGCCGCGCGCTTCTTCAATGCTGGTGTGTGCCGGCCGGCCGAGGTATTTATTAACCTGCTCATCCGAGCGGAGCGCAGCAACCCTGCCGGCATCGGTTATTAGTAATTGCCGCAGCCACAACCGTGGCGTTTCCAGCGCAGGAAAAATAAAGGGATACTGTAAATGCATAAGGTAGTATTGATCGCAATCAGCATGCTAAATGTACAAATCTAAAATTGATTATATACTACGGGTTTAACCTTTGTTTTACTCAAACATTTCTCTTTTTTATATCCGTTTTCACTCTACATTTGCAGACGCTATTCCATCCGCAATCAAATGCACAAATAGCCGCCCGGGCATTGGCAGGGTTTTCGCCGGTGAACATCTAAATAAGTATTGTGTCGAAACATGTTAATAAAGTAACGGCCGCTGGCCTGCTCGTTGCACTCGGGATCATCTATGGCGACATCGGCACATCGCCGCTTTATGTATTCAACTCCATCATCAAAGGCAGGGTGGTCAACGACACGCTGATCCTCGGCACCCTTTCACTTATCATCTGGACGATCACTTTACTCACCACGGTGAAATACGTGATCATGGTATTGCGTGCCGACAACCGCGGTGAAGGCGGCATCTTTGCCCTGTTCGCGCTGGTGCGGCGGCGAAAAAAGTGGCTCGTGATCCCCGCCATGATCGGCGGCGCGGCCTTGCTTTCGGATGGCATCATTACACCGCCCATCTCTATTACTTCCGCCATCGAAGGGTTAAAAGAATTACCGCAGTTCCACGACCTGAACCAAAACACGGTTGTATATATTGTACTTGGCATCATCAGCATTTTCTTTTTCGCGCAGCAATTCGGCACTTCCAACATCGGTAAGTTCTTTGGTCCGTTCATGTCCATTTGGTTCGGTATGCTCGCGGTATTGGGACTCATACACATGGCAGATGATTTCAGCATTTTCCGCGCCTTGAATCCTTATTACGGGTTTAAATTTTTGGTCACTTACCCCGAAGGCTTCTGGTTACTCGGTGCCGTATTCCTTTGTACCACGGGCGCCGAAGCCCTGTACAGCGACCTCGGCCATTGCGGCCGCGGCAACATCCGCATTTCCTGGATCTTCGTAAAATCGTGCCTGGTGATCCATTACATCGGCCAGGGCGCCAGTTTATTAAAACACCACAGCGGCCAGTTGCTGGACGAAGCCACCATCAAGGCCAACGGCATC
>Ga0247804_10000297_pt1 | contig 23177 bp, 18 predicted proteins | sample UWRJL029104C1_FD_181142 | JGI IMG/M metagenome (GOLD analysis project Ga0247804, IMG submission 181142) | Plant litter microbial communities from Arlington Agricultural Research Station in Wisconsin, United States - UWRJ-L029-104C-1 | ecosystem: Environmental > Terrestrial > Plant litter >...
AAAGCGGAAGGCCGCTTCGGAACCGGGGCGCAGCCAGCGCTCCTCGGCGCGGAGGCGGTGGCTGGCGCGCAGGCGGCCGCTGGCGTCGGCCAGGGCCACTTCCTGGTAGAAGCGGTGCTCGGGCAGGGTGCGGCTGGGGTCGTCGGGGTGGGCCTGGTTGTAGGCCAGCACGTAGCCGGTGGTGAGGCTGAAGCTGGGGCCCAGGCGCCAGCGCACCCCCACGCGGCCCAGGTGCTGGGCGGTGAGCTGGGTGTTGCCCTGGCGGGTTTCGACCTCGGTGTAGAGGCTCCAGGGGCCGCGCAGGGTGCTTTCGGTGCTTAGCTTGAGCCAGCCCACGAGGGGGCTGCCGCCGGCCGGCACTCCTTGCCCACGGGCCACACCGGGGCCGGTGAGGGCCAGGGCGCTACACAGTGTGAGGGCGAAGAAGTGTTTCATAAGTCCAAGTTACGGAATTGTTACCATGAAAGTGCCAATGGTGACCAAATGATAACATTGGGTGCCCCGGGCGCCGGGCCGGGCCGTCGGATTAACTGACGTTCAACGGCTCGGAAAGACACCAGGGTTTTGTACTGCGGCAAGGCCTTTTGTGCGGCTCGCGGGGCTTTTGTACCCCTCGCCCGGGTCTTAGGACCTTTTCACGAGTCGTTTCTCAGACTCAGTCCCGCCGCCAATTCAGGCGGTTCGGGCTTACCGGCCCACCACAATCCAGTTCGTGCCGTCGCTCTGGACGCTGAGGCGGTTATTCGGGGCCAGGGTGCCGATGAAGGCGTTGGTCACGTCGTCGTAGATGGCGCCGCTGGTTTGTACCACAAGCGCGACACTGCTGCCGGTGCCGTTGGAGTTGATGATGGTGTAGAGGCGGCCGGGGCAGGTGGCGGGCTGCGGCAGGCTGATGCTGGCGCAGGCGCCGAAGCGGCGCAGCGTCTGGTGGGCGTTGGTGAGGGCAAAGCTGCTGGCGCTGCCGGTGGTGGTGTAGGGCAGGCTGAGGGCGCCGTTCACGGTGAGGCACGTCGCCCACCGTGCCCCGGTAGTAGGCCGCGATGCCGGAGATGCCGGAGTGGTTGAAGCCATTGAGCCGCGCCCCGAAGCCGTAGCTGCCCAGATAGTCGCCGGGCAGCACGTCGAGGGGCGCGGCGGCCGTGCCCCGGCTCTTGAACAAGGCATTGCCGGGGGCGGCATTGGGGCCGTAGGAGCGCAGGATGAAGTCATCGTCCTCGAACCCCGCCGCGTTGTCGGCCACGATGGTCAGGCGCGAATCGGGCGCGCTGGTGCCCAGGCCGAGGTAGCCGTTGGTGCCGGGGCGCAGGCGCTCCACGCCGTTGGTGATGAAGGGCAGGGCGTGATTCGAGAGCGTGCCGAAGCTGCGCAGGTCGGGCAGGGCGTTGCCGCCCAGGGGCCGCTGCCGCAGCTGTTCGGCCGCCGCTTCCAGCCGCACCTGCACGATGAAGGCGGCCGGCGTCAGGGCAAGCTCGTCGCGGAAGAAGCGTTGCAGGTTGCGCACGCTCACGGCCGCGTGGTCGGCCAGTTCGGCCGGGCCCAGGTCGCGGTGCAGTTTGTGCAGGACGAAGGCGCGGCACTGCCGGAACAAAGGTTCGTGAGGGAGGGACGCCTCAACGCCGTTCAGTTAAAGCCGGACGGCGTTCAGCTTTAACCGAACGTCGTCCGGTTAAAGCTGAACGCCGTCCGGCTTTAACTGAACGGCGTCCGGGCTTACCAGCGTTTCAGCAAACGCACCAGTAGCTTCCACCACCCGCAGCCGGGCCATCGACAGCTCGGCCCGCACCGGAATCTGCCGCAGCTGGCGCACGCGCCAGGCGTGGTAAGCCGCCAGCAGCCCCAGCAGCGCGGCCAGCAGCGCCGCCAGCCGCAAGGCCAGTCGCGGATGACTCAGGCTGAAGCGCGCCACGGCATCGGGCCCACCCGTGAGTACGGCGGCGCGCCAGTTTTGCGGGTAGCCAAAGTCATGGCTGCCGGTCCAGCTCTCGAAGCTGTAGGCGTGCAGCGGCCGCCCCTCGGGAAAGCTGCGCAGGTCGAACACCGAATCCATATCCTCCACGCAGGCATCGAGGCGCAGGCGGTGGCCGGGGCGGGGCCGCACGCCCAGCCCGGCCCAGGGCAGGGCCAGCTCCACCACGTAGCCCGAGTCGCGGTCCGTCATCCGATTGATACTGCCCTGCCGGGTGGCGGCCACCCGGGGCAGCAGCGTGGCCGTGCCAAAGTCCTTGGCCACGCGGCGGTCGTCGTCGAACAGCTGCTTGTCGCCTTTGAAGATGACATAGTCGCCGGCCAAGTCCAGAATGAACTGGTAGTCGTTCACGTCCATGCGGCGGCGGCTGTCGCCGGGTCCATCCACGTACAGCTCCACCGCATCGTTGAAGTACAGGCGCGGGTTGCCGGTGCCGCGCTCCAGGCGCACGAGGTGCTGGTCGCTGATGTGGTAGAGGGCGTAGAGGTTGGTTTCGTCCCAACCCAGCCACACCCGGGCGTGGTTGCGCAGCGCGGGCCGGTGGGCCACTACGCGCCAGTCGGCCGCCGGGGCGCCGGTCCAGTCATCGGGTTGGCCGTCGATGGTGGGCGCTTCGGCCGGGTAAGGTACCGGCATGGGCAGCCCCGGCTGGCCCCAACCGTGCAGGCTGACCAGCAGCGTCAGGCTCAGGAGCAGACCACGGCGAACGAGGGCGGGAAACATAGCAACCCGCAAGGTAGGCAATACCTCGTTTTCGGGCTTAGCGGCCGGGCGCCGCCCGCCAGGGCCAGCGCCAACGGAAGGGCCGCACGCGGGCCCGGTCGCGCTGGGTGGGCGTTTCGCCCACCGCCTGCACGTCCCAGATGAGGCCGGCGGCGCGCAGCAGCCGCACCAGGCACCAGCCCAGGTCCACCTCATACCAGGCCACGCTCAGCTTGGCCGAGTTGGAGTGGGCGTGGTGGTTGTTGTGAAAGCCCTCGCCGAACGACAGCGCGCCCAGCACCCAGTTGTTGTAGCCGTGCTCCTTGGCATCGGCAATGTCGTAGCGGGCGTAGCCGTATTTATGGGAAAGGAAGTTCACCGCCCAGTGCCCCAGGATGGACGCGCTTATCCGCACCGGCCCGCACACTATCATGGCCTCGAAGCCCCAGCCCCACCAGATGAGCCCCAGCAGCCCCGCTACGTGCCACACCCAGGTGCGCTCCAGCCAGCGCAGCCAGGGGTCGCGCACTTCTTCCGGGGGCAGCTCGTAGCGGCTTTCGTCGGCCGGGTGCAGGCTGAGGTGCAGGTTCCAGTAGTAGTCGCGGGCCATCGAGTGGTCGTAGGCGAAGTAGCGCGGGCAATCGAGGCGGTTCTGCCAGTAGTCGCGGAAGTAGTGCGAGCGCACCCAGGCCAGCGGCCCGCCCAGCCCCGACTGCACCGCCAGCCAGGCCAGCACCCCCCGCACCACGCGCGAGGTGCGGAACGCCCGGTGGATAATCCCCCGGTGCAGCCCCACCGAATGCCCCAAGCCCACCGTGAGCACCACCAGCCCCAGCGAGGCCAGCCCGCGCCCCGGGCTCCAGCTGTTCCACCCCCACCATAGCGCCGGCCCCAGCATGGCATACAACCAGAAGATTTTCAGCCAGCCCGGCCGAAGCCGGTCGCTGGGCAATACGAGGGGAGCGCGGGAAGCCATAGGGAAGAAGCCTGCTACTCTATAAAGGTACGCAGGCCCGGCCCCTGGCCGCCGTTTAGCGCGCAGCGCGTAACGGCAGGCCGTTCAGTGGGGCGGGTTTCCAAACTCGCTGCCGCGCAGCGGTACGGCGGAACTGCCCAATGGCGCATCATTGCCCGGTTCCGGGGGGCGGCTTTGCCGCCGCGAGTCAGAGACTCGCCCCACTGAACGGCCTGCCGTTACGCGCTGCGCGCTAAACGGCGGCCAGGGGCGGCTAGCGACCTTCCCCGCTAAAACAACAGCATTACCGGCAGCACCGCTTCCATTCCCGCGTAAAACGACGCGCTGGAATACACGTAATCTTCTGCCCGGTAGCAAATCCCCGCCCTCACCGGGTTCTGATGGATATAGTTCAGCCGCTGCTGGGTCATCGGCTCAGTGCGAAGCTCTACGCCGTGGCTATGTGGTTGCCAGAGCTGAATGAAGGTGTTCTTCGGGTTGAATTCCCCTTGCTTGCGCAGCGTCCAGGTCAGCCACTGCCGGCGGCTCTCCTGCGGATTGGTGCAGATGGCATCGAACACCTGCCGGGCCGTGAACTTCTTGAAGTCGCGCACAATATCCGACAGCTCCACTCCTTCGGCCGCCCGGGCAATGAGGTGAAGATGGTTGCTCATCAGGCAATAAGCATACAACTCCAGGCCTTTGTGTTGCTGGCAGTAGCGCAGGCTATCAATGACAATGTCTTTATACAGCGGGCGGGTAAAAACGTCGAGCCATTCCACCACGGTGAACGTCAGGAAGTATAAGGCTTGCTGGTCGCGGATGCGGTAGGCCATGACGCCGGGAGTAGGTTTAACAGCAGCAAGTTAAGAGTAGTAAAACAATTCTCAAGCCCAAGCGCCAGCCCTGGCCGCCGTTTAGCGCGCAGCGCGTAACGGCAGGCCGTTCAGTGGGGCGAGTCTCTGACTCGCGGCGGCAAAGCCGCCCCCCGAAACCGCCCTCCCGAACACCTCCAGCCCTGGCGTGATTGCCGCTACGCGGCAGCGAGTTTGGAAACTCGCCCCACTGAACGGCCTGCCGTTACGCGCTGCGCGCTAAACGGCGGCCAGGGCCAGCAGCCTTACTGCCCCAGTCGCTTCTTCGTCAGCTTGGTCGGCACATGCTCCATCGGCTTATCCGGCCACGGGTGCTTCGGATACCGTCCCTTCAAGTCCTTACGCACCTCAAAGTATCCCTTCTCCCAGAACGAGCGCAGGTCGCGCGTCACCTGCGCCGGCCGCCCGCCCGGACTCAGCAGGTGCAGCAGCAGCGGCACCCGCCCGCCCGCCACGGTCGGCGTCGCGGTCAGGCCGAAGAGCTCCTGCAGCTTTACCGCCAGCACCGGGGCCGCCGGGTCGCTGTAGTCCAGCGTTACCTCCGAGCCGCTTGGCACTTCCAGGGCTGCGGGGGCCAGGCGGTCCAGTTCCTGGCGCTGGTTCCAGCCACCCGGCAAGCGGGAGAGCAAGGGCTCGTACAAGTCGAGGCGCTGCACCTGGTCGAGGCTTTTCAAGCCTTCCAGGTGCGGGCCCAGCCAATTAGGTAAGTCCGCCAGGAGGGCTTCGTCGGAGAAGTCGGGCCACTTGATAAGGTCTTCGTTACTGGGTGTTGGGTCTTCAGCGTTAGGTGTCGGGGCGAAGTGATGCCGCAAAAACTCCAGCCGCTGCTGGAGCTGGCGGGCACCACTCGTCCAGTTCAACTTGCTCAGGCCCGCCTCCTGCAGGTAGCCCAGCAGCGCCCGGCTCACCAGCACCGCATCCGGCTGGCCGATGGTTTTCTCGTCCAGCACGAGGGCGCCCAGCCGGCGCAGGCGCTTGCCCGTCACGCGCTGCGTGCTGGGGTCGAAGCGCACTTCTTCGGTCGTCGTAATCTGCTCGGCAAAGGCCGTCTCCAGCTCCTCCTTACTCAAGGGCGCCGCCAGCGTGGCGCGGGGCGTGGCCGCCTGCCCCGCCAGGTGCGCCACGGCGAAGTACGTAGCCTGCGGGTCCACGTCTTCCAGCTTCAGCTCCACGCGCTGGCCGGTTATCAGGCGCAGGCGGTTGTCGGCCTCACGCTGGCCCAGGCGGTCGGGGTAGGCCAGGGCCGTCAGCAGGCCTACTGGCGAGTTGGTGAACTGGTGGAATGGTGAGTTGGCAGGCGCCACCTTGCCGGGGTTCGGCAGGCGGCTTTGCAGGTGCCGGGCCACGTCGCGCACCCGCTGCAAAGTGGCGTGGTGCAACGCCAGCCCCGGCAGCGGGGCCCGGCCGCTAGCCAGCGCTTCGAGGCGCAGGCGCAGGTCGGGCGGGGTGGGGCGCGGGTCGTTGGGCGTGGCCCAGCGCAGCAGGTCGCGCTCGGCCAGCAGGGCGGCCAGCGCGGCGGCGGCCGGGCCGTGGCCCAATTCCTGCCCGCGCACTACGAGGTGGCCCAGGCGCGGGGGCAGCCCCAACTTGGCCAGCTGCCGGCCGTGGGGCGTGGGCTTCAGGGTATGGGGGTAAGAGGGTAGGAGGGTAGGAGGGAGGATGTCGGGCGATGGGTTTGACTCCGTGGCCATCCCTGTTCCCTCATACCTTCCTACCCCCTTACCCTCCTGCCCTACCACCGCTCCCAGCCGCAGCAGCAGCTCCCGCGCCTGACTCACCGCCGGCCCCGGCGGCGCATCAATCCACCGCAGGGCCCCCGGCTCCTGCGCGCCCCACAAAGCCAGCTCCAGCGTCAGCCCGCTCAGGTCGGCGGTGTGGATTTCGGGCGGGCGGTGCGCTGGGAGCTGGTGATGCTCGGCCTCGGTCCACAGCCGGTAGCAGGTACCGGGGGCCAGGCGGCCCGCCCGGCCGCGCCGCTGGTCGGCGGCAGCCCGCGCCACCGGCACCGTCTCCAGCGTCGTGAAGCCCGTGCGCGGCACGAAGCGCGGCACCCGCGCAAAGCCGCCGTCCACCACCACCCGCACGCCCTCGATGGTCAGGCTGGTTTCGGCAATGCTCGTTGCCAGAATCACCTTGCGGCGGCCGGGGCGGGCGGGGCGCAGGGCGGCGTCCTGGGCTTCCAGCGGCAGCTCGCCGTGCAGCTGGTGCAGGTCGATGTGGTCGGCCAGCGAGTCGTCCAGCTTGCGGGCCACGCGTTGCAAGTCGGCCACCCCGGGCAGAAACACCAGCACGTCGCCCTCGTGCTTCTCTAAGGCCTCACGCACTTGCCGGGGCACCAGCTCGGCCAGCCGCTCGCCGGGCTTGTTCGGTAAGGCAGCCGCCCGGCGCGGGTCCAGGTAAAGCGTCTCAATCGGAAACAAAAAGCCCTTCGACGAAATGACCGGCGCCGGCAGCCAGGCGCCCAGCCGCTCCGCCTCCAGCGTGGCCGACATGATGAGAATCCGCAAATCATCGCGTAGCACCGCCTGCGCATCCAGCGCCAGGGCCAGCCCCAGGTCCGCGTTCAGGCTCCGCTCATGAAATTCATCGAACACCACGCAAGCCACGTCCTCCAGCCCCGGGTCGTCCTGAATCATGCGCGTCAGAATGCCCTCCGTCACCACCTCGATGCGGGTGGCTTTCGACACCTTGCTGTCCAGCCGCACGCGGTAGCCCACCGTTTGGCCCACCGGCTCGCCCAGCAGCTGCGCCAGGCGGGCCGCCGCGCCGCGCACCGCCAACTGGCGCGGTTCCAGCACCAATATCTTCTGCTCCGGCGTGCGCCATTCGGCCGTCAGCAAAGCCAGCGGCACCACCGTGGTTTTGCCCGCGCCGGGCGGGGCTTCCAGCACCACGCGGGGGCTGGCCGCCAGCGCCGCCAGCAGGCGGGGCAGGGCCTCCACTACGGGCAGGTCGGGCAGGGGCGGAAGTCGGAAGGATGCAGCCATGCCGCAAAGGTCGGGGACGGGCGCCCGTTAGGCTGGCAGGCGCTAGTAAATCGCCACCGTCGGGTCCACCAGCCGGCTCCAGGCGTCGATGCCACCCTTCAGGTTCAGTAGGTTCTGCCGCCCGTGGCGCTGCTGCAGGAACGCCAGCGCCTGCATCGAGCGCACGCCGTGGTGGCAGATGAGCACCACCGGGCCCTCGTGGCGCACCTCGTCGGCGCGGCGGGGCAGCTCGCCCAGCGGCAGCAGCTGGCTGCCCGCCAGCTGGCAGTAGTCGAACTCCATCGGCTCGCGCACGTCGATGAGCTGGATGTCGTCGCCGGCTTGCAGGCGGGCGTGCAGGGCTTGCGGGGTTATTTCGGGCAGCATTTTAAGGGAAGAAGCCGGGTAAGGGTGCAAAAATAGCCCCGCTGCGTCCTACCTTGCGGCCGGATTCCTTTTTGCCGCCTTGCTCGAAGCCCTCGCCACCGCCATCCTGCACGCCCTGCAAGCCACTACGGCCCTCGAGTGGGCGGCCGTGCTCACCGGCTTCGCATGCGTGTGGCTGGCCGCCCGCGAGTCGCTCTGGAACTTCCCGATTGCCATCGTCAGCTGCCTACTCTACGTCGTCATCTATCACGATGCCAAGCTGTATTCCGACCGCAACCTGCAGGGGCTCTTCATCGGCCTCAGCATCTACGGCTGGTACGAGTGGCTCTACGGCGGCCGCAACCGCACCGAGCTGCACGTCACACCCACCACCGCCCGCGAGTGGCTGCTGGGCACTGTCTTCGCCGTGGCCTACACCGCCGGCTTCGGCTACTACCTGCAGCACTACACCGACGCCGCCCTGCCCTACGTCGACAGCTTCACCACCGGTGTTAGCCTCGTGGCGCAGTTCCTGCTCATGCGCAAGCGCCTCGAAAACTGGCTGCTCTGGATTCTGGTCGACCTCATCTACGTGCCCATGCTCTGGATGAAGCAGCTCTATCCCACCAGTCTGCTCTACGCGCTCTACCTCGGCCTGGCCACCTACGGCTACCTCCAGTGGCGCCGCGAAGCCGCCCAAAAGCCTGCCCCCGCCCTATGATGCGCGTGGCTCTCACCGGCCCCGAATCGACGGGCAAATCGACCCTGGCCGCCCAGCTTGCCACCCACTACGGCACCACCTACGCGCCGGAGTTTGCCCGCGAGTACCTCGAATGCACCGGCCCCCACTACTCCCTGGCCGACCTCGAAGAAATAGCCCGCGGCCAGCTCGCCTGGGAAGCCGAGGCCGTAGCCACTGCCCGCCACGGCGTCGTGTTCTTCGATAGCGACCTGTTGGTAATCAAGATATGGGCCGAGCACGCCTTCGGCCACTGCCCCGAGTGGATAAGCCGCCACCTCGAGCAACACCCCTACGACTTCACCCTGCTCATGGGCATCGACCTGCCCTGGCAGCCCGACCCCCTGCGCCAGCACCCCCACCTCCGCCAGCCCCTCTACGACCTTTACCAGCGCGAGCTCCGCGAGCGCATGGTCCCCTTCGCCGAGATTACCGGCGTAGAGCAGCGGCGCTTCGCCCAAGCGAGGTTTCTGGTAGATGAGCTGCTGGTGAATGGAATAGATTAGGTAGCAGAACGAGAAGCTCCTCTCCTTTCTAAGGAGGGGATGTTCAGCCGCAGGCTGAACGGGGGTGGTTGAGCCGGTCGCGCCGGCTGGGCTTTCGCATAACCACTACCCAGAAGCCTGCGCCGAAAGCAGCACTATTCAAACCGCTCCCGCGCCGTTTGAGCAAAACCCGCCCGACCTTTGCCCCCGAAAGCCCAAGCGGCGCGGTCGGGCGAACCACCCCCGTTCGGCGCCCTTCGCGCCTCACATCCCCTCCTTTCCAAGGAGGGGAGCTTATCGTTCTGCCATGTACGTTCTCACTTCCGCCACCTCTCGCGCCACCCTCAGCGCGCACGGTGCCGAGCTCACCAGCTTCATCAAAGACAAACTCGAATACCTCTGGCAGGCCGACCCTGCCGTGTGGGCCCGCCACGCGCCAGTGCTGTTCCCCATCGTCGGCCGCCTGCCGGATGACACGTACCTGCATAATGGCCAGGCCTACAGGCTCACGCAGCACGGCTTCGCCCGCGACCGGGAGTTTGCCGTCGTCAAGCAGTCGGACTCCGAAATCGTCTTTCGCCTCGCTGACGACGAGGCCAGCCGCGTCAATTACCCATTTGCTTTTGAGCTGGATATAAAGTACCGGTTGCGCGGCAGCAAGCTGGAAGTAAGCTGGCAGGTGCGCAACCCCTCAGCTACTGAAGAGCTGCTGTTCAGCATCGGGGCGCACCCGGCTTTCCGCTGCCCGCTGCTGCCGCAGGAGCAATTCGAGGACTATCTGTTTGAGTTTGACTACCCGGCTACGCTGTACCGTCAGCTTCTGCACAATGGCCTGCGCACTGGCGCGTCGGAGGAAGTGCCGCTAATTGATGCACCATTAACTGACGATGGAACTGCATTGCCATTCAGCGACCAGCTGTTTGCTGACGATGCACTGGCGTTCGACTACCGGGAGCACGGCCACTCACCGGCTTGGGTGTCGTTACGGTCGGCTATTTCCCCCAGCACCTTGGTGCGAGTAGAGTTCGAAGGCTTCCCCTACCTCGGGCTGTGGACTAAAAACGCGCAGGCCGGCTTCGTCTGCATTGAGCCGTGGTACGGGGTGGCCAGCCCCGTAGGCCCACCGCAAGAGCTACGGGCTAAGGAAGGCATCCTGAGCCTGGCGCCCGGCCAGCGGTTCGAAGCGACCTATAGCATCACCATCGGCTAAATTCCTGCCCCGATGTCCGCTTTCGACATTCGCCCCATCGCTGCTGCCGATACCTATGCCCTGCGCCACCAGGTGCTCTGGCCTGATAAGTCGCTGGAATACGTCAAGATAGACGACGATGCAGCCGGCTACCACTTCGGAGCCTTCCGGAACGAGGAGCTACTGTCCGTCATCTCGCTTTTCATTGATGGCGACGAGGCGCGCTTCCGCAAGTTTGCCACGCATCCCAATTTTCAGGGTCACGGCTTAGGCACGGCGCTGCTCCAGCACGTTTTCAGCGAAGCCCGGCGCCTCGGTGCCCGCCACATCTGGTGCGATGCCCGGCAGGACAGCGCCGGTTTCTACGCCCGCTTCGGCCTGCGGCCGGAGGGCGAAATCTTTTATAAAGGCCCGATTCCGTACGTGCGGATGGGAGCCGCAATTGACAATGAGCAATGAACAATTAGCAGTGCCGACTGGCAGCTACCAATTGCTCATTGCTCATTGTCAATTGCTCATTGCTCATTGTCAATTGCTCATTGCTCATTGTCAATTGTTCATTGCAGCACCCGCCGCCGGTTGTATTCCGGCTCCCAGTCGTTGATGGGCAGCGAAATACCCGGCGGCAAATCAAGGTCGGGCAGGTCGGCGTCGTGGGGCTCGCCGCCATCATCGTCGCCATCCGAGGGATAGGGGGGAGGCGGTGACGAATGCCGCCGCGGCACGACCAGCCAAAACACAAAAATGGCGCAGAAAGCGACGGCGTAGAGAAGCTGATACATGGCAAAGCGGCGTTGGTAGTGGTGAGAGCCTAAAAACGCAAACGTCCCTGCAGACGTTGCGCCAACCGATAGGCCTAAGTTAACTGACTTTCAGGAAACCGCCAAGCCGCGCCCGGGTTTTCAGCCACAAAGGATGATTTTTGCCCGCTGCGGGTGCTACCTTTGCTGCATGTTTAGGGGTGCTGATGTTGTGCACGACATCGGCTGAGATGATACCCATCGAACCTGAACCGGGTAATGCCGGCGCAGGGAACAAACAATCCGCGGACGTTTCCGCTGCCGCTCCGACCCCTGGGGCGACGGCGCGTTCCATTTTTTACCCATTCTTTTTTTGAAAACTGTACTCCTTGCGGGAGCCGGCCTGTTGGGCCTGGCTGCCGCGCCGGCGTGGGCGCAAGGCCCCGTGTCCGGCACGCTCACCGATGCCCGCAGCGGCGAGGCCCTGCCCGGCGCCACCATCTTCCTCGACGGCGCCGTGAGCGGCAACACCGATGCCGCCGGTGGCTTCACTATCAGTAGCGTACCAGTCGGGGCGCACGAGCTGCGCATCACTTTTCTAGGCTATGATGCGCTGACGCAAGCCATTCAGGGGCAAGCCGAGCCGCAGCGCATAACGACCCGCCTGCAGCCCGGCGGTGTACTCACCGGCGAGGCCCTCGTGACGGCCCAGCGCGCCAGCGACCGCACCGCCACCGCCTACACCAACCTCGGCAAGCAGGATATTGCCAAACGCAACTTCGGCCAGGACCTGCCCTACCTGCTCGACCAGACGCCCTCCGTGGTGGTAAACTCCGACGCCGGCGGCGGCGTGGGCTACACCGATATCCGCATTCGCGGCACCAGCAACACGGGCATCAACATGACCATCAACGGCATTCCGCTGAACGATGCGGAGTCGCGCGGCTCGTTCCTGGTGAATGTGCCCGACCTGGCCTCGTCCGTCAATTCGCTGCAGATTCAGCGTGGCGTGGGCACCAGCCAGAACGGCGGGGCCGCCTTCGGGGCCAGCATCAATATCAGCACCCTCGACAACCGCCGCGAAGCCTACGGCGAAACCCAGAACAGCTACGGCTCCTTCAACACCTGGAAGAATACCGTGCAGTTCGGCACCGGCCTGGTGGGCAAGTATTTCACTTTTGACGGCCGCCTGTCGCGCATCAGCTCGGACGGCTACATGAACCGGGCTTTCTCTGATTTGAAGTCGTACTACTTTGCCGCCGGCTACCAGCGCAAGAATACGCTGCTGAAGTTCATCACCTTCTCGGGTCGCGAGCGCACCTACCAGGCCTGGAACGGCGTGCCCGAGCCCGCCATCACCGGCAACGCCGCCCTGCTCCAGAACTACATCGACAACGGCGAGCTGAGCGACGCCGACGCCGCGCGCGTGCGCCGCGAAGGTCGCCGCTACAGCTACTATACCTACGACAACCAAACCGATAACTACCAGCAGAACCACTACCAGCTGCACCTCTCGCAGGGCCTGGGCGAAAACTGGAACGTCGGTGCGGCGCTGCACCTCACCCGCGGCTTCGGCTACTACGAAAGCTACCGCGCCCGCCGCAAATTCGCCGATTACGGCCTGCCCAACGTCGTCCTCGGTGGCGACACCCTCACCCGCACCAACCTCGTGGACCAGAAGTGGCTCGATAACTACTTCTACGGCGCTACTTTCGCCCTCAATTACCAGCCCCGCGAACGCAAGATACAAACCACCATCGGCGGGGCCTGGAACCGCTTCGAAAACGACCACTACGGCGAAATCATCTGGGCGCAATATGCCTCCACGAGCAGCATCCGCCAGCGCTACTACTTCAACGACGCCCGCAAAACCGACTACAATGCCTACGTGCGCACTACCTACGAAGTAGTGCCCCGGCTGGGGCTGTACGGCGACGTGCAAGTGCGTCACATCGAATACACTATCAACGGTGTGGAAGACGACCAGAACGACGTCACCACCCGCGCCAGCTACACCTTCTTCAACCCCAAAGCCGGCGCCACCCTGGCCCTGGGCACCGGCCAGCAACTCTACGCCAGCTTCGCCGTGGGCCAGCGCGAGCCCGTGCGCGCCGACTTCACCGACCGCCCCGCCGGCGACACCGGCGCCAAAGCCGAGCGCCTCGAAGACTGGGAGGGCGGCTACCGCTTCACCCGCGCCGACCTCACGTTCCTCGGCCCCAACACCGCCCTGCGCCTCGAAGCCAACGGCTTCTACATGAGCTACCAAAACCAGCTCGTAGCCACCGGCCAGCTCAACGACGTGGGCACCGCCCTGCGCACCAACGTGGCCCGCAGCTACCGCCGCGGCGTCGAGCTCACCGGCTTCGTGTCGGCCAATGATAAAGTCAGCCTCAGCACCACCCTCACCCTGAGCCAGAACCGCATTCTCGACTACCAGGGCGTGAGCTACGATGCCGACTACAACCCCGTGGTGGAAGCCCCGCGCACCAGCACCATTTCCTACTCGCCCGCCGTCGTATCGGCCCACACGCTGGAAGGCCAGCCCGTAAAAGGCCTGCGCCTGGCCCTGCTCCTCAAAACCGTGAGCCAGCAATACCTCGACAACTCGCAGAACGACCGCCGCCGCATCGCCGGCTACGAGGTGCTGGACTTTCGCCTGCGCTACGCCATTCAGCCCAAGTTCGTGAAGGAAATTGAGTTAGGTTTGCTGGTCAACAACCTGCTGAACAGGGAATACGTGGCCAACGGCTACACCTACAGCTACCTCGGCGCCAGCGGCGGGCTCGATACATTCAACTGGTATTTCCCGCAGGCCACGCGCAACTTCCTGGCTTCGGTGGGGGTGAAGTTCTAGCGACTCCACGAGAAAGTTGAGAGTTAAAAACCCCTGACGTCCAGCTGACATCAGGGGTTTTTAACTCTCAACTTCTAACAGGTTTACCGTAGCGCCTTCAGCGCCAGCTTGTGCTGCTCGCGCGACTCGGTAGCCGCCGGTGCGCCCGCCAGCCGGGCCAGTTGCGGTGCCAGGTCGTGGGGCGGAATTACGATTTCCACCAGTGCGGGCACGTCGCTGAGGTCGTTCACGTCGGCTAGTACTTTCTGCAGTTCCTGCACGGTGCCGGCGCGGTAGCCCCGCGCCCCGAAAGCCTTGGCCAGCGCCAAATAATCCCAGGTCGGCAGCATGTCGAAGGCCGCGAACTCCTGGCCGGGCTTGAAGGCATTGATGTCCACGAAAGCCTGCTCGATGGCGTAGCCTTTGTTGCTCATTACGAACACCACCGCATTGCTGCGCTGGCGCACCAGGCTGGAAATTTCCTGGCAAATCATCATAAAGCCGCCGTCGCCGGCCACCACGAAGGGACGCTTGCCGCTGCCCAGCGCCACGCCCAGCGCGCAGCCCGTTTCGTGGCCCAGCGAGCCCCAGGCCGCCTGCGCCACAAAGCTGTTGCGCGGCAGGCCCATCAGGTTGCCAAACACGTAGAGCGAGGTGCTTTCGCCCAGCACCAGCACCATATCGTCCAGCAGTTTCTGCCTGACCAGAAATTTGCTCAGCTCGGCGTAAAAGATGTTGTACGTCAGCTCGCTGCTGCTGGTATACTTTGGCTCGGAGTCGGGCTTCACGCTGGGCCGCTTGCGGGCCGGGGGCGCCCCGGCTGCCCGGAACCGCGCCGCGAGGCCGGTCAGGAAATCGGCCATCGCCACGCGGCCGTAGGGCTGCAGGCCGATGCGAGCCTGCTCGTCGTTCACCACAATCATTTGGCCGTAAGAGGTCTTCATGATGTCGAGGTAGTCATCGGTGATGATGGCGCCCAGCGCGATGGGACAGTCGCACTCCAGCATCATCTGGCGGGTGAGGGCGGGCGAAGCCGGCCCCGCGTAGGTGCCGATGAAGGCGGGCTGGCTTTCGTCGAGCACCGTTTTGCCCACGCTGGTGGTGGTGAAAGGCAAGCCGCTGGCATCCACCAGTTCCTGCAAAGCATCCTGCAAACCATGGCGTTGGATTTCGACGCCCGCCCACAGCACCGGCTGCTTGGCCGCCTGAATGCGCTGAAAGGCCGCGTCGATGATGCCGCCCAGCGCCTTGGGGTCGCTGGTGGGCGTGGCTGCCGCCAGCTTGCCCACCGGGGCGGCGCAGACGGCCGCCCACACGTCGTTGATAACTTCCAGGTAGATAGGTCGCCGCTGGGTGAGCATGGCCGTTAGGGCGTAGTCAATCTGGGCGGGCGCGGTGTCGGGGTTGTCGATGATTTCAGAAGCCACCGTGACGTTGGCAAACACCTGCTGGTCGGCCCGCAGGTGGCCCGTACTGTGGTGGAAGAGAATGCTCTGGCTTTCCTCCAACTGGCGGTCGCTGGTTTTGGGGCTGGCCGAAATCACGACCACCGGCACCCGCTCCACAAACGAGCCCGCCGTGCAATTAAGCAGGCTGAACGTGCCCACGCCATACTGCACGCAGGCCGCCCCGATGCCCCGGAAGCGGGCGTAGCCATCGGCCGCGTAGCCGGAGCCTAATTCGTTGATATTCGGAATTCGGGCAATGCTGCCTTCTTCATCGAGCGTGGTCAAAAATGGCCCGGCGTAGTCGCCCGGCACGGCAAACATGTGTTCCAGCCCGAGCTGCTTGAGCCGGGTGATGATGTATTCGGAAACGGTGACGGTATTAGACATAAAAAGCAGATGGTAAGGTGAGTGAAAGCGTTGTAGAGACGCAATATTTTGCATCTCGTCGTTGAACGATTCGTGGTGCCAATCCCAAATGGCGCGAACGACGAGACGCAAAATATTGCGTCTCTACACTAACTAATCGGCAGCGGCGCCTGGCAGTTGGGCGTTATCGAGCTGAGCGTGGCGGCCGTATCCTTGCTGGGGATGCAGCCGTCGAGGTCGCCGCAGCCGGGGCAGGGATTGGGCAGCAGCTGGCAGTTCTCGTCCAGCCAGGTGGGCCATTTCAGGCCGAAGAATTCCTGGAGCATCGACTCGGCCGTATCGAGCGCGCCTTCCACCCAGCCCTGGCCGTAGGAATAGGCCTCGCCCACGATGAAAATGTTCTGATTGGCCACCGGCTTGCGCATGCGGCACATGATTTCATCGAGGCGGTAGTTGGCTTTCCACTCGTGCCAGCCGCCGCCGTAGGGGTCCTCGTTCCAGCTGTGGTACACAGCGGAGTAAGGCATCGGGATTTCGGGCAGGGCGTGGACTTCGGCCACCTGGCGGTTGGCCACCTGCACCATCTCGTCGGTGGCCGGAAATTCCATGGGCGGAATCACGTTGTCGGTGGCCGGGTCGAGACAGGCGGGGCGGTAGCCCAGGTAGGGCGCGCCATCCTCCAGGCCCTTCCAGAACGGCACGGTACTGATGTCGTTGTAGCTGGCCATCAGCAGCGAGTTCAGGTTGGGCTGGCCGTGGTGCTGTTCGCCCTCGGTGCCGAAGTAATATACCTGCCGCACCGGCAAGTCCGTCACGGCGCGGCCGGCTACCAGGCCCAGCGCCCGCCACCACGGCCGCTCGTAGGCTAGGAAGAGCTTGAACGCACTCTGAATGAGCACCGACGGAATGTTTTCCTTCAGCCACTTATCCTCGAAGAAGCTGCTCTTGATGAGTTCCAGCGAACGGCGCGGCATGGCCAGAATGATTTTCTTGGCCTTCACTACGATGCGCTCGGCCTTGGCTTTCAGCAGGGTCTGGCGCTGGTTGTCGTCGCCGACGGTGGTGATAGTCGGCTCAAAATAAAGCGTGTACGGATAGTCGCCCTTGCCGATTTCAATCTCGGCCAGGCGGTGGTTCATGTGTACGCGCTGGCCGCGCGGCACGGTGCCGGCAAACAGCTCGTTGAACTCGCGGGCCAGCGTAATGGGCAGCTGGTCGTAGCCGTCGCGCAGGGTCAGAAACTCGGTTTCGTCGCTGTACTCGGTGGCCGGGAGCTGGGTGACGGCACTGGCGTTGGCCACGTTGGCCTCGTAGCCGCCGGCGTCTTTCATAAACTGGTACCCCTCGTTGCTGAGCGTGCGGTACATCAAATCCCAGAAGCCGTAGCGCCACAGCGGCTTATCGAAGGCCTTCACTTTCATGAGGTCGCAAAGACTCAAGTCGCTCATCTTGGGGTAGATGGTGTTCATCACCTGCACCTGCAGGTTGGTGGGCCCCAGGCCTTGCTCCGACCAAGCCAGGTTGTAGGGCACCTTGGCGGGGTCGGCTAGCTCGTGCATGCGCAGATGTTTGCCGCGCAGGTAGAAGATGTTGCAGCTGGCGCCCACCGGCGCGGGTGCGCCCATCGGGAAGTTGGCCTTGGGCAGCCCGAGGTGGTCGATGAGGCCGGCCACCATCAGGTGCTGGCTGGGGATGTAGCGCATGCCGCCCACTTCGGCCTTTACATGGGGCAGGCCCGGGATGGTGACCGTGTAGAGCCGCCCGCCGATGCGGTCGCTGTATTCGAACAAGGCAATGCGGGCCTTGCCGCTGTTTTCCTGCTGGAGGCGCCAGGCGCTGTACGCGCCCGAAACGCCCCCGCCAATGATGGCAACGTCGAGATTCATAGGGTGAAAGTTGAGAAAAAGGTGGTGGGTAAAAGAAAATTGCAGATGGGACGTGTTAACTGTAAGCCAACTGAATGCGGGCATAATCAGCCCGCGTTGCGACTGCCGAAAACGCACGGAGCCAAGGGCGCTTCAGCAACAGCCGGGGCAATAGTCAGAATTGGAAGGGAAAGCCAGCCTGTTGGTTAACAGGCCTCACCGTGGCTACCGTAGCAGCCGCGTACCGGGGACGCAGAGCAGATGCAAGTCCGCGCCGGAAGCCAGCTGCGCACTCGACGATAAGGCCAGGCTGCTAATGCCTGGCCGGCAACCGAAGCTGCCAAAGGCTCTGCCGGAGTAGGGGGGTGCCGGCACTGAGTTTGTCTAATCCGCCAGTCAACGCTGCGTTATGGCCGGTAAAAGCCCGCTGGCGCCCGTTGAAAAGCGGCCGCAATATAGGGCTTTTTTGAAATTGGCAAGTTGTCAGCGAAAAACTTCCGCCAACAAAACGCCCCTGGACGGCCAGCAGTTGGTCTGCTGGCTGTCCAGGGGCATTAGGCAAATGTTGATGAATATACGCCGCTTACAAGTAAGAGCTTACTGCCAACTCGGCAAGGGTTTCGGTAGTGGCGCGCAAAGCGCCCGGCAGCCGCACCACGCTCACGCCCGGTGCTCGCAGCCACGCCGCGCCGGCCAGCTGCGCCAGCCCGATAGTGCCCGTGAGGTAATGCCCCTGCGTGCGCGAATGAAACCGCTCGTGAATCTGCGTAAAATCTTCGATTAATGAAGCTTGCTCATCCGCACAGGTCACCAGCACATCCAGCTCCGTAGCCGCTGGCCGCAGGGCCAGCGCCTGGTTCTGGTGCAGCTTTTTGTACTCGTAGCGGTAGCCGTAGGTGAGGGCCGATAGGTCGCTGAGCACGGCTGAGGCGGTGGGGAAGGCCCCCGCGCCGCGCCCCAGGAAAAACTGCCGGTCGGCAAAGCCGCTCTGGGTGATGAGGCCGTTGTATTCGTCCTGCATGCGGGCCAGCTCGTGTTCGGGCGCCAGCAGCGCGGGCAGCACGGCCGCAGCAATGCCGCCATCGGGCAGGCGGCGGGCTTCGGCCAGCAGCTTGAGGGTGAGGCCGCGCTCGCGGGCATAGGCGGCGGCCAGCGGGCTGATATTGTCGATGCCGACGGTCAGCAATTCCTCCGGCGCCGCCACCAGCCCGAAGGCGTGCGCCAGCAGCAATACCAGCTTGTTGCGGGCGTCGAGGCCCTGCACGTCAAGGGCGGGGTTGCTTTCAGCGAAGCCCAAGGCCTGCGCCCGCTGCAGGGCTTCGGCAAAGGGCAGCGCGTCGCGGTGCATGGCGGTGAGGATGTAATTGGTCGAGCCGTTGATGATGCCTTCGACCGAGTCGAGCAGGTCGGTGTCGTAATACTCCTCCAGGTTGCGGATGACGGGCAGACTGGCGCAGGCGGCGGCCTCGTAAAGCAGCGGTGTGCCGGTACTGCGTTGCAAGGCAATAAGTTCGGGTAGGTGTTCGGCCAGCATTTTCTTGTTGGCCGTCACCACGGCTTTGCCCAGGTGCAGGGCGGTTTTGACAATCTGGTAGGCTTCATGGGCGTCGTCAATCAGCTCCACGACGACGTTCACGGCCGGGTCGTAGAGCAGGTCGTCGCGGTCGAAGGAGAAGTATTCGGCCGGCAGCGCGCGGGCTTTGTGGCGGTCCTTCACCCCGATGCGGGCAATGCGGGCGCGCAGGCCGGGCGTGCGTTCCAGCACTTCGTGCAGGCCCTGGCCCACGCAGCCGAAGCCGAAAAGGCCAATGGAAATGGTAGTGCGGTTCATAGCTCAGAAAGACAGATATAAAGGGTTAGGCTACGGAAGTTTCGGCCCGCGCTTCCGCCCCGATGCGCACCAAAGCCAGCGCCTGCGCCAGGTCCTGAATCAAGTCCTCGGCATCTTCCAGCCCTACCGACAGCCGCACCAGCCCATCGGCTACGCCGGCGGCCCGGCGCTGCGCCGCCGGCGTCGATTTGTGGGTCATGGTAGCCGGGTGGCAGAGCAGACTTTTCGGTCCGCCCAGACTTTCAGCTAGTTTGAACAGCCGCGTCGAAGTCACAAAGCGCGTGGCGGCCTCCACCGAATCATCGGCCAGGGCGATGGACACGATGCCGCCGAAGCCGCCCGGCTGCTGCCGCCGCGCCACGGCATGGTTGGGGTGGTCTTCCAGCCCGGGGTAGAATACCTGCGCGATTTCGGGCTGGGCCTGCAGGAATTCCGCCACCGCCAGGCCCGAGCTACAATGCTGTTTCACGCGCAGCGCCAGGGTTTCGATGCCGCGGATGACGAGAAAAGAATCGAACGGCCCGAGGATGCCGCCGGAGGCGTTTTGGATGAACTTGAGCTGGGCGGCCAGCTCGGCCGTGCCGGCCACTACCACGCCGGCAATGAGGTCGGAGTGCCCGCCCAGGTACTTGGTAGCGGAGTGAACCACAATGTCGGCCCCAAGCTCCAGCGGGCGCTGCAGGATGGGCGAGGCGAAGGTGTTATCCACGCACAGCAGCACGTTGTTCGCCTTGGCAATGGCCGCGATGGCGCTGATATCCGACACTTTCAGTGTGGGGTTGGAAGGGCTTTCGAGCCAGATGAGGCGGGTGCGGGACGTGAGGGCGGCGGCCACGTTGGCCGCGTCGGTGGTGTCGCAGTACACGATATCGATGCCCAGGCGGCGGTAGACGTGCTCGAAAAGGCGGAAAGCGCCGCCGTAGATGTCGTCGATGGCCACAATCTGGTCGCCGGCCGAGAGCAGCTTCACCACCGCGTCGATGGCGGCCAGGCCGCTGGCGAAGGCGAAGCCGGCGTGCCCGCTTTCGAGGGTGGCCACCAGGTTTTCGAGGGCCTGGCGGGTGGGGTTGCCCGAGCGGGCGTAGTCGTAGCCGAGGTTCACGCCCGGCGCTTCCTGAATGAAGGTCGAGGTCTGGTAAATCGGCACGGCGATGGCGCCGGTCTGGGGGTCGGAAGGGATGGCGTGGAGAAGGCGGGTGCTGAGCTGCATGGTGTTGCGTAATTTGAGGGTTTGCGAAAACTCCCCTCCTTCACCGCGCGGCACCTTATCAGGTTCAGTTAATCTTCCTCACCGAAAGGGCATAAAAAAAGCCCTTCCGACAAGTCAGAAGAGCAGCCCACCGTTTGCAACCGGTGGCAGTTCTTGCAACTTATCTTCTTCCGAAGCAGCGTGCGCTGTTTCGGAACAGGATTTAGCACCTGGTGTCATCCACTGGTTGCTAAGGCTTCATCGGGCCTGTCCCTCTGCCTTTCTTGATAAGGTGCCCCGCCGCGTGAGCGGGGAGCAGTGCAAATGTACCGCAGATTGAACGGATTTTAACGGATGAAACGGCTTTTTTTGTGGGCCTGCGCAAAATAGAGCATCATCGCGCAGGCCCACAAAAATCCGTTTCATCCGTTAAAATCCGTTCAATCTGCGGTCTAGATAATCAGCCGCACTCCGCCCAACTCCGAAATCTGGTATGGGAATTTATTCCCAGGCGAGCCGATGAACATGAAGTTCTTTGGGATTTTCCACTCCTGCGAGAGCCGCTCAATCAGTTCCGGCCCAAACTTGCCGGGCATGGTCACGAACTCCAGGTGCAGGTTGGGGTAGGCACGGTCGAGCACATGCAAATCATTCAGTAGGCCTTCGGGCACCAGCTCGCCTTCGGGCAGCAGCATCACGATTTTCAGGCGGTTCGTAAACTCATTTTCTTCCACGTAGGTCATCACCTTGTTGAGGTTGGCCACGTTGTCGCCTTTCGTGAAAAACACGAATTCCTGCTCGTTCAGCTCGCGCACCAGCCGCCGGATGGTGACCTGACTGCTGATGGCCAGCCGCCGGAAGCCTTCATAAAACGACGTGGCGCCGGCCAGAATCAAATTAAGCAGCGCAATGCGCTCCAGCATAGCGTAGATAATAAGCACCGCCGGCAAAAAGTATTGCAGGAACACGACGAGGTGAACGGGATTTTTGCTCACGTTGCCATACAGGCCCACCAGCACGCCCACCAGCGCCAGAAATACGCTGAACACGCCCGCATATACCGGCCGGGGCAGCTTGCCGCGCTTGATTTTCAGCAGGAAGTTGCCGATGGCAAAAAACGCCATTACCGACAGGAACGAGATGGTGTACACGCCCGCCAGCGTCGAGAGTTGTCCTTTGGTGATGAAGAGGATGGACAGACAAAGAGCGAAGAAAATAAGCAGAATGAGGTAGTTGGCCCCGCGCCGGTTTTCCTTCAGAAACGACTGTGGCCAGATGCGGTCCAGGGCCATGCGCTTCATGAGGCCGCTTACGCCCACGAAGCTCGTGAGCACGGCCCCGCTGAGCACCGTCACGGCATCGATGGAAATGACTTTGGACAGCCAGGGGCCGCCCGTGAGCTGCCCCAGGTACGACAGCAGGGTTTCCTGGTGCTCGCCCACCGTAGCCAGCGGCAGCACGGCCACCGCCAACAGCGCAATCACGGGGTTGAAAAAGCTGACTACCACCCACATGTTGCGCAGGGTTTTCAGAAATACGCCCGGGGCCTGCTCTTCCACGAAATTGGCCGAGCTCTCGAAGCCCGAAATGCCCAGCATAGCCGCGCTAAAGCCCAGAAACAAGGCCATGGCAATGCTGCCGCCCACCACCGGCTGCGCGTAGTTGAGGTGCAGCTGCACCAGCCCGTGCTGCCACACAAACCACGCACCCGAGCCCACCAGCAGCACCAGCGACGTGAGGTGCGCCAGAAAAATGACTACCGCCACAATCGCCGATTCGGACATGCCCGCCGACGTGAGCAGCAGAAAAAACAACAGCAGCCCGGCCGTCGCCAGCAGCACCGGCACCCCCGGAACCGGCGCCAGCAAATACAAATAGTGCATGGCATCGGTGGCGCTAATCACCGCCGTGGCCATGTAAGAGAGGATGGTGAGGCAGGCCGCCAGCGCGGCGTTGCTCTTGCTGGTGGTGTTTAGCAGCACGTTGTAGGCCCCGCCGTTGAGGGGCAGGGCACCCACTACTTCGCCGTAAATCTTGCGAAACAGGTACAGCAGCCCGGCCACGATGACCAGCGAAATCCAGGCGTATTGCCCGGCCAGGCTAATGACTAAAGCTGACACGTAGAGGCACGACGAGGAAATATCGTTGCCGCAAATAGCAGTGGCCTCCAGCTGATTGAGCTTCTTGGCGTGGTGGGTGGGTATAGGTGTGGGCATAGGGTGGGCAAAGTGGGGCTGCGAATGTAGCAGGCGGCCACCGCACGCTACGTACGTGGGGCGAGCTGCTAACGGCGCATGCGGTGGGATATAAAGTAGTTGCCTGTCCGATAAAGCGTTTACAGGGCACAGTTTTGGCCCGGCCGGGCCCGTATCTTTGCACAAAAATCTTATCCCATCCATTTTTCCCTCCATGTCCTCCGAAACCGACGTTCTGTCCCCTAAAGCCAAAGCCCACACCAAGCAGGGCGGCTCCACCAACGCCAACGGCTTCACCGATTACTTCGACCTCGACGGCCTGCTCACCGAGGAGCACATCCTCGTGCGCCAGAGCATCCGCGATTTCGTGAAAAAGGAAATCAATCCCTACATCGAAAAGTGGGCCCAGGATAACCACTTCCCCTCCGAAATCGTCAAGAAATTCGGTGACGTGGGCGCGTTTG
>Ga0247804_10000298_pt1 | contig 23176 bp, 21 predicted proteins | sample UWRJL029104C1_FD_181142 | JGI IMG/M metagenome (GOLD analysis project Ga0247804, IMG submission 181142) | Plant litter microbial communities from Arlington Agricultural Research Station in Wisconsin, United States - UWRJ-L029-104C-1 | ecosystem: Environmental > Terrestrial > Plant litter >...
GAGAGAAAAATATTTTAACCACTTAAGAAGCTAAAGTTACTAAAGAAATAAAAAGAAGACAGAAAAATATCAAGAAGAAAACTTAAGTTCATTTATTCAGTAAAAACAAGTACTTCTTATACTTATCTTAAGTTTCTTAAGTGCTTATTTTTTTAAATAAATTAGTTGTATGCAATTAAGCTTAGATGATATTGATTTAAAGATTCTTTCTATTTTGATGAAAGATGCAAAAACGCCTTATACCGATATTGCGAAAGAGTTGTTTGTCTCAAGCGGAACCGTGCACGTGCGCATGAAGAAGATGGAAGAAATGAATATCATTAAGAGTTTTAATCTTCAATTAAATTATCAGAAATTGGGTTACGATGTGACTGCGTTTTTAGGTATTTATTTGAATAAAAGTTCGCAATATGATGTGGTTGCAAAAGCTTTGGAAGCCATTCCTGAAATTGTAGATGTGCATTATACTACCGGAAATTATTCAATGTTTGTGAAATTAATTTGTAAAGACACTAATCATCTTCGCGAAATATTGATGGACAAAATTCAGAAGATCGAAGATATTACAAGAACTGAGACTTTTATTTCGTTGCAGGAAAGCATTAACCGACCTGTTAAAATTGATTAAAAGAAGTTAATACATGTTTTTCACAAAATAAAAAGTGTTATTTTACGTTAGCAATAAATCATTCTTATTCAAGTGAAAATAACTTTTTGACATTCAATGAAGCAAATCTTTCTAATTATTTTTTTTACACATTTTACATTTGCTGTATTTTCACAAACGCTTAATCAAACTTCTGTTCAAAAAAATAGTATTAAAATTTCACCAACAGTAAATTTTGATTGGTCTAAATCTTTAAAATTTAAACACAACAGCACTAATGTGGTTACAGGTTTAAATATTAATTATCAACGCGAAGACAAGTTAAAGAACTATCACGATGTTGGCTTTTTGATCGGTTTTATTCCTGTAACAAAGAAATCAAACAGCTATTCGGGCAAACAATTAGGCGTTGAATACAACTATAAATTAGTTTTTGCAAAGTTTAAAAATAATAGCTTACAAATTTACACAGCAACAGGTACTCAGTTAATTTACAGGAAATTACAATCTGCCGATCTCAAAATTCCAAACTTTACTTCTAATTCATTTATTCAAAATTTTTCCATTTCACCAGGTTTTCAATACTCGAAAAACAATTTCTTTTTTGACTTCTCTCTACCTACTTCTATTGGTTATAATATACAAAAACAACATTATTTATATCCGGATTTTGATACGAGTCAAGACGAAACATCTGTAAAAAATAATTTGCAAAAAAACATTTTATTAAATTGGAATGTCGGTGTTAAAGCCGGCATAGGTGCTAAATTTTAGCTTTATCATAATTAATTAATAATTTCACTTTAGCACTCACTTTCACTTACAATTTTCATCGGAACATTATTTTTTCTATCTTTGCGCTAATGCGTATTTTCAACAACATACTCGAAACCATTGGCAACACGCCTATTGTAAAGCTGAATAAAATAACTGCTCATATTCCTGCAACTATTTGTGTAAAAATAGAATCTTTCAATCCTGGAAATTCTATTAAAGACAGGATGGCTGTTAAGATGATAGAAGATGCTGAAAAAGATGGAAGACTTCAACCTGGCGGCACGATCATAGAATGTACTTCGGGCAATACAGGTATGGGTTTGGCGATGGCTGCATGCATTAAAGGTTATAAATGTATTTTTACTTCTACCGATAAGCAGTCGAAAGAAAAGTTTGATATGCTTCGTGCAATGGGTGCTGAAGTGATCGTTTGTCCGACAAGTGTTGATTCTGATGATGAGCGTTCTTACTATTCTGTAGCAAAGAGATTATCACAGGAAATTCCGAATTCTGTTTGGATGAATCAATATGATAATTTATCAAACCGACAAGCGCATTATGAGCAAACCGGTCCTGAAATTTGGGAACAAACAGACGGAAAAATCACACATTTTGTGGTTGGAATTGGAACAGGCGGCACCGTTACAGGTACTTCAAAATACTTGAAGGAACAGAATCCAAATATCAAAACTTATGGAATTGATACTTACGGTTCTATCTTAAAACAGTTTAAAGATACAGGCACTTTCGATCCTGCAGAAATTCATTCATACATTACAGAAGGTATTGGTGAAGATATTATTCCCGAAAATTATGATTTCAGCCTGATTGATTATATAGAAAAGGTAACAGATAAAGAAGCTGCTTTAATGCAAAGACGACTTGCTAAAGAAGAAGGCATTTTTGCAGGCAATTCAGCAGGTTCTGCTATTCAAGGTTTGCTGCAAATACATGAAAAATTTCCTTTCACCAAAGATGATTTGGTAATCGTTATTTTACACGATCATGGTTCTCGTTACGTTGGAAAATTCTTCAACGATGAATGGATGAAAGAGAAAGGATTTTTAGATTAATTTTTATTTAGATGTTATATAAAACAGGCTGCTCAAAATGAGCAGCCTGTTTTCATTTTTCTATAAATTATTTTTTTAAATTAAACGCAGTTTTTACAGCATCGTAACTGGAAAAATCAACATTTGGATAAAGACTTTGAGCCTTTTCTATTTCGTTTAATGTTGACCAAGACCTGTTTCTGTTTACCGTAGTCAAACCATTAGTAGTGCCGCCAATTACAACTACTCTTGTATTGGCAGCTGTGATCATAGTATTTTTAGAAAGTAATTCAACAAGTCCTATTTTTATTCTTGTATAAAACCAAACAGTTTCATTTGAAAATGGAACAGCAAGCCATACATTTGAATTCGAATTAGTTTCAATATACATAAGAACAGCGCCTCTATCTAAAATATCTTGAGTAATAGCGCTTATATTATAAGTAGTTGTGTATGGTCCTGAACCTGTTGATGTAGGAGAAGTATTCCATAAAAATACCTGTACATTAGCATTACCATCAACTCCATTTGTTCCATTCGTTCCATTTGTTCCTGCTGGACCAGCTGGACCTTCTTTGCTGCATGAAGCCATAATCGCAATTACAGCTATCATTAAAATTGTTGTAAGTTTTTTCATAATTTTTTGTTTTAGTTTTTTAATGAATGATATGTAATACTACTAATAATATTGATTTACATCAAAACAATTGAGTAAACGGTATGGTTTATTGAGTATTCGGTAAATACGATATATAAATCCACATTTATTTTTAATTTTATTCTCAATGCCTGAACTTAGAATTATATCACTTGTGCCATCTATCACTTTATTGTTATTCGATTTAGGATTGGAAAATAATATTGTCGGAAGAACCAAATTTTGCATTCATCCTAAAGAAAAAGTAAAAGATATTCCAACTATTGGCGGTACTAAAAATATCAATGAAGAAAAGATAAAGCTATTGCAGCCAACCATCATCTTTGCGAGTAAAGAAGAAAATGTAAAAGAGCAAGTTGAAGCCTTAAAAGAAAACTATAAAGTCATTGTTTTTGATGTAAGAAATTTAGAAGACAATTACAAAATGATTGAAAAGATCGGGAAATTGACCGGTACAACACTCAAGGCACAGCAAATTACAGCACAAACCAAAGCCAATTTTGATGAGTTACGGATTTTATTATCAGAAGCACTATTTCCTTCAATTAATAGCTTGTATATGATTTGGCGGAAACCATATATGACCATCGGAAAAGATACTTTTATTCATTCCATGCTGCAAACCATTGGCTTAAAAAATATGTTTGCACATCAAACACGCTATCCAATTATAGAAAATTTACAAACTTCTTATTTCGCAAAATGTCAACTCGTATTATTATCATCTGAACCATATCCTTTTACCGAAATCCATATCAAAGAAATTAAACAACAACTTCCAAATACTAAGATTCTTTTAGTAGATGGTGAATATTTTTCGTGGTATGGCAGCAAAATGCTTCATGCACCAGCTTATTTTAAAGAGCTGCTGCAAACCATACATGAACAAATGCTTTAAATATTTGTCTTTGTGTAAAGCTATTACTATGAAATATTTTTTGCTATTTGTTATCACAACAGTAATATTTTTCGCGATAGATATGCTGTGGATTGGTGTTATCGCCAAAAATTTCTACAGAGAAAAGCTCAGCTTTATTTTTAATGGCGATGTACGCTGGGTTCCTGCCATTATATTCTATCTTATTTTTATTGCCGGAATTATATATTTTGTAATAATTCCGGGTTTTACGCATCATAATTGGAAAACAGTACTGATGAACGGTGCTTTTTTAGGTCTGCTGTGCTATGCTACTTATGACCTTACCAATATGAGTACTATTAAACAATGGCCTTTGATAGTTACTTTGGTAGATATTGTTTGGGGCACATTTCTTACTGCGGCTGTTTCCATTACTTCATACTTAGTTGCCATAAAATTGTTACATTTCTAATATTTTTAGTAAAAGTCTACAATCTCATTACTCAATACTCACTACAATTTCTTATCTTTGCGCACGTAAAAAACAGCAGCAATGAGCAAATACATAGAACTTTTAGGCGAAGAAAGAGCAAAATTTTTATTAGAGCACGAATGTAAAACTGTCGACAAGTCATTGTTACATTTGCCAAGCGCAGATTTTATTGATAAAGTATGGATTCAAAGCAACCGTAATCCACAGGTATTACGCAGTTTGCAGCAATTATATGGTAACGGAAGATTAGCAAATACAGGCTATGTGTCTATCTTACCTGTCGATCAAGGCATTGAGCATTCTGCAGGTGCAAGCTTTGCGCCAAATCCAATTTACTTTGATTCTGAAAATATTGTGAAATTAGCTGTAGAAGGTGGCTGTAATGCAGTTGCTTCCACTTTTGGTGTGTTAGGTTCGGTTGCAAGAAAATATGCACACAAAATTCCATTTATTGTAAAAATCAATCACAACGAATTTTTATCTTATCCAAATACTTTCGACCAAATTATGTTTGGTACAATTAAAGATGCATGGAATATGGGCGCTGTTGCCGTTGGTGCAACTATCTATTTCGGTTCTAAAGAATCGCGTCGCCAGATCATAGAAGTATCTAAAGCGTTTGAATATGCACATGAATTAGGCATGGCTACTATTTTGTGGTGCTACACACGAAACGATGCTTTTAAAAAAGATGGCGTTGATTATCATACTGCAACAGATCTGTCTTCTCAGGCAAATCATTTAGGCGTAACAATACAGGCAGACATCATTAAGCAAAAATTACCAACAAATAATGGCGGTTATAATGCAATCGGTTTTGGTAAAACAAATCCAAAAGTATATTCTGAATTAACTACAGATCATCCAATTGACCTGACACGTTATCAAGTGGTAAACTGCTTCATGGGTAGAAATGGCTTGATAAATTCCGGTGGTGAAAGTAAAGGACAAACAGACTTGGCAGAAGCTGTTGAAACGGCAATCGTTAACAAACGTGCTGGTGGAATGGGCTTGATTTCAGGCAGAAAAGCATTCCAAAAACCGGTGGCTGAAGGTGTTTCTTTATTAAATGCTGTTCAGGATGTTTATTTGGATAAAGATGTTACGATTGCATAGACTTTAAACATTTTTCCTTAAAGTTATTTATTAGATAGAAGTAAATATTCTTTACTTCGAGTTCCTGCATTGAATAACAGATCGAAAATACAAAGATCTTTTTCAAATGGAAACCTGTCACTAAAAACCTGCGGATATGATTGAAATGCTAAACCAGCATCTTTAGATGGCATTAGCTCACTACGATAATCTTTCCCATCAAAATTATCTTTTCCAACATACTTTTCAGAGAATGTTACAGGCAATTCCACTTTCAGAATACCGGAAATTGTTTGCATCATTTGGAAGTTATAATCTACCAGCAAATCAATTTTTTCTTCGTAAAACTTCCTGAAATGATCTTCGTAATATTCAAAAAACGGTGAACGCCTGTAAGCAGATGTGAAGCTGTGCCAGTGTAATTGCTGCCAGCTTTCATTATAAGATATACGTACATCTTTCATTGCAGCATGCTGATTTTTTCCTCTTTCTAAAGGAATACTTAACCTCAACAAACCATTTGCTCCTAAAATATGCGCGCGATTTCTATAGCTTCTACGTACGTAATGTTCATGTTTATCAATACAAATTTTATCTGCGCTTAAAAGCAAATTCCAGTAACTGCAGCTTCCTATATATTGCGATTCAATTAATATGCTGTTCATGCGACAAAGATATGCAAAGTTCGCCATTCTTAAAACGTTAAGGATTTTGCATAAAAATAACTTGCTTATAACTTACAACCAATATCTTATATCTATTTTTATAACGTGCAATGGTTGTTTACAAAAATCGGATTATTATACGCGAAGCTTCTTTCCTATTTGCCTTTGCGATTCCTTTTTTCTTTGGCTGACGTTATTTACTTTGTGTTCAATCGCATGTATGCTTACAGAAAGACGGTCATTGATTTAAATCTTATTAATGCTTTTCCGCACAAGCGCAGCGAAGAGTTATGGTTTATCAGAAGCAATTATTATCGGCATTTAGCAGACTTTTTTGTGGAAACCATTAAAAGTATTTCTATTTCGAAAGAAGAACTAAAAGAACGCATACAACTGCATCATGATAGCTATGCTTTGCTTAGAGAATATGAGCAAACAGGTCAACATATCTTTGTCGTATTAGGTCATTATGGAAATTGGGAATGGGCTTCTTTATTGGCAGGCTTGGAAACTAAGCTTCCATCTTATGCTTTATATGCGCCACCAAGCAATAAAACGTTTGAAAAATTCTTATTAAAAAATCGCTCTCGTTTTGGCTGCCGGTTGGTGGCTATGAATCAAATTAAATCTTTGTATGTAAACTTACAAAAGCAGGCTTCCTTAGTAGCATTTGTGGCAGACCAAACACCGGTTGATACGGAAAATGCTTACTGGTCGAAATTCATGAGCCTTGACACTCCTTTTTTTAAAGGCTTTGATACTTTAGCACAAAAAACCAATGCTATTGTACTGTATGCTTCTATAAGAAAAATAAACCGCGGCTATTATGAGCTGAGCTTTGAAACTATTACAGCAAATGCTAAAACTGATGGTGAAACAAATACTGAAAATTTTATTGCAGAAAAATATATTCGCTTGCTGGAAAAAGATATTCATCATCAGCCGGAATATTGGCTTTGGAGTCATCGCAGATGGAAGCGCGCAGGTTTAAATTATTAAGCTTTAACTTTAAATATTCCATGATTAATGTATTTTTGTTTTCGATTATGAATTCAATATTCATTGTTAAACATTCAACACTTTGAAAACAGTATCAGTCGTTATATTAAATTACAATGGTAAAAGTTGGCTTGAAAAATTTCTGCCAAATGTGATAACACATTCTACCTATGCTGATGCGGAAATTGTAGTAGCTGATAATGCATCTACTGATGATTCTGTTGCTTTTTTAAAGGCTAATTTTCCAAGTGTAAGATTGGTGATCAACACAGCAAACAATGGTTATGCAGGTGGTTATAACGATGCTTTACAACACATTAAAAGTGATTATTATGTGCTGCTGAATTCTGATGTAGAAGTAACACCTAATTGGCTGGAGCATACTATACAATTTATGGAACAGGACGAATTGATGGCTGCCTGCCAGCCAAAAATTCTTTCTTATCACGAAAAAACTAAATTTGAATATGCAGGTGCTGCTGGCGGTTTTATAGATAAATATGGATATCCGTTTTGCAGAGGCAGAATTTTTGATAATTGTGAAACTGATAATGGACAATACAATAAAAGTGGCGAAATATTTTGGGCAAGCGGTGCTTGTTTATTTATCAAGTCTGCAATTTTTAATAAAGCAGGTGGTTTAGATGCAGATTTCTTCGCGCACATGGAAGAGATAGATCTTTGCTGGCGCATTAAGAACTTAGGTTACAAAATTGGCTACTGTGCTGAAAGTACCGTTTACCATGTAGGCGGTGGCACTTTAAACAAATCAAATCCTAAAAAAACATTTTTAAATTTCAGGAATAACAGAGCTTTGCTACATAAGAATTTATCATCATTGCAGCTGGAAAAAATAGAAGGCACACGCAATTTATTAGATTATGTAGCGCGATTTAAAAACTCCATTTCTGGCAACAGCGATGATGCTAATGCTATCAGAACAGCAACTTTAGAATACCATAACAATAGGCAGAAATGGGACATTAAACGTATGCAGAATGAATTGCAACAAAAGGCACATGCTGTGAGATCGCCTGATAATACTGGCATCTTCAACGATAGCATCTTAAAATATTATTTTATCTTACGCAAAAAAACATTTTCAGGTTTACCTGCTCATAAATTTTCAAAATAACAAAACATGAAAGTATTCATCATTGGCGCATCAGGATTGGTTGGCTCAAATTGCTACAAACATTTTACGTCAAAAGGTTTTGATTGTATCGGAACTCACTTTTCTTACCAGGCAAAAGATACTGTATTCTTTGATACTTTGAATCTTGCTAATGAAACCAATTTTGATATTTACACTTTTAAACCTGATGTGATCGTGCATTGCGGTGCGCTAACGCATGTAGATTATTGCGAGCAAAACGAAGCAGAAAGCTATGAAAAAACGGTAACATCTACCAAAAATATTATTGAATTAGCAACACAACTGAATGCAAAACTGGTATTTATTTCTACCGATTATATTTTTGATGGCAATGCCGGTCCTTATGATGAAGCTGCTGAAACAAATCCGCTTTCTGTGTATGGCAGACACAAGCTCGAAGCTGAAGAAGCAGTAATTGCTGCCAATGCAGCTAATATTGTGTTGCGCATTACCAATGTTTATGGCGATGAAGAACGTGGTAAGAATTTTGTTTCACGTATTATTGAACAGGTTCTGGATAATAAGAAACTGACCTTGAAGCTGCCGACAGACCAATATGCAACGCCTATTAATGCTTATGATATTGCGAGATGCCTTTATTTATTATTGAATGACGATAAGCATGGTATCTATAACATTGCGAGTACGGATTATATGAATCGTGTACAATTGGCTTTAACTATTTTGAAATACTTTGAAGATGCGCAGTATGATCTTATTCCATTATCAACGCCTGAAATAAATGCACCTGCTGCGCGACCTTTACAAGGTGGCTTGAAGAATAAAAAATTCATGAGTGAATATCCTGATTTTTGTTTCAGCACTGTAGATGATTATGTGAGAAAATTTAAAGTATAAGTAAGTTATTTTAGAATTTATTGGTTGCAAAATACACTGTATTGCTTCCTACATTTAAGAAGTTATAAATAACAAAAGCCTGTGAAAATTCACAGGCTCTTGTTATTTATTATTGGTGATACACCAAATTACGTTTTACTTTATTTTGAATGCTTTTTTAACAGCATCAACGTAGTCTAATTTTTCCCAAGTGAATAGTTCAACCTGAACTTTTTTCTCATTGTCTTTTCCTTTGTTGAATACTTTTGTTACAACTTCATTTTTGCGACCCATGTGTCCGTAAGCAGCTGTTTCACTATAGATAGGATTACGCAATTTGAAACGTTGTTCAATAGCATAAGGACGCATATCAAATATCTTTTCTGTGATCTTAGCGATCTCGCCATCTGTTAAAGCTACTTTAGATGTTCCGTTTGTATCAATGAATAAACCACATGGTTTTGCAACACCAATAGCATAAGAAACCTGTACCAATACTTCGTCTGCAACGCCTGCTGCTACTAAGTTTTTAGCGATATGACGTGTTGCATAAGCTGCACTTCTATCTACTTTACTTGGATCTTTACCAGAGAATGCACCACCACCGTGAGCACCTTTTCCACCGTAAGTATCTACAATGATTTTTCTTCCTGTTAAACCGGTATCACCGTGCGGACCGCCAATTACAAATTTTCCGGTTGGATTGATGTGGTAAGTAATTTTATCGTTGAATAATTTTTGGATAGCAGGTTTTAATTGTTTTTTTACTCTTGGAATAATTATTTCCACGATGTCTTTTTTGATCTTTGCTAACATCTTAGCATCAGCATCAAAATCATCATGTTGAGTAGAAACCACAATAGTATCAATTCTGATAGGTTCGTTGTTATCGTTGTATTCAATTGTTACCTGGCTTTTTGCATCAGGACGCAAGTATTTCAACTCCTTGCCTGCTCTGCGTGTTTTAGAAAGCTCCTGTAAAATTTTATGTGCTAAGTCTAAAGCCAAAGGCATGTAGTTATCAGTTTCTTTAGTTGCATAACCAAACATCATACCTTGGTCGCCGGCGCCTTGTGCGTTAGCTTTTGTTTCAAAATCTTCTTTTTTAGATTTTCTGTCAACACCTTGATTGATATCTGAAGATTGTTCGTGAATCGCAGAAAAAATACCGCAAGAATTTGCTTCGAACATATATTCTGATTTTGTGTAACCGATCTTACGAATTACATCACGCGCAATTTCCTGCACATCTAAATATGCTTTAGATTTTACTTCACCAGCCAATACCACTTGTCCTGTTGTTACCAATGTTTCGCAAGCAACTTTTGATTGTGGATCGTAAGCTAAAAAGTTGTCGATTAATGCATCTGAAATTTGATCTGCTACTTTATCAGGATGACCTTCTGATACAGATTCTGACGTAAATAAATAAGGCATTTTCTTATTAATGTTTAATGATGAATGATAAATATTTAATTTCTATTTTTTAAGAAGCTCAAAAATAACTAAACTTATAGTTAAAACAAAATTAGGTGCTTGTTTATAATCCACAATGTTAATAGACTATTTCACTTCACATTTTACCAAAAGGTTACCATCTGTAAATCCTTCCAATACATCGCCAATTTGAATTGGACCAACGCCTTGTGGTGTACCTGTATAAACCAGATCGCCTTGCTGCAATGTGAAGAATTTTGAGATGTAAGTAATGATTTCATCGAAAGAAAAAATAAGCATAGATGTATCGCCTTGCTGTACAATTTCATTATTCTTTTTGATGGTAAATGAAGTTAATTCATTCTTTTTTAAAGGAATAAAATCACCAATAAATGCTGAGCCATCGAAGCCTTTAGCAATTTCCCAAGGCCAGCCTTTTTTCTTTTGTTCCGATTGAATATCGCGTGCGGTAAAATCGAAACCTAAAGTAAATGAGTCGTAATATTTATGCGCGAATTGCTTTTCTATTTTCTTTCCGTTCTTGCAAACACGCAAAACAATTTCGCCTTCGTAATGTACATCTTGAGAAAATTCAGGATAATAAAATGGCTGTCCGTTTTTGAGTAATGCTGTTGGCGGTTTCATAAAGATGACCGGACTTTCAGGAAATGCATGGTGTTTCATTTCGATGATGTGTTCTTTGTAATTTAAACCGACGCAAAATATTTTCATATGATAGTGTTTATGTAGATACGCACTGGTGTGTGTGTATTTACGAGTTTGATTTTTTTACGATAAGCACTGTTGTGTGTATTTACTTATTATTGTAAGAATTCATGGTGTTTGCTAAACCAATCGTGCAAAATGATTTAATAATTTCTACTGCTACATTTATTCTTTCGTTTAATTCTATTTCCTGATTTTGATTCCATTTTCCTAAGACGAAATCTATTTGTTTGCCTTTTGGAAAATCATTTCCAATGCCGAATTTTAGTCTTGGATAATCTTGTGTCAATAGTTCTTCGTGAATAGATTTTAAGCCGTTGTGACCAGCATCGCTGCCTTTGCCACGCACACGTAATTGACCAAATGGCAATGCCAGATCATCTACAATAACAAAGATATTTTCTACAGGTATCTTTAGCTCATTCATCCAGTATTTTATGGCTTTTCCACTTAAATTCATGTAAGTAGTTGGCTTAATGATGTGTATTTGTTTTCCTTTAAAAGATGATTTTGCATATACGGCTAATCTACCAAGATCAAAAGTTCCTTCCAGTTCTTTGCATAAAACATCTACCACATCAAACCCAATATTATGACGTGTGTGTTCATATTCTTTACCAATATTTCCTAATCCAACTATGAGATATTTTGACATGATGCTTAATAAAAAGAGGTCAGTATTATTACTGACCTCAAATCTAAATATTTTTTTGAAATTGTTTTCTGAATCAGTGGTTTACTGAACAATAATGTTTTGTGTAGTAACACCATCTTTTCCGGTAATTGCAATAAAGTACACTCCTTTTTCTATATGATCTAATGTGAAACGTTTTACATTTACGCCGGTTTGAATATTCATTTCATTTTTGATGATTTCCTGACCTGTTACGTTATACATGCTGACACTATATTTATCGTTTTTAGGTGATGTTATTTTTATATCAAACTGACCGTTATTCGGATTTGGAATAATTGCAATAGAAATATCCAGTTTGTTATTTTTAATTCCTGTGATAACTACATTAACTGCTGCTGATCTTGGCGTTAAACAACCATTATAAAAATCAACAGACCAAGATCCGGACTGTGTTGGTTTATAAGTTGGACTTGTCGTAGATTCAATAAACACACCATTAAGATACCATCTGTATGTACCAAAGCCTTCACCTGTTACTAAAGAATCTCCAACCAATGTAAGTGTTGGTCTGTCAGGATAAGTTATACCAATATTTACCGTTACAATGCTATCGCAACCATCGGCACTTTGGAACAATACACTATGCAAACCTACTGTTGAAAACGCCTGATTACCAATCACTAAACTATCGCCATAGCAAATGGTTGCTCCGTAACTATTAATTTTTGCAGGAATTACTGTTAGATTTAAATTCACTGTACTATCGCAACCTGTAGAAGTTTGCAATACAATAGAGTAATTGCCTTGCTCTGTGAATGATTGTGTTCCAATAGTAATAGTATCATCTTCACAGATAGTTTGGTTTAATGCTACCGACACCGTTGGATTTACCATAAGAGTAAGATTTATAGTACTATCGCAACCTAATGCACTTTGCAGCACAACTGTATGCAGACCTTCTGTTGAAAATATCTCTGAACCAACAGCTACTACTTCGCCTTGGCAAATTGTTTGACTGATGTTTGTAACCGGTTTTGGAGCGATGGTAAGATTTAAGGTAATGATTGAATCGCAGCCTTGACTATTTCCGAATAATAAAACAATTAATTTATTTACTTGTGGATTGCTGAAAGTTTGTCCGCCAACTGTGAAGCTTTGTCCTTCGCAAATAGTTTGTGTAATCGTTGCAGTTGTTTTTGGAATAACATTTAAATTAAGTGTAATAGTAGAATCGCAGCCTTGGCTGTTGGTCAATATAATTTGTGTATTGGTTTGTGTTGTTGTAAATATTTGTCCGCCTACTGTAACACTTTGTCCTTCACAAATAGTTTGGCTAATAGAGGTAGTTGTTTTTTGCTTAATGGATAAGTTTAAGATAATGATAGAATCACAACCTAAACTGTTAGAGTTCGTTAATACAATTCTCCTGTTTACTTGTACTGTGCTGAATTGTTGTCCGGCTACTGTAATCGTTTCTCCATTACAAATAGAAGCCGTAACAGCGATTGTAGAGGTTGGATTTACATTTACCAAAATAGAATCTTTTGCAGAGCAGCCGTCATTCGTTACCGTTACAGAATAGTAGGTGTTTGCTGTTGGTTTTACTGTGATTGTTTGGTTTGGACTGCCTGTGCTCCACATGCAGGTTGCGCCTGCAATATAAGCTGCTGTAATAGTTACAGAATCACCTGAACATATAGTAATTGGTGAAGCAGGTGTAAATACAACTGTTGGTGTTGGCTTTACCTGAACTACTTTCGAAATAGTGCTTGCCGTACCATCTTTATATGCTATTAAGCTTATTGTATAAAATCCTGCTGTACTGAATGCAGCAGTTACGGTTGTTAAAGACGTTGAAGTTGATGGTGTGCCTCCACTTATTGTCCATCTTACAGAATCAGGTGTTCCTGTAGAAGTATTGGTGAAAGTTAAACTGCTTCCTGAACAAATTGCCGTATCACCTGGTGTAAATGAAGCAACTACAGGAATAACACCTTGATTTATTTTAATCCAACCATCATTTAAATCAAAGAAAATATTACCGCTTCCTTTTACCTTAATTCTTGCAGAAGCATTATTTGTTATTACGTTTGGTATGGTAACAATCTGGCTGCCATCGTTTGGTGTATTCGCTGCTAAGATATATGGAAAAGTTCTTGCGCTGTCTAATGATAAATAAATATTTATATTGGCACAAGATACCGGTGCTGCGGTTGTTGCTGCGACATTCCAATTTATAGTTTGTTGCGTACCACCATTAAATGTAGATGCCGCAGGAAAACTGGTTACTCTGAATAAGTCAGTAGTTACTACAGATTTAACCGTCAAATTTTCTTCAGGTGCATTAAATGCTCCGTAACCATCAGTATTAATATTTCTTACCGTACATCTGAATTTTGTATCTCTTGCTGTTTCCGGTAAAACCTCACCTAAGTATTTTATAGAATTTTTTATTAAGCTGTCATACATTGGAAATGTACGTGTTGCAGATACAGAAGGTAAAAATGAACGTAAAATTGGTGCTCTTGTATTATTAGCTCCATTCCAGTTGCCTTGTGGTCCAAGATCCCATTCTTCCCAACAATAATTAATCGGATGACCATTTGGATCTGTTGCAGCTGCACTAATCTCGAAGCTTGTTTTGTAAGGAATAGTATATGTTGAAACATAGCTGCTTACTGTTGGTGCTGCATTTCCTGCATTAGAGGTTACGGCACAAGAAGTAGAACTGATGTAAGTATAAATTTCATTTAAGCTTGCTCTATGAAAATAGTCATCAGAATGAGGTTGCGGATTATTATTATTACAAATTCCTGCATAAGCCATGATCGTTGTTCCGCTACCTACTTCATAAGCCACACCTGATTCTCTGTTTCCGGAGCAAGAACCTGAAACTGCATTAAATGTATGGTTGCCACCAAATTGATGTCCCATTTCGTGTGCTACATAATCTATATCATAAGCATCGCCTGTAGGATCATCTAATCCTGTTACTCCTTTTGCTTTGTCTGCATTATCACATACTACACCTAAATATGCAACGCCACCACCACCGGTACTAAACACATGACCGATATCATAATTAGCATTACCTATCCTGTTATTACAAATCGTTTGGTTTTGACCTAACATTGTACCACCATCATCATTTATATAGCTATCACTTGTTATAAAGATCAAAGTATCGTTCCTTGCTACCAAATTCATGTGAATAGACAATTCTTTTTCGTACACACCATTTATCCTGTTTACAGAAGTTACCATTGCAGCCAACACACTTGCTTTGGTTGGTGTAGGACCGCCAACGGCTGCTGAATATTCTATTGTACATGCTAATGCTAACCTGAATGTACGCTTGATGCCTGTTGAACTGATATTAGTTACACCGTTATTTGGTGTTGTAACACGGTTAGCTGAATTATCATAGTCTGTTACGATAGTTGGTTTTCCTATTGTTCCACATGGTTGCCTATTAAGTTGCGTACGTGTATATCCTTTTTTATAGTAACAATTATAATAGCCTGTGTTGATGTTTGTATACGGATCAATAAAGTATGTTTTATCATTATCAAATACCATTGCATGAAAACCAAATGGTGTATAATCCAATTTCGCAGTAACAGCAGGATTTTCTACACAAATAGCTTCATATGTTTTAATCATTTGATATCTGTCTGCCAATTCCTGTTCCATCGTGGTACGTTCAAATACTTTGAAGCTTTTAAGTGTTCCATCTGGAGTCGGCAGGTCTATCATTTTTGATTGACCGCTTGCTTCTGTCGGAATAGTAAGTTGCAGCGTGCGAAAAGCAGCATCATTTAATTTTACCACATTTGTTTGTTGTGGAATGATCTTACGTTCGCCTTGCAGTTGTAGATTTTTATTTCCAATCTTTTGCCATAATGGATTTATTGCAAAAGATGCCATTATTGTAAAACTGAGTACAAGTGTAAAAAGGTTTTTCATTGATGTGATATTTAAGGAATTGTTATTTACGTAAAAAGACATACAAATATACTAATGTATATACAATAATCTATTGATTTATACCAACATTTTAAATGAAAGGATTTTGGCTTTTTTAAAATTGCTCAAGTAAGATCCGCTAGTGAATTTAGGGTCTTGAACTCCAACGTTAAGATCGGAAACCTTAACGTTAGGGTTATGTATCCTAAATTTATGGTTCGATATCATAAATTTAAGGTTATCGAGCCTAAATTTAGGATAGCAGATCCTAAACTTAGGCTTTTAGACCTTAAAGTTAGGCTCGTCAACCCTAACGTTGGAGTTCAAGACCCTAAATCAGGCATTTTACTAGCGTAGAAATGCATCACAAATAAGAAAGCCGAAACTTTCGTTTCGGCTATGCAAACAGTGAATGAATAAATAAATTATTTTTTCTTAGCAGCAGCTTCAGCTTTAGCAGCATCCGTTGCAGCAGATTTCAATGCTCTTGTAATCTCTACAGAAACTAAAGGAATAGCCGGCGAGTTTAATATCTCAAAACCTTCTTCTTTAATATCTCTTACTTTAAATGACTGACCTAATTTCAAGCCTGAAATATCAACGTCAATTACATCCTTTAAGTTTTCAGGTGTAGATTTAACTTTCACCTTTCTAACTTTAACTAATAATTTACCACCTTCTTTAACACCTGGTGATGTTCCAACTACTTTAATAGGAATTTCCACGATTACCTTAACGCCTGGCGTTAATTTGTGAAAATCGATGTGACGAATTTCTTCTGTAATTGGATGTGACTGTACATCTTTTAACAACGCTTCGTGTGTTGTTCCATCAATGTTGATGATGGCTTTGAAAAATTTTGGTGTGTACAGAAGTCCTCTCAACTCAGAAAGAGTTGAAGTGAAATGTACCACCTCGTTTCCCGCATACATAACGCAAGGAATGTTTCCAGCCACTCTGTCGGCTTTCGTTGCAACTTTTCCTACGCTTGCTCTAGCTTTTCCGCTAATGGTAATGGTTTGCATAAAATTACTTTTTTTGAATGAATAATGAATTAATTGATTTATACTCGTGTGCGTTTCTGATGGCTCTTGCAAACAATGGCGCAACAGACAACACTTTTATTTTTGAACTTGGTTTCGATGGAATGGTATCGCAAACTACTAATTCTGTCAATGCGGATTCTTCGATTCTTTCGTATGCTTTTCCTGATAAAACAGGATGTGTAATAAGTGCGCGAACGCTCTTCGCTCCTTTTTCCATGATAAGATTAGCGGCTGCCGTTAAAGTTCCGCCTGTATCTATCAGGTCATCTACTAAAATTACATTTTTACCGGTAACATCACCAATCAAGCGCATAGATTCGATTTCGTTGGCTTTTGCACGATGCTTATCACATATTACTAATTCGGCATCGAACTGGCGTGCATAGTTTCTTGCTCTTTTAATACCACCAACATCTGGCGAAGCAAACACTAAATCATCTAAGTTTAGTTCTTTTAAATATGGAACAAAAACTGCGTTTGCTTCTAAATGATCTACAGGAATATCGAAGAAACCCTGAATTTGTGGTGAGTGCAGATCCATGGTCATGATACGTTGCGCGCCTGCTGCTACCAGCATGTTTGCTACTAACTTCGCTCCTATGGCAACACGTGGCTTGTCTTTCCTGTCTTGTCGTGCCAAGCCGAAATAAGGCATTACGGCAACTACATAACCTGCTGATGCTCTTTTAGCTGCATCTAATAACAATAACAATTCCATTAAGTTGTCGGCTGGTGCAAAAGTGCTTTGCATACAGAACACAAATGAGCCACGGATACTTTCTGTAATCACCGGTTCAAATTCGCCATCACTGAATTGCATTACTTCTACAGGTGTAAGATCTTGTCCATAACTATCTGCAATCTTGTTAGAAAGATAATTAGTACATCTACCGGAAATTAATTTTAAATCAGGAATTACCACGTTGAGCCTCGATTTTGAGGTGCGAAGATACGATTTAATCGGTAAATGGAAAAATGAAATGAATATTAATAATTTGAAACGTCGAAGACGTTAGAAACTCTTCGACGTTCCAAATTATGCTTCCACATTCTCTTTCTTCGCCTTATTCACAATTTCATTTATCAAATTATTTTTGGTTATGGCTGATGCTGTTAGTACACCGCTCATTAAAGCACCGCCAATTCCTACAGTTACAATATCTTGTCCTGTTAAAAATAAATTTTTGATTGGTGTTACCGGTTTTAGATATTCTTTGGTAAAACGACTTGGCTGATGATCTAAGCCATAAATTTCGCCATTAATATAATTACAGAAATGTTTGGTAGTTATTGGAGTTGACAACTCATACGTATCAATTTTTCCTTTTACTTGCGGCTCATATTTGTACAAATGTTCTAATAAACGTTGCGCGAATTTTTCTTTTAAGGCATCGTAAGCTTCACCACGTTTTTTCCAGCGTGTTTTTTCCCATTCTGCAAACCAATCGTATTTTGCAACGCTAATGATTTCTATGGTAGACCGACCAGGATATTTTTCATTGAACAAAGGATTTTTTGCAGCAGGAAATGAAATATAAACCACAGGAAATTCCTTGTCAGCGTCTTCCAGAAATTCATTGATGGCTTTGTCGTGGTCGGTTCCGTTTGGATAGATCCAATAATTTGCTGTTGGCAAATTCAGTTCTTCTGCTGTATGCTTTAAACCAATATACAAACTTAAATGTCCGTAAGATTGCGGCAGACTCACAGCATCATCCAAATATTTTATGCTTGATTTTTCTGTTTCTGCAATCAGGTTTTTATATGTTATATGAACACCGGCACCACTTACTACTACATCACTTTTAATTATTTTTCCATCTTGCATCACAACGCCTTTCGCCACGCCATTTTCTATCAGTATTTCTTTTACACCAGCACCAACCAATATCGAGCCACCGGCATTTATGATACTTGGCGCAATGGTATTGAAAATTTCTTCTGAACCACCAACAGGATAAAATCCACCATTCATATAATGCAAAGCAACGGCTGCATGTATTACAAAACTGCTTTTTGACGGTGGCATTCCATAATCGCCAAACTGTGCTGATAAGACCGCTTTCAATTCTTCATTATCGGAAATACTATCTAATACTTCTTTAGTGGTTTGCTTTGCGAATTTGCTGTAGTTATTATTGAGAAAAGGTGTTGCGAGAAACCGAACAAAATCAGGCATTACTTTTTTCATGTAAAAATCTTTGGATGTTTTGTTGACGGCGAACAACAATTCTACATATTTATCTATTGCACGCGCATCATTTTCTGTCGGAAAATATTCTTTCATTCGTTGTTTCCAAGGCTGCAATCCTTTTAGATATTCGTATGTTCTGTCGTTGATGACAATCTTATCATATACTTCACCCATATCCTGCCATTTCAGATTTTTGTCGGTGATATGTTCAAAAACAACACGCAGTAAAGAACCTTTCCTATCCATATCGCCGACATAATGCAAACCGACGTCCCATTCGTAATCGTTTCGTGTAAATACATGGGTAAAACCACCAGGCGTTGTATGTTTTTCGCAAACCAAAACCTTTTTGCCTTTTCGTGCTAATAATGATGCTGCTGTTAAGCTTCCTAAGCCGGAACCGATACAGATAACATCGTAATGCTCAGCAATGACCGGTTTTTGTTTGTAGGATTGGAAAAGTTTTTGACTCATATTTTTTATTGTTCTTTAACTTTAGAAAGTTCTTAATGTTTCTTTACAGAACTTTTCTAAAGTTAGGATGACCATAGCCATAAATATATAAAATTGCTTTTAAAAATCGTATTTTTGCGCTGTGAACGTTTACGAAACAAAAATAATATGTAAAACCTTTCAAGGTTTAGAACAGGTTTTAGCAGAAGAACTGCAGGCATTAAATGCAAAAAATATTGAAATCATTAAACGCGCAGTTGTTTGCGATTTTGATAAAGAATTATTGTATCGCTGTAATTTAGAATTACGTACTTGTTTAAAAGTATTGGTTCCAATAATGGAATTTGAATCAAACTCTACTGACGATTTGTATAGTTTTGCTACGAGAATCGCTTGGGAAGACTATTTCAATATTGATCAAACCTTTGCGATAGATTTTACCATTTTATCTGAGTTGTTTAATCATTCTCAATTTGCTTCTTTAAAATTAAAAGATGCAATTTGTGATAGATTCAGGAAATATAATGATGATAAAAGACCTGATGTAAACACAGACAAACCTGATATTCTATTCAATCTTCACATCAATAAAAACAATGTAACTATTTCTTTGGATAGTTCAGGTACGTCTTTGCATCAACGTGGAAACAGAATTGAACAAACTATTGCTCCTATTAATGAAGTATTGGCTGCTGGTTTGGTGCTGATGAGCAAATGGGACAAGCAATCTCACTTTGTAGATGCGATGTGCGGTTCCGGAACTATTGTGATGGAAGCAGCAAGTATGGCAATAAACAAAGCACCAAATTTAGACAGAGATTATTTCTGCTTTAAAAACTGGAAAGGTTACGACAGAACTTTATATAATGATATCTGCACAGAATTAGAACATAAAATTACCGATTTCGATTATAAAATAATTGGTTCTGACAGCAGCAAAAATTCTATTTATGTAGCTGAAAAAAACATTCAAAAAGCAGGTTTATCCAATTTGATAGAAGTGCGTGAAGTTACGATACAAAAGATGATACCACCAATGGGAAAAGGCACGTTGATCATCAATCCACCGTATGGCGAACGTATGCAAACATTTGAAATAGACAGGTTGTATAAACAAATCGGCGATGCTTTTAAACAACATTTTACCGGTTATACTTGTGGTATTATTTCTAACAATTTTGAAGGATTAAAATTAGTTGGTTTAAAACCTTTTAAGAAGTATCAGGTTATAAATGGTAAATTAGATTGCGTGTTTTATTTGTATGAAATGTATGAAGGCACGAAACGGAAACAAAAAGGTGATGGTGATAGTGAGAACGAAAGTGTTTCGTGAGGACACGAAGCACGGCAGCGAGTATTTGTGAATCACCAAAACATGCTAAGTCTGTGAGACTAAAATTGTCGAAGTCATATTAGCAGTCCTTCGATAACTCAGGAAGATACGGCTTGCAGTTTTAGATGTTTTATTAATTTGTACTTACAGCAACAAAATTAGAAATCAGTTTATGAAAAAAATCCACCTGCTATTTATACTATTCATTGCACTTGCAGTTTCTGCATGTAAATTTTTGGAAAATGATGATCCGACCAAAGTACATATTCCTGAAGGTGTTACGGAAGAACAATTACAAGATGCTCGATATAAATATAAACGTGATAACTCGTACAAGGAAAAATATTTATACCAAAACAAAACCGACAGTGCTATCGTTACCATTTATAACGTTATCAATTACCAGATAAGAGACGAAGTGGCAAATATCGGCGATGGTTACAATTACTATATTTTCGATATTTCTGTAGACAATCCTAATATGCATGAATTCAACATTGGTTCGTTTACTAAAAGTTGTTATTTAGGCAACAACAATCCTATTTATGCTTACAGCAATGTTGGCTTTGCATTAAAGATGTATCATCTGCAATCCGATTCATCACAAATAGACATGGAATATCTTTCTAAATTTTATTTACCTACAATGCCTGCGAAAGAATTTTACAGAGGAAAAATATTTTGTTTTGAAGTAAGCAAAACCGATAAAGACCCATTATTTTTCAGGTATAAGATCGGCAGCCAGAAATATGAATTCAAAGTGCGTGATCAGATTTATTCATCAACGCTTAACTAATAAGATCTAATTACCGATACAATTTCTTTGTATTAAATTTTGCAAATAAAATTGCTTTGTTGAAATATTGAACTAAATTTACAGTCCATAACTACACAACTTGTTATGGCAAAATTTATCTTCGTTACCGGCGGCGTAACTTCATCCTTAGGAAAAGGAATCTTAGCAGCATCTTTAGCAAAATTATTACAATCTCGTGGTTTAAAAGTAACCATTCAGAAATTTGATCCTTATATAAATATTGATCCTGGAACCATGAATCCTTACGAACATGGCGAATGCTATGTAACCGAAGATGGTGCAGAAACAGATCTGGATCTTGGTCATTACGAACGTTTTTTAGGCGTTTATACTTCACAGGCAAACAACGTAACTACAGGAAAGATTTACCAGGAAGTTATCAATCGCGAACGTCGCGGTGATTATTTAGGAAAAACCGTTCAGGTAATTCCACACATCACCGATGAAATAAAACGCAGAATGCTATTGCTTGGAAATTCCGATCAATATGACATTATTTTAACAGAAGTTGGCGGTACTGTTGGTGATATTGAGTCTTTACCATTTGTAGAAGGCATCAGGCAATTAAAATGGTTGTTGCCAAAAGAAGATTATATGGTAATTCATTTAACCTTAGTTCCTTATTTGGCTTCTGCAAAAGAATTAAAAACAAAACCTACACAACACAGCGTAAAAGAATTACAGTCTTATGGTGTAAATCCGCATATTATTGTTTGCCGAACAGAAATGTCTTTAGGCGATGACCGTAAAAGAAAGATTGCTGAGTTTTGTAACGTAGAAAGAAATTGCGTAATTGAAGCTTTAGATGCTGAAACCATTTATGATGTTCCTTTAAATTTAAAAAAGGAAAAGTTAGATGAGATCGTGTTAGAAAAATTCGGCTACAAAGATGTGCCTGATACTGACTTAACTGAATGGAATGATTTTTTACAACGTTTAAAATTTCCAAAGAAAGAAATTACAATTGGTGTGATTGGAAAATATATTGAACTGAAAGATGCCTACATTTCCATTTATGAATCTTTTGTGCATGCCGGTGCAAAACATGAATGTAAAGTAAATGTTGAACGTATTCATTCAGAACAGATCAACAAAAGCACTATTAAAGAGAAGCTTGGTCACTTAGATGGCATCTTCGTAGCGCCTGGTTTTGGACAGCGTGGTGTAGATGGAAAGATATTTGCCATACAATACGCACGTGAAAATAATGTACCATTTTTCGGCGTTTGTTTAGGCATGCAAATGGCTGTTATTGAGTTTGCAAAAAATGTATTAAAGTTAGAAGATGCCAATTCAACAGAAATGAAACAGCATACTCTAAATCCTGTAATAGATATGATGCAGGAACAAAAAACAATTGTAAATATGG
>Ga0247804_10000300_pt1 | contig 23131 bp, 20 predicted proteins | sample UWRJL029104C1_FD_181142 | JGI IMG/M metagenome (GOLD analysis project Ga0247804, IMG submission 181142) | Plant litter microbial communities from Arlington Agricultural Research Station in Wisconsin, United States - UWRJ-L029-104C-1 | ecosystem: Environmental > Terrestrial > Plant litter >...
AACCAAAGCGCTCCAGGAAACCACGGCTGCTTTTTTAAAAGACCCCACCGCCATCGATGCAAAACAAATCGACGACCTGCGGAATATCCTGCGTTTTCATGAATACCGGTATTATGTACAGAACGACCCGCTGATCAGCGATTATGAATACGACAGCCTGTACAAGCAATTGGAAAAAATAGAAGCGACTTCACCTGCCATCATCAGTGCCGATTCGCCGACACAGCGCGTGGGCAAAGGTTTGATCAAAGACTTTCCGAAGATGGAACACCTGGTGCCGATGCTGTCGCTCGAAAATTCCTACAACGCGGATGACCTGGCGGACTTCGACCGGAAGGCGCGCGAACTATCCGGCCTCGCCGAAATTGAATATTGCGTTGAACCGAAATTCGACGGTGCGAGCATTTCCCTGGTGTACGACAACGACCTGCTGGACAAAGGCGTTACCCGCGGCGACGGCGTAGTAGGCGACGACATCACGCCGAATATAAAACAGGTGCGCTCCGTTCCCCTATCGGCCAAATTCAGCAACTATGGCATCGACCAGGTAGAGATCCGGGGCGAAGTGCTGATGAATAAAAATAATTTCAAAGCCTATAACGATGCGCTTATCGAAGAAGGCGTTCCACCGCTGGCCAACCCGCGCAATGCCGCGGCGGGTTCGTTGCGCATCAAAGACACCGCCGTGGTGAGTAAAAGAAACCTGGAAGCATTTTTATACCATGTAAGTTATACCAGCGCAACCGTGGGGAAATCCGAACATTCCATACCCGAAACACATTCGGCCATGCTGGAAATGCTGTGGAACCTAGGTTTCAGGAGCCCTAAAAAAGAAATGAAAGTGGTGACCGGCATTGCGGGTGTGATCGAGTATGTACAGGAATACGAGGCCAAAAGAGACGAACTGGGTTACGAGATCGACGGCATGGTGATAAAAGTAAACGACCTTCATTTGCAGGACCGGCTGGGCATGACCTCCCACCACCCGCGCTGGGCCATCGCGTTTAAGTTCAAAGCAAGGCAGGCCACGAGCAAATTAACGGGCGTGGGGTTCCAGGTAGGCAGAACGGGCGCGGTAACACCGGTGGCGAAGATCGCGCCGGTATCGGTAGGCGGCGTAACGGTAGGCAGCATTTCCATTCACAACGAAGAATACATCAAAGAAAAAGACCTGATGCTGGGCGACAGCATTCTGATAGAACGCAGCGGCGACGTGATCCCGCAGATCGTAAAATCTTTTCCCGAACTGCGCGACGGCAGCGAGCGGCCGATATTATTTCCGAGGATATGCCCGGTTTGTGAGCAGGACCTCTACAAGCCGGAGGAAGACGCCGTATGGCGCTGCATCAACCTCACCTGCCCGGCGCACATCGTGGAAGGCATCATACATTTTGTAAGTAAGGACGCGATGGACATCCGCAGTTTTGGTGAAGCCAACGTGCGTAAATTTTACAGCCAGGGATTATTGAACAGCATTCCCGGCATCTACGCATTACCCTTTGATGCGATCCGCGGCATGGAAGGCTTTGGCGAGAAGTCGATCGAAAAATTACAAGCCGCCATTGAAAGTTCCAAAACACAACCCCTGCATCGCCTGCTGTACGCGCTTGGCATACGCTATGTAGGCGAAACTACCGCCAAGACTTTGGCGAACGCGGTTAACCACCTGCTTGATTTTACAAACTTTTCAGAAGAACAGTTACAGCAACTGGAGGACGTGGGTGTTAAAGTGGCGAAAAGCGTTCACGAATTCTTCAATAACCCAGACAACATACAATTACTGCAACAACTGGAAGCGCTTGGCATTCAGCTTAAAAATGCAAAAAAAGGACAGGTAACGGACGGTAACCTTAGCGGTCAAACTTTTCTCTTTACCGGTACGCTTTCCCAATTAAAACGCAGCGATGCCGAAGCCATGGTAGAAGCGAACGGTGGCAAGATCATCGGCGGCGTAAGCAGCAAACTCAATTACCTGGTGGTGGGGGAAGATGCGGGCAGTAAACTGGAGAAAGCTAAAAAGATCCCTGCCATCAAAGTGATCACGGAAGAAGATTTTTTAAAAATGCTACCTACTTAGTAAAAAAATATTTTATATTTATAGCCGGCCACCTGGCTTTTTTATTGATAAATGTTGCCCCGGCTATTTACCGCAACCTAACGCTTAAAACATCATTCCCATGATCAAGAAAATTCCCGGCGAAACCTGGAAACAAATTCAATTCAGCGGTCATAAACTGTTGCGGAAGAAATACGCAGTGTCTTCGCATGGGCGTGCTGCGAGTTATGGAGAAAAACTGGAAGAAGATGGCAAGGTGCTGAACGGGTCGCTTACGTCGGGTTATAAAACACTGAACCTGCATGTGGATTCGGGCAACGGAACGATCTACATACACCGCGAAGTGGCGAAACAATTCTGTAAAAAGCCTTCTCCGAAGCACAAATATGTTGTGCACATCAACCACAAAAAAAACGACAATACGTATAAAAATCTTAAATGGTGTACGTCGGAGGAAGTAAGCACACACCAGCAAAAAAGCCCTGATAAGATTGCCTATAAGAAAAAGCAATCTGCCCGCACCGAAGGCCTGAAGCTGAATACAAGCCAGGTAAAAGCCATCAAGGAAATGATCAAAAATCCCAAAAGAAAATTGACCTATAAACAAATGGCTGTTAAATACAAGGTAAGCGAGATGACGCTTTACCGGATCCGCAGCGGGGAAAACTGGGCTAAGGTGAAATAAGAGGGCAAAAGTGAAAAATCAAAACCAAAAAGTTAGGGACAGCCTATAAAGCTTTGGGGTTTTTACTTTTGAATTTTGACTTTTTAATACCTAAAAAAACTAAAGGGAACCTTACGCCGGTTTCCTTTTTTTGTTTCCGTAATTTTGTTTCCCTCAATCAATAATATGTTACAAGCTTCCACGGTAAAATTTTTAAAAGACCTTAAAAAGAACAACAATAAACCCTGGTTCGATGCGCACCGGCCGGCTTATGAAACCGCGAAGCAGGATTTTTATGGCTTCACCGAAAAACTGATCGCCGCTATTTCAACGTTCGATACTTCTATCAGTCACCTCACCGCGAAAGAATGTACTTTCCGCATCAACCGCGATGTACGGTTCAGCAAAAATAAAACGCCGTACAAAAACAACATGGCTGCTTACTTCAACAGGCATGGCAAAAAAGGCATTGGTGCCGGTTATTACCTGCATGTGGAGCCGGGCAATAGTTTCGCTGCCGGTGGCATCTGGATGCCCGAGGCGCCGGTGCTGGCAAAGATCCGGCAGGAAGTGGATTATAATTATGATGCCTGGAAAAAGATGGTAAAGGCGCCGGCATTTAAAAAAATCTTCCCGGCAGGATTGGAAACAGAAAATAAACTGAGCCGCCCGCCCAAAGGATACGAAGAAAACAATCCCGCTATAGAAATATTGAAACTGAAAAGTTTTATCGTAAGCTGCCCGGTGGATGATGAAATACTGGCAGGAAAAGATGCCGTTAAAAACATAGGAAAGATATTTACAGCGATGAAGCCGCTGGTTGATTTTATTAATTTAGCAGCGGAGTGATATTGATAGCCGGTTCGTGAGGGCACGAACCGGGGCGAAGCAACAAAAACGTCTTCCGGCAATATTTCTTTGTTTGCGCAGCGAATACCTTAATTCTCCCTGCACTTACCTGTTAATCTTCTAAAAAAAATATGGCCAGAGATAAAAATCTCCGGCCTTGCTTACCTCTGAAACCACAAGAAAAAAGTTACACTTATATATAGTATAAATAAATAATGATAATAAATGGATATACCACGAACCTGCTGGTAAACAGCTATCCCCTGAGGGCTTTTAATAAGATTGGAGTGATTTAAAATAACCGGGCAGGTTGTAAAAGTAATATTTTTTTATAATTATCATAATTTATTTTTGACTTTCTGGCGACAATATTAATTTTTAGCTTTTTCCTGATCATCTTATTTAAAACTCGGCCTTTCTATACTGTCTTTTGTAAATGCCAGGCCGGCTGCTTGCTGTTTAAAAAGGAGAAGAAAAAATATCCTATTATATTGACTTTCAATATTTTGAAATCTTATTTATCATTGGTATTTATAATTTTCATCAAAAACTAATAACCATTAGTTTTGTATAAAATTGCTCATGGCCAGGATCACGGCGGGCAAACATGCCAGTAAAAAAGATGTCATTACGCACAAGGCCGCCCTGCTGTTCAGGACGAGGGGCTTCGCTGTAGCCTCCATGCGCGAACTGGCCGAAATGTTGGGCGTAGAAGCTCCAAGCCTGTACAACCACATCGGTTCCAAAAGCGAACTGTTGCAGAACATTTGCTTTTCTACCGCTAATGAATTTACCCTGCAACTCGACGAAGTAGAGAACGATACGAAGGCTACCGCGGCCAAACGCATTGAACAGATCATCCGTTTTCACATCCGCATGATGCTGGAAAAATTCGATGAAGTATATGTGGCCAACCACGAATGGAAATACCTGCCCGACCCCTACCTCGGTAATTTTTTAAACCAGCGGCGGGCTTATGAAAAAAGGCTAACCGGCATCATTGAAGAAGGCATCCGTAAAAAAGAACTGAGGCCGTTGAATGCGTACATTGCCGTGCTTACGATCTTATCGGCCGTACGCGGGCTCGAATTCTGGCACCGCGGCAGCCGCGAAGTACCGGCGGCCGTATTGGAAAGCAACATGACCGATCACTTATTAAAAGGATTGATAAAATAATAAAATGGCAGTTCATTTTCACAAGCTCAGGATAAAGGAAGTACGGCAGGAAACCGGCGATTGCGTTTCCCTTTCTTTTGAAATACCCGCATCGCTGCAGGAACAGTTTTATTTTGAACCTGGGCAAAACATCACCATTAAAAGCAACATCGGCGGCGAAGAATTACGTCGCTCCTATTCCATTTGTGCAGCGCCTTACGAGAACGAATTGCGCGTAGCCGTAAAACAGGTGGACGCCGGCAAATTCTCTTCCTACGCGAACACCGTATTAAAGGCGGGCGACGAACTGGAAGTGTTGCCACCCACCGGCAGGTTCAACACACCCTTACTACCGGCCAACCGTAAACGCTACCTGGCATTCGCGGCGGGCAGCGGCATCACGCCTGTATTGTCCATCATCAAAACAACCCTGTATACCGAACCCGGCAGCAGCTTTACCCTCGTATACGGTAACCGCAGCCGTAAATCCATCCTCTTCTTTGAAGCGCTCGAAGCATTAAAAAATAAATTCATCAACCGCTTTAATTTCATCAACATCCTGAGCCGTGAAAAAACGGATACGCCGCTTAACTCCGGCAGGATCGACAAGGAAAAACTGGCGGAACTGGGCAAGCTGATCGACTATAAAAAAACGGATGAGTTCTTTATCTGCGGTCCCGAACAAATGATCTTTTGCGTAAAGGATTTTTTAGCGGAACAAAATATCGAGCCTAAAAAAATACATTTCGAACTGTTTACCACGCCCGGGCAGCAGCAACAGCCTTCCGATAAAAAATTTATCGCTGTAAAAGAAGCCGGTCCGCAAAGCCAGGTCACGGTAAAACTCGATGGCCGCAGTTTTGATTTTAAACTGGGTTTCAACAGCGATAGTATTTTAGACGCGGCACTACAACAGGGCGCCGATCTTCCTTATGCCTGCAAAGGCGGCGTATGCTGTACCTGCCGGGCGAAACTGGTGGAAGGCGAAGTACGCATGGATGTAAACTGGGGACTGGAACAGGAAGAAATTGAACAGGGCTTTATCCTTACCTGCCAGTCGCACCCGAAAACGGAGAAAGTGGTGGTTGATTTTGATGTGAAGTAAAGCGATTTGGAGATTTGGTGATGTGGAGATTTGGAGATTATGTACAAACCAATGCAGTTTTTCTTTATAGTGGATCATTTTAAAATCATAGCCCGGGTATTATTGCTTGCGATGCTATGGCTTGGCGCAAGTTCACAAAACAATCCACGTTTTCTTAATTACAATGTACGCGATGGCCTTTCGCAAAACAGCGTGCATTGCGTTTTCCAGGACCGTGACGGTCTCGTATGGCTGGGCACGCAGGATGGCCTCAATAGTTTTGACGGGAAAGATTTTACGGTTTACCGGCACGATGACAATGATCCCGCCAGCATCAGCGACCAGTTTGTTGTTTCTATAAAAGAAGACCGCGCAGGTTATCTATGGATCGGCACACGCAATGGCCTCAACCGGTTCAACAAGAACACGGGGCAGTTTACCCGCTTTTACATCGATGCAAAGGAAAAGCATGCTTTCCAGGCAAGCTATGAGCATTTCTTTATACAATCGGATGGCCGCATCGCCATTCCAAGAAGCAACAAATTGCACCTGCTGAACCCTTCGAACAATAACATCGCTACCATCAGCAGCCCGCAAAACAGGAGTGCCGCCTGGCACGTAAATGCCGATTACAGCACCTGGTTATTGATACCCGGAAGTGGTCTTTACCATTCGCCCGATATCCGCAGCAGCACCTGCAAAAAAATAAGCGATGCGCCTTTCAGGGAACAACAAAGCGTGTACATTTTAGGATCGGGCAACAAAGAAGATCCTGTGCTGTATTTTCCCGGCGCCGGTAATATTTACCGTTTTGATACGCGCTCTAATTCCTGGCTGGCACCGGTGGCGATCCCGCTGCGCATCAACCAACTAACGGTAACGGGTAATGGCAGGGCCTATGCCGCTTCCAATGCTGGTATTTATGAGGTCAGTGATGGCAAAGTGACCGGCTTTATAAAGAATGACCCGGGCAACAACAACAGCCTTCCGCCGGGCAATATACTTTGCACTTTTACCGACAGGGAAAAGAATTTATGGATCGGCACCGCCGGCAATGGGCTCGCCATCAGCAACGGCAGCTTTAATCATTTCGTATTGCTTAAAACAATATTGCAAAATGACGTGATCACCGCGGTCGTGCGGCTGGACAACAACCTGTACTTCGGCTCCCACAGCGGTTTGTATAAGATCCCTGTTACCGGCAAAAATACTTATGGCAACATTGAAACGATCGTTTCCAACAAAAAGATAACGGCACTAACGGTGGACAGTAGCCGCAATTTTTGGTTCGCGGCCGACAATGAAGGCCTCCTGGTAACGACGTTGCAGGGCGCCCTTGTGAAAAAATTCACAACAACCAATTCACCACTTTACGGCAACAGGGTGCACCAGCTCATCACCGACAGCAAGGGCAGGATATTGGTGAGCAACGACCTGAGTTTCCAGGTCATCCATTCGCTGAACGGCCCCTGGACAACTTCCCGCGGTGATACGGACAGCCTGCGGATCAGCGGTGGTTACGTGATGAACACTTTTGAAGACCGTGAAAAAAATATATGGGTGAGCAACAACCGTGGGCTGGATGTTTTTACCAGCGACCTCAAACCCCTGCATACTTTCCCAAGCAACGATGACAGCGCTTCGCCCATCAAAAGAACCATCGTAACATCCAGTACACAGGATAAGAACGGCGATACCTGGATCTCCACCATCCGCAACGGCGTGTACCGCTACAGCAAAAACAGCTTTACGCATTATACGTCTTCATCAGGACTGAACAGCGACGTGGTATATAACGTGATCTGCGACGACCGCAACCGTATATGGGCCACCACCAGTACCGGCCTGAATATTTTTGACCCGGAACAGCAGAGTTTTACCAGTGCAAGTGCATTGGATGGCGTTCCGAATACCGCTTTTGTTTTAGGCGCCGTTATCAAAGATGCGGAAGGCAATATCCTGCTGGGCACTTCAGACGGTTTGCTCATTTGCAAAGCTGCAGAGGTAACGCTGCACAAAACACGCATATCAGGATTGATACGGAATGTGAAGGTAAACGGCCAGTACATCAACCTGCAAAACCGTTCTCTCACTATCATGAGTGATGGCAAGATCATCAGTTTTGAATTTGTTTCTTCGCCGGCTTTTTACTCCGGTGATATTATTTATCAATACAGGCTGAAAGGCGCTTCCGATACCTGGACAACATTACCGCGGGGCGTACACAGCGTTTCCTACACCGGCCTTCCCTACAAAGACCTGCAGCTGGAAGTCAGGGCAGCCACGTCAGTCAACGGCTTGCTGAATGCGCCCATCGACCGGCTTACGATCAACAGCAAAGCGCCTTTCTGGAAAACGGGTTGGTTCCTGTTGCTCGCCGGCTTCATCACCGTGCTGTTTATTTCCCTGCTGGTAATGGAATACAACCGGCGGCGCTACCGGCGACAGTTGCGGCAAATACAGATGGAGAAAGAATTACAGGGCGAAAGGGAAAGGATCGGCCGCGACCTGCACGATAACATCGGGGCTTATACCTCGGCGTTGATCGCGGGACTGAACCAACTAAAAGCTACGGACGAAGACCAGTTGAAACACGTGGACGACCTGAAAGATTATGCCGTGAACATCATGGGTTTTTTAAGGGAGACCATCTGGATGTTGAATTCGCAGACGCTTACGATCACTGCTTTTGCCGACCGGTTCAAGAATTACGCCCTTCGCATCAGCAGGAATTACCCGGCCGTAGAATTGAAAATTTCCGAGTCGATACAACAGGATAAAAGCCTGGCACCCGCCGTGATGCTGAATCTTTTCAGGATATTGCAGGAAGGGTTGCAAAATGCGTACAAGCATGCAGGCGCTTCGGTCATCAGCATCAACATCGGTAGCGCCGCACAGGTACGGTTTGAGTTGAGCGACAATGGAACGGGTTTCAACGAGGTGCAAAAAACCGGCCACTACGGGTTGATGAACATGCGGCAACGGGCGGCAGAAGCAGGTTTCAGCCTGCACATTGAAAGCAATGGCGGCAGGGGTACTACGTTGCTCATCACGGAAAATACTGCATATGCAGCAGTCGATAACAAGACAGGAACATCTAAATTGTAGCCATGATCAGGATCGGCATTACGGATGATAAAATGGTGAACCGCAAAACGGTGAGCAGCAACCTCGCGGGTGCAAAGGACATGCAGATCGTACTGGAAGCAGCCAACGGCGCCGACTTCCTGGAGAAGATGGAAGCGCTTGCCCCCGAAGCGCAACCGCAACTGGTGTTGATGGACATCGACATGCCGGTGATGAATGGCATCGAAGCCATCGCCATTGGTACGGTTAAATTCCCGTCGGTTAAATTTTTAGTGCTGACCGTTTTCGATGATGACGAAAAAATATTCGAAGCCATACAGGCAGGCGCCAATGGTTATTTGTTGAAAGATGATTCGGCTACGCAATTGATAGAAGCCATCAGCAATGCGATGGATTACAACGGCGTACCCATGAGCCCTGCCATCGCCCGCAAAACATTGCAATGGATGAAAAGCGGCGCCACGCCTGCCGCGGCCGAACCGCAGAAAGAATTACTGACCGAACGCGAAATTGAAATACTGAAGCTGATGGTGGAAGGTCATGATTATAAAAAGATCGCCGAACGTTTGTTCATCAGCCCGCTTACCGTACGCACCCACACCAGCAAGATCTACGACAAACTACATGTAAACTCCAAAGCGCAGGCGATACAGGTGGCGCATAAGTTTAAATGGGTTTAGATAATTACGAATGACGAATTAGGAATTAAGAATATGAAGAGGTTTTAAATGAATTGCCTTTCAGCGAAAACGTGGTGCTTGCCTGCTGCCAACCGCGAACTGCAAACTCTTTCCTCCCATCACACTCCAACGTAATTAGTCATTCGTAATTCGTAATTGCTTCCCCTACTACAAATTGATTATTTTTTATTCATGCCGTTTCCGCAATTTTGTAAACGATGGTTAACTTTTCAGTCGCGCTGGCGGAAGACAACAATGTGAACAGGAATACTTTTATGCAAAAGATAAAAGTGTTGCCTGAACTGCGGCTTGTGTTCAATGCGGAGAACGGCCACCAATGCCTGGAAGAGTTGAAAGGTTTGCCTCATAACCAGTTGCCGCAGGTGATCTTTATGGACATTGAAATGCCCGAAATGGATGGCATTGAAGCAATCAACATCGCCAAATCATTGTACCCGCAGATCCACTTCATCGTACTTACCGTTTTTGATGATGATGAAAAAATATTCGAAGCCATCAAAGCCGGGGCTTCGGGTTACCTGCTCAAGCACGAACCTGCAGCGGTGTTGAAAGATGCCATTGTGAACGTACTCGAATTTGGCGGCGCACCCATGAGCCCGGCCATTGCGCGTAAAACGATGAACATGCTAAGCAAAACAACGGCCGGCACTTCCGAGCCATTGGCCAGCACCGTTCCAAAAATGATCACGGAAAGAGAACAGGAAATACTGGAATACATGGTAAAAGGCTGGGATGCCAAAAGGACCGCCGCCGCACTTAACCTCAGCGTACTGACCGTACGCAAACACATCGCCAACATCTATGACAAGTTGCACGTAAACTCCAAAGCACAGGTGATCAGCCTCGCGCACCAGAAAAAATGGTTTTCTTAGTCTGAACTATTTCGCCGCCGCCTGGTCTTTGACAACGGCTTCAATTACAGGAAACCTAAATACCCATCACAGGGTATTGCCTCCCCCGCGGCAACACCTACTTTTATCCCACACTAATAAAAAAATAAATCATGAATAATGTAACCCAGTGGATGAGTTGGGAAGGCGGTATCGATCTTGTTGCCGTTACTTCACCCGACCTGCAAATGCCCAACGTCATCGTTCACCTTGGCCGCATGGTAAGCACCCCTGCAGGCAATGCCGCCAGTGGCATGGTATTGTGGCAACCGGATGCAGCCGCAGCGCCCGCGGTGATGGGTTTTGTGAGTACCGACGAAGCGGTAGGTAAATATTTTGGCCCGAACATTTTTGCCGATACGCCTTTTGAACACGCACCTGTATTGAACGCAACATTCGATATTCAGATCACGGCTGATAAAGCGACAGCGAAATGTGAAACGAATGGTTATGTTTTTGAAGTGGAAATGAGCGGCTTCAGCGCACCCTACCTCATCAACCGCGAACCTGCAGCCATGCCACCTTTTTACCAGCAGGGCGTGGAGATCCATGCAACGGAAGTAACGCTGAAGATCAACAGTGAAAAGATCAACATCATCATCCCACCCGTTGGCATTACCGGCGGACCGGCTTCCGTAGTATCGCCGAATGGCGTGTATGCGCGGTAAAATCATCAGCCCTTTTAAAAAAATAAACCCGGCGGCCCTTTTATCAGGGGCCGCTTTTTTATTGAATGAAACAATGAACGGCAATACTCAATTTGTAGTAGTATAAATGTGCAATTCTTGCTTACTTTTAAGTTCTCTACCAATTACAGTAATGAAAAGGTTTATCTTCATTTTTGCCTTCCTGTTTACCTTAAAAAATGCCGCTGCTCAAACGGCCCGGATAGACTTGTTGAAAGAAAAAATGTATGCTGTACAAACCGGTGATGAAAAATTAACTTACCTATTACAGCTTTTCGAACAATCGGAAAGCATGCACAAAGACAGTCTTTATAAAATAGCTGTCGAAGCCCGCAGGCTGGCAGCACAAAGAAATAAAAATGATGATGTAAGCACGGCCGCTGCAATCGGCATGATCGATGCCTGGTTGCGCCTTGGCAAAACGGACAGCGCCCTCGCACTTATAAAAGAAGAGTTACCAAAGAATCCTGTTACAGGACCCCGAAACCCTTATTTCCATCTTAAACTAAGACTACAGAAAACGGATTGCTTTGGCGATGCCTCTCAATATGAAGATGCATTGTCGGAGCTGTACAGCCTGATCGCCGATGCCGAAACCTATAAAGATTCCATGATCGTAATGAAAGGGATGAATGCCATCGGCGTTATCAATTACAACCTCGATCATGTACCCGAGGCGTTCAACTGGTACTTCAAAGGGCTTTCTTTCAAGGGTACTGCACGTCGCTTTGAACCCCTGGCAGCCGCGTTGTACATCAACCTGGCCGAGACTTACCGCTGGGTGGAAAAATTGGATTCCGCTAAATTTTATATCGACAAAGCCATCCCGCTCTGCGAATACCACCAACATCTTTTTTACCTGGCCAACGCTTTGCGCGTGAAGGCCAGCATCTACAAACAGGAAAAAAATTTCAGGATGGCCGAGGAGTTGATGTTGCAATGCATTGCCATCCGCGAAAGAACGGAAGGGAAATTGATCTTGTCGAACGAACAGCTTGCGTTGGCTAATATTTATATGCACGCCGGTGAAGTGGATAAATCGATCGGCCTGCTAACGGAGTCGCTGGCGCTGGATGAAAAAAGCGGCAGGAAGGAAGAGGCGACTGCATTGAAGATATCCTACTATCAAACACTCGCGCGTTGTTATAAATTGAAGGGTGACGAAAAAAACTACAGCGCCACGCTTGAAAAACTCATCGGCGCCAAAGATGGTTATTATGAAGCCAATTCCGCCCGCGCCATTGCCGAACTGCAGACCCGTTACGAAGTGCAGAAAAAAGAGAATACGATCATGCAGCAACAGTTCGACATCATCAACAAAAATTATCTTTTTTACGGTTCCATTTTGTTATCGTTGCTGGCTACCATCATCGCCATTTTATTGTTCCGCAATTACCGTAGAAGGCAACAATTAAAAATGGACCAGGCGGTGAAAAAAGAGAAATTATTGTCGGGTATCGCCGTAAAGGAAGCCGGCGAAAGGGAAAGAAAACGCATCGCAGCCGACCTGCACGATAACCTGGGTGCGCACGCAGCGGCCATCGTATCGATACTCGACCAGGTGGAAACGCAGGAGGAAAACTTTTCAGCAACTTTAGGTTCGTTACAGGAAGTGCGGAACAATTCGCAGGCGATGGTGTCACAGCTAGATGATACGATCTGGGCGTTGAAGAAAGACGCGCTTTCATTAACGGCGATCAGCGACCGCATCAAGACTTTTATCCGGCGGATATTGCCGGGGTACAACCACGTACTCACCGATGTGATCGAAGACATCGACAACGATAAATTATTGCCGCCCTCGCAGGCTTTCCATTTATTCCGCATTGTGCAGGAAGCCATCAACAATGCATTAAAACACAGCAACGGTAAAAACATTACCGTGCGCATTGTTGGAAAAGAACAATGGATGATCAGCATAGAAGATGATGGCAAAGGCATTGATCCATCCGTTACCGCCAGCAGCAGCAACGGGATACTGAACATGAAAACGCGGGCAAAGGAATTTGGATGGAATATTGAATGGCAATGGACAGGACAAGGAACTACGGTATCCATCAAGCAGGGTATAACCAACTAACCTCAAAAGTTAAAAGGCAAAACCTAAAATGGCAGTCCTGCCTGGATCGGTATTTCTAACTTTTGGGTTCTGCTCCTGCCTACCGGCAGGCAGGTTTTGAATTTTGACTTCCTCTTAACGTTCCATAGTTAACTCCCGGCTCCTAAAAACTAACGCTTGTTAGTATTTTTTTGTAATTTTATCCTCTAAAACAGGCCTATGTCCATACACGATCTGGAAGCCGCTTTCCAGGAAAAGATAGATAAAGAAGTGAAGATCGAGCCGCGCGACTGGATGCCGGATGCTTACCGCAAAACAAATACCCGGCAGATCAGCCAGCATGCGCACAGCGAGATCGTAGGCATGCTGCCCGAAGGCAACTGGATATCGCGTGCGCCTACATTGAAACGCAAGGCGATCTTGTTGGCCAAAGTGCAGGATGAAGCCGGACATGGTCTTTACCTGTATTCCGCCGCCGAAACATTGGGTACTTCGCGCGAACAGATGATCGACGACCTGAACAGTGGCAAGGCAAAATATTCTTCCATTTTTAACTACCCCACTTTAACCTGGGCCGACATGGGCGCCGTGGGCTGGCTCGTGGACGGCGCGGCAATATTGAACCAGGTGATGCTGTGCCGCACTTCTTACGGTCCGTATGCGAGGGCCATGGTGCGCATCTGCAAAGAAGAAAGTTTTCACCAGCGCCAGGGATTTGAATCCTTGCTCGTGTTGAGCAAAGGCACGCCCGAACAAAGGGCGATGTGCCAGGATGCGATCAACCGCTGGTGGTGGCCGAGCCTGATGATGTTTGGACCGAAAGACGCCGAATCCACCAACAGCGACCAAAGCATGAAATGGAAGATCAAGCGCAAAACAAATGACGAACTGCGGCAGCAATTTGTGGACATGGCCGTGGAGCAGGTAAAAGTATTGGGCATGACCTTACCCGACCCCGCATTGAAATGGAATGAAGAAAGAAAGCATTATGATTTTGGCGAGATCAACTGGGAAGAATTCTGGAACGTGGTAAAAGGCAACGGCCCCTGTAATAAACAAAGACTGCGCGCCCGCAACAAAGCGCATGAAGAAGGCGCCTGGGTACGCGAAGCGGCATTGGCATACGCGGCTAAAAAAGCAAACCGTTCTCTTGCAAAAACAGCATAAAATATCATCATGAATATCGGCATACAAAAACTTTATTACGGCGACATCCTGGGGGAAGATACAGGCGGCGGTACAAATACAAATGCAACGGAGAACTGGCCTTTGTGGGAAGTTTTCATCCGCAGTAAACAGGGCCTCGATCATAAACACGCCGGCAGCCTGCACGCAACCGATGCGGCCATGGCCATAGAAAATGCCCGCGATGTATATACCCGCCGGATGGAAGGCGTGAGCATTTGGGTGGTGGAAAGTAAATTCATCCATGCCAGCAATCCTGATGATGCCGAAGCCTTTTATGAACCGGCCAACGACAAAGTATACCGCCATCCTACTTTTTACGACCTGCCGGATGAAGTAGGGCACATGTAATACAAATTCAAAAGTCAAAATGCAAAACCTAAAAATGGTAGCTGCACAAACCTTTTGAATTTTAACTTTTGAATTTTGACTTCTATGTTTTTAATCGATTACACACTCCACCTCGCCGACAATACCCTCATCCTCGCGCAACGCAACGGCGAATGGTGCGGCCACGGACCGATACTGGAACAGGATATTGCGATCACGAATATTTCGCTTGACCTCATCGGGCAGTCGCGCAACTTTTACCAGTACGCCGCTGCGCTGATCAATGAAAAGCCGGGCCATCCCTTGCAACCCGCTACGGAAGACAGCCTGGCTTACCTGCGTACGGAGCGTTCTTTTAAAAATTGTTTATTGGTGGAACAACCTATAGGCGATTGGGCGCAAACGATCCTGCGGCAGTTCCTGTTCAGCGTTTATCAATTTGGTTTGTATGAAAAATTGCAATCCGTTAAAGACGCGCAATTGTCGGCCATTGCAGCCAAGGCGCTCAAAGAAGTTACTTATCATGTAAGCTGGAGCAGCGAATGGGTGACCAGGTTAGGTGATGGCACGGAAGAAAGTCATGGCAGGGTGTTGAAAGCGATCGAAGAATTATGGCCCTTTACCGGCGAATTGTTTTTGCCGGCCGAATATGAACAGGAAGCGCTGAATGCCGGTACAGGCGTGGATCTTGCCGAAATACAAAAAGACTGGAAAAAGAAAGTAACCGATGTTTTTGATGAAGCGACCTTAACAGCGCCGGAAAAAGTTTTCGCGCAAACCGGCGGTAAACAAGGCATACATACGGAACAACTAGGCTATATTTTAACTGACCTTCAATATTTACAACGCACGTACCCGGGGGCGGAATGGTGAACGAAGGTATAGGGGTTGAATGTTGTTGAAGGATTAAAAATTGTTGAAGGATATCTTATGGGGTTTAGAGGGTTTAGGAAGTTTAGATGGTTTAGATGGCGAAGGGTTATACAGGATAACCAGTTAATTAGTTTTAATCATGGTTCAGACAATTGCCTCCGCTGCCGGTCTCTGACCAATAGCTTTAAGGTAAAGTTGAAAAAGGTTGAATATCGTTGAAGGAAGATCGATAAAACCTACACTCTATGTTTAAAAAAATCATGAGAATCATTTAAATCAATCCTAATTATAGTTCAGACAACTTCCCGTTCACGCAAAAAATATTACTTATTACATCTTCAATATTACATACAGTGCACACCCCTAGCCTCCGCGAAGCTGCAATATGGCAAGTACTCGCTACCGTTCCCGATCCGGAAGTCCCGGTATTGTCGGTGCTCGACCTGGGCGTGGTAAGAGAAGTAAAGGTGAGTGAAGATGCCGTGGAAATCGTGATCACGCCCACGTATACCGGTTGCCCGGCGATGGATATGATCGCCACGAATATAAAAATGGCCCTTTTAGAAAATGGCTATCACAACATAAAGATCAGCACCGTGCTGGCCCCGGCCTGGACCACCGAATGGATGACTTCCGAGGGAAAGGAAAAATTAAAAGCTTACGGCATTGCACCGCCGCATCATACTAAAGATGGGAGCGACACGGTTATTGCCTGCCCGCAATGCGGTTCTGTTCATACAACCTTGTTAAGTCAATTTGGTTCCACCGCCTGCAAGGCTCTGTATCAATGCCGGGATTGCCGGGAACCTTTTGATTATTTTAAATGCCATTAAATCAATTACGAATTAGTAATTACGAATTACGAATGTGACAGTAGTATTATATTTATCATCCCCTATTTTCAAACAACCAAAAGCAGATCATGTCTTCCATCTTATTTGAAATAAAAAACAACGTTGCTTTCGTTACCTTGAACCGGCCGGAAAAATTTAATTCCTTTAACCGGGAAATGGCCTTGTCCCTACAAAAAGTACTGGACGATTGCGCCGCGGATAAAAACGTAAGGTCGATATTGCTCACCGGCAACGGCAAAGCCTTTTGTGCTGGCCAGGACCTGGCAGAACTGACGGGCGAGCAGGCCATCGGCATCGATAAGATATTGTCGGAACATTATAATCCTATTGTTGCGCGCATCCGGAAGATCGATAAACCTGTTATTGCCGCGGTAAATGGAATAGCAGCAGGCGCCGGTGCCAACATTGCGTTGTGCTGCGACGTAGTGGTAGCGGCCTCTTCGGCTTCTTTTTTGCAGGCATTCAGTAAGATCGGCCTCATCCCCGACAGTGGCGGTACTTACTTTTTACCAAGGTTGATCGGTTTTCAAAAAGCCAGTGCGCTGATGATGTTGGCCGACAAGGTTTCGGCAACAGAAGCGGAAAAGATGGGCATGCTGTACAAGGTTTTGCCCGACGAAAACTTTGCCGCCGATAGCGAAAAGATCGCCAATACGCTGGCGCAGATGCCAACATTGGGACTGGCTTATACCAAGCAGGCGCTGAATGCTTCTTTGAACAACAGCTTCGATGAACAATTATCCAAAGAAGACGAACTCCAACGCAAAGCCGCCGACACGCACGACTACCGGGAAGGTGTAAACGCATTCCTGGAAAAACGTGCACCCCTGTTCAAAGGAGAATAATAGTTAAAAAAGAAGAACATGCAAAACGAACAAAACGATGCACTGGCAAAAAAGGTAGTTGACCACATGATGGAAAACGATCTTTTTTCGCAATGGCTTGGCATTGAAGTGATCGATATAAAAGAAGGTTACAGCAGGATCAAAATGACCGTTCGCCCCGAAATGATCAACGGCTTCGGCATCGTACATGGCGGCGTGGCCTTTTCGCTGGCCGACAGTTGCTTCGCCTTCGCGTGCAATAACCGCAACGTGCTATCCGTAGCGCTCGATACTTCCATCAACTTTATCAAACCCGTAATGCCCGGCGATGTACTCACGGCCGAAGCAAAAGAAATACACAACGGCAAAAGCACCGGCCTTTACCACATCAGCATCAGCAACCAGCGCGATCACGTGGTAGCGATATTTAAAGGGACCTGTTTCAGGACGAATAAAAATTTGCTTGAAGGAGTTTAGAGGTTTAGATGTTTAGCTGGTTTAGATGTGGAGTTGAATGTCGTTGAAAGAGTTAAAAATCGTTGAAGGAGATTTCCTTTGCTCTATAAGGTATTAGAAAATAAACTGAGGTTCATACTCCTGAACAAAATATTACCTATTATATCTTCAATATTAAATCCTATGGTTTACTCATTCAACAACATCATCCCTGTCATCCACGAATCTGCTTTCATTCACCCGCAGGCGGCGGTTACAGGCAACGTGATCATTGGTAAAGATGTGTATGTGGGCCCGGGTGCGGCCATTCGTGGCGACTGGGGCCAGGTGATCATCGAAGATGGCTGCAACGTGCAGGAAAATTGTACGATCCACATGTTCCCCGGCATTTCGGTGTTGTTGAAAGCAGGCAGTCACATCGGTCATGGCGCAGTGGTACACGGTGCAACGATCGGCAGGAATTGCCTGGTGGGCATGAACGCCGTTATAATGGATAATGTAGAACTGGGTGATGAATGCATTGTGGGTGCGCTCACGTTCATACGGGCGGATACCGTAATTCCCGCCAGAAGCATGGTAGTAGGCAACCCCGGTAAAATTGTGAAACAAGTGACGGATGAAATGATCAACTGGAAAACAGGAGGCACCGAACTCTACCAGCATTTGCCAAAAGATATGATGGAAGGATGGGAGACCTGCGAACCCTTACGAAACGTTCCGGCAGACCGTGAAGTGCAGCAGAGAACTTATAAAACCTGGAATGAAACAAAAGGATGACTCATCCAATCTCCCGAAGGCTTTCGGGACAGGCTTTCTCCAAAAAAAGAAGGGTTAGCAATATCTCTCAACTAAACTTTCTAAACCCTCTAAACTATCTAAACCTAATAAGGTCTTCTTCAACAACATTCAACCCTCAAACAATTTTCAACTCTTTCAACATCTATTCCTTCGAATGTTCCCAAATCACTTTCTCCTTCTTCACCTCTTTTGCAAAGTCCGGGAATTTACCATCGCCGCGGCCGGTGAATCCGCCATCGGGATAGCCCATTAAATTGCAGTTGCTGTCGTACAGTTCATTGAAAAAATCGCAGCAATGCGAAGAAACATAATACACGGTCTTCCCTTTATATTCATATTCCACTACGCGCTGAGGCTGTTCATGTTGCGCCATTACTTTAAAGGAGTCGATCTTTTTTTGAATGCACGTAGGAATGCCCATTGCAGCGGCCGCACTATCGGTGCGCGACATTTGACCGTTCAAATTTTCACCCGCTTCTGATCTTTTGGATGGACCGCAACTGATGACGAAAATGCTGATGGCGAGGAATAGCTTATTCATATTGATATTTAATATTGAAGATGTAATAGGTAATATTTTTAGGAATACAAATCTCAGTAAACCTCTAAACCCTAACTTCTAAACTGTAAAAAATCTTCTGCACGACTTTCAACGCTCCAACCTTTAACTTTTAACGCTATTTAAATAAAGATAAATCTTTAAAAATTACAGACCTTTGCCACAATGGAAAAAACAAACTTTGTAGACCAGATCAGGATATTCGGCCGCAGCGGTCACGGTGGCGCGGGCAGCAAACATTTCATGCGCAATAAACTTACTGCAAAAGGCGGACCAGACGGCGGTGATGGCGGCCGGGGCGCCCATATTATATTGAAAGGCAATTCCCAGTTGTGGACCTTATTGCACCTTCGTTATTTTAAGAATATTTTGGCAGAAGATGGGGAGAACGGCAGCAAGAACAATTCTACCGGCCGTTTTGGAAAAGACATTGTCATTGAAGTACCGCTGGGCACCATTGCACGCGATGAAGAAACAGGAGAAAAAGAAGTGGAGATACTGGAAGATGGCCAGGAAGTTATTTTAATGAAAGGCGGTCGCGGCGGATTGGGCAACAGCAATTTTAAAACCGCTACCAACCAGTCGCCCGAATATGCGCAACCCGGTGAACCCGGCGTGGAAGGATGGAAAATACTGGAATTGAAAGTATTGGCCGATGTAGGGCTCGTAGGTTTTCCTAATGCGGGTAAATCCACGTTGCTTTCCAGCATTACCGCTGCCAAGCCCAAGATAGCGGACTATGCTTTTACCACCCTGGTGCCGCAACTTGGCATGGTGGAATACCGCGACGGGAAAAGTTTTTGCATCGCCGACCTGCCGGGCATCATCGAAGGCGCGGCGGAAGGCAAAGGATTGGGGCATCGTTTTTTAAGGCACATCGAACGAAATTCTATTCTTTTGTTCCTGCTGCCGGCTGATAGCAAAGACCATAAGGAAGAATTCCGCATTTTACACAACGAACTGGAAAGTTACAATCCTGAAATGCTGCAGAAAGATGTGGTTATCGCCATCAGCAAAAGCGACATGCTGGATGATGAGTTGAAAGCCGGCATTGAAAAAGAGCTGCCCGCCGGCATCCCGCATATTTTCATTTCTTCGGTAACGGGTAAGGGTTTGCCGGAGTTGAAGGACCTGTTGTGGGAGACGATGAATAAAGGTTGATCACACGAATTTAAAGCACGAATTCCACGAATTAAATGCAATTGTATTACACGGACCAGGCGGATTACACGCATTAAAATGCTGGCTTAAGCCCTTTACTCAATACTTCTATATCATCATTACATTTTTCTACTTGGTCTTCTAAAGTTTCTATGCTTAGAAAGCCCTATTCTGTAAATTCTTAAATTTTATAAATCCTGCTCCGAAATACCCACCAGCCCGGATTCCTTTCTTGCTGCAACCAACTATTTTGTATCCACATTAATTCAGCGACTGGCAGTTTGTAGCCAGCAACATAAGTTTCTTTCATTCTTGTTTTAAGTCCCCGTCGTTCCCGGCGGGGGCTTTTGTTTATTGGATTGCGTTGGCCTAACTTTAAAAAAAGAATTTACTTGGGTAGCATTTATAAATACCTCCGCGATTTTTACGAAAAAGAATTTAACTGGCTGTATGCCGTTATGGTATTGCTGTTGCTGGGTACGCTTATTTATTTCAATTACTGGCATGCGCTGGAAAAACGTTTTGCTGCAGGCGGAAAGTCAAAGCTGGCGCAGTTTACGGGGTATTATTTTTTGTACCTAGCTCCTTTTGGATTCGCCTTTTTAATACAGCCTTTTTTCTTTAAAGACTGCAGCTATTTTAAAAGCGGCTGGTTCTGGTTCATCTTATTGATCGCCCCGGCCTTATTTTCTTTCCGCATCAATTTCGATTACCACGAAGGCATCATCGCCCGGACCTGGGCCGGTAATGAATGGCAGTTCCGCCTGCGCAGCATCAATTGGGTAGTGCGGGTCTTCGTGTTGCTGATCCCTGTATTCATCACCTGGTGGATCAAAGACCGTGGCAACCAACCTTTTTACGGCACAGCGGCATTGCAGAATATCAAACCTTATCTCTTCATGCTGCTGATCATGCTGCCGCTGATCGTGCTGGCCAGTACGCAGGATGATTTTTTACATACCTATCCCAAAGCAAAATTTTTAATCGCGATGGATCCGCCCATGCCGTGGTGGAAAATATTGATCTATGAATTGTGTTACGGCTTTGATTTTATCAGCATCGAATTTTTCTTCCGGGGTTTTTTGATCCTTTCTTTATTAAGCATCTGCGGTATGCACTGCATCATACCTGTTGCCTGTTTCTATTGCGCTATCCACCTGGGTAAACCGATGGGCGAAGCCATCAGCAGCATCTTCGGCGGACTGCTGCTGGGCATAGTAAGTTACCATACCAAAAGCATCTGGGGCGGGCTCATCGTTCACCTGGGCATTGCCTGGATGATGGAAGCCGGCGGCTGGATCGGGGGTTTGATAAAGGGTAAATAAACAAGCGCCTTGTTGTAATTACCAATGCCGAATTAATAATTACGAAGTAAAACCCTGTTAATCCCGCGTTCCTGATACTGTATTTAAACAGCTTGCATTTCTAAAAAATCGTTTCTATTTTACAGGGGAAATGAAACGCGTAATTTCCATTTGTACCGGCTGGATGTTGGCGGTGGGTTTGAGCGCCTGCCCTTACTGTTCGTCGCATGGACTGGACGACAATCCAAATATTTACGTAGAAGACGCGTTATTGGGCAACTGGAATACATTTTTAAAGAAACCCAATGACGATAAGACGTACCCGGTAACTCTTTCGCTTTCCAAAAAAAATGATACGGAATATAACGTTTTGTTCAGCGGTTACGTGGATCCACTGCGTCCTTTCAAGGTGGTAGATACCGGCAGTATAGCCGGTTCGGCTTTCATGTCCACCGTTGATGGAAGGCAGTTCCTCAACATCACCATCAAGTCGCGCACCTACATAGCCGAACTGCAATTTAAAAACGGCCGCCTTTCTTTATTGCCGCTGGCAGAACATTTTACTTCCAAAATGATCTTTACAAGTGAAGCCCTCCGCAACTCCGTTTCTTTCCACTACAGATCCCGCGTACACCCGGTTTACGACGATGACTTTTGTTTGAAGGATATGGTGAAGGGGAATTAGGAATGAGGTGTTGAATGTTGTTGAAAGTAGTTAAAGAAGTTGAAAGAGATTTTTAAAGCTTAGAGGTTTAAGGGTTTAGAAGTTTAGTTGGAAACTAATGTTGCTAACTCCACTCTCTTTCAGGAGTTAATTACACCTAATCCCCTAATTCTGATTTATTTGGTTGCAATTGAAACAGTTGCAAATCCTCCACATTTTGTAAATTGCCGGTTAAATTACGATTGCATGTTTAAAAGTAAGATCGCCGGCATCGGTTACTACGTGCCGGAAAATGTTTTCACCAACGAAGACATCCGGCAGTTCATGGATACGAGCGACGAATGGATACAGGAACGTACCGGCATCAGGGAAAGGCGCTATGCAGATCGTAAAGGCGAAACCACCACCACCATGGGCGTTGAAGCTGCCGCCATCGCCATCGAAAGAGCCGGCATTACCCCACAGGATGTTGACTTCATCATATTCGCTACATTAAGTCCTGATTACTATTTCCCCGGCTGCGGCGTACTGCTGCAAAGGGCCATGAAGATGAAAGAGATCGGTGCACTCGACATCCGCAACCAATGCAGCGGCTTCGTGTACGCGTTGTCGGTAGCCGACCAGTTCATCAAGACCGGCATGTATAAAAATATTTTAGTGGTAGGCGCTGAAAAGCATTCTTTCGGCCTCGACTTCAGCACACGCGGCAGGAATGTAAGCGTGATCTTCGGCGATGGCGCGGGTGCTGTTTTGTTGCAGCCAAGCGATAAAGAAGGGCAGGGTATCCTCAGCACCCATTTGCACAGCGATGGCAACAGTGCGGAAATACTGGCGATGTACAACCCCGGAACGCATGCCAACCATTGGCAGGAAGGCCTTGCCACATTCGACG
>Ga0247804_10000303_pt1 | contig 22908 bp, 21 predicted proteins | sample UWRJL029104C1_FD_181142 | JGI IMG/M metagenome (GOLD analysis project Ga0247804, IMG submission 181142) | Plant litter microbial communities from Arlington Agricultural Research Station in Wisconsin, United States - UWRJ-L029-104C-1 | ecosystem: Environmental > Terrestrial > Plant litter >...
GATGAGCTCGCGGGCCTTCTCCGCAGTGAGCTCATCGGGCGCGAGCTCGGTCGGGATGTTGACCCGGCGCGGCGTCTCGGGGGTCTCCCCCGGCGCCTCGAGGTACGGCCCGTACTTGCCGATGCGCAGGGTCACGTCATCCGCGATGCGAATGGAGTTGATCTCGCGCGCGTCGATCTCGCCGAGGTTGTCGATGACCGTGCGTAGCCCGCGGTGCTTCTCGCTGCCGAAGTAGAAGCCGGTGAGCCACTCGACGCGGTCCTCCTCGCCGCCGGCGATGCGGTCGAGGTCCTCCTCCATGCTCGCGGTGAAGTCGTACTGCACGAGGTCGCTGAAGTACTCCTCGAGCAGGCGCACCACCGAGAAGGCGATCCAGTTCGGCACGAGGGCCTGGCCGCGCGGCGTGACGTAGCCGCGGTCGACGATCGTCGAGATGATCGCGGCGTAGGTGGACGGCCGGCCTATGCCGAGCTCTTCGAGCGTCTTGACGAGGCTCGCCTCGGTGTAGCGCGGGGGCGGGCTGGTCTCGTGGCCCTTGGCGTCGATCTCGAGCAGGCCGAGCACCTGGCCCTCGGCGAGCTGTGGGAGCTTCGCCTCGGCGGGCTCCGCTGTGGCGTTGCGCTCCTCGTCGCGGCTCTCCTCGTACGCGTGCATGAAGCCGCGGAAGGTGATGACGGTGCCGCTCGCGGTGAACTCGGCGAGCGCGTGGTCGCCGGTCGGACCGGCGGCGATTGTGACGGTCGCGGTCGAGCCCTTGGCGTCGGCCATCTGGGATGCGACCGTGCGCTTCCAGATGAGGTCGTAGAGCTTCCAGTCGTTGCCGCGCAGGGTCGACTGCAGTTCTGCAGGCGTGCGGAAGGTGTCGCCGGATGGACGGATCGCCTCGTGCGCCTCCTGCGCGCTCTTGTTCTTGCCCGCGTAGACGCGGGGCTTCTCGGGCACCGTGTCGGCGCCGTAGAGGGACTTCGCCTGCGAGCGCGCCGCGTCGATCGCCTGCTGCGACAGCGTCGGCGAATCGGTACGCATGTAGGTGATGTACCCGTTCTCGTACAGTCCCTGGGCCACGCTCATGGTCTGGCGGGCGGAGAACCGCAGCTTGCGGCTCGCCTCCTGCTGCAGGGTCGAGGTGGTGAACGGAGCGGCCGGACGACGGGTGTACGGCTTCGACTCGAGGCCGCTCACGACGATGGGCACTCCGGGTGCGCTGAGTGCAGCCGCGAGCGCCTGCGCCGACGCCTCGTCGAGGGCGACGGCATCCGACTTCAGCTGTCCCTTGTCGTCGTAGTCGCGACCGACGGCGACACGTGTGCCGCCGAGGCGCACGAGGCGGGCCTCGAAGTCCTGGCTGCCGGCCTCCGGGGCGAAGGTGCCGGTGATGTCCCAATAGGAGGCTGCAGTGAAGGCGAGTCGCTCGCGCTCGCGGTCGACGACGAGTCGGGTCGCCGCGGACTGCACCCGACCGGCGGAGAGCCCGGGGCCGACCTTGCGCCACAGCACCGGCGAGATTTCGAAACCGTAGAGACGGTCGAGGATGCGCCGGGTCTCCTGGGCGTCGACGAGAGCCGTGTCGAGTTCGCGAGGGTTGTTCTTCGCCGCCTCGATGGCGTCTTTGGTGATCTCGTGGAACACCATGCGCTTGACCGGGACCTTGGGCTTGAGCTCCTGCAGCAGGTGCCACGCGATGGCCTCGCCCTCGCGGTCCTCATCAGTTGCGAGGTAGAGCTCGTCCGCGTTCTTGAGCGCGCGCTTGAGGTCGGCGACCGTCTTCTTCTTGGCGTCGGAGACGACATAGTACGGCTCGAAGCCGTTCTCGACGTCGACGGAGAACTTGCCGAGCGAGCCCTTCTTCAGCTCCGGCGGCAGGTTCTTGGGCTCGATGAGGTCACGGATGTGGCCGACCGAGGCCAGCACCTCGTAGTCGTCTCCCAAATACTGGCCGATCGTCTTCGCCTTGGCCGGCGACTCGACGATGACCAGCTTCTTCGTGCCTGGCACGGTACTCCTCTATATGCAGCGGGAACGGGGCGCTAGTGAGCCCCCGTCAGGCACACCATACACACAGGAACTGGTCGTGCACCTAATCACCCGCTGCGCTCGGCGGACCCGCAGTCGCCGCCGCGGCGACCCTGATGCCGAGAATCCGCCTCGAGACGACGACCGTTGCGACGAGTCCGTCGAGCGCACAGCCCTCGAGCGACGCGCCGTTCGCGGCGGCGACCGCAGCCGCCGTTTCGCACGGAATGCCCGCCACGATCCCCGTGCGGACATCGGCTGCAGCGAGGGCCGCCGCATCCGCCGCCGACGCCACGGCCTGCTTGGTGGCGAGCGCAAGCTGGAGCGGCAGCAGCAGGGCGGCGAGACACACGACCGCGCCGAGCACCGCGACGGCGAGCACGGAGCCCGCGCCGCGCTCACCCCGCACGCTCCTCACCTCCCACCGCCTTATGGCCCACCGCCTCATCTCCCACCACCTCATCTCCCACCACCGAGTGCGCAGCTCGACGCCGAGAGCCGAACGCCGAGGACCGTGCCGAGCGGCGACGCCGAGGTCGCGGTGAGGTGCGCGCACACCATGTCGCCCCGTGTGCTCGTGGTGAGGCCGGCACCCGGCACCGCGGTGGCCGCGCGGCTCGCGGCCGCTCCCGCCGAGTCGCCGCGCGAGATGGAGCGGGCGGCGTCGGCCGCGGCATCCTGCAGGCGCACCTGCTGCCCGGCGAGCTGCACACTCGCGAGGCAGCAGGCGAGCACGAGGATCACGGCGGGCAGCACCATCGCGAACTCTGCAGTGACACTGCCCCGGTCGCGCACGGCTATCCGCCGAATGAGAGCGCGCGGCGCACGAGATCGGAGAGGATGGCGCGCACCTCGTCGCTGCGCATGATGACGACGAGCAGGCCGGCGAATCCGACGGCGGCCATGGTCGCGATCGCGTACTCGGCGGTCGCGGCTCCGGTCTCGTCTGCTACCCAGGGCCTTTCGGGCACCCAGCGGCGGGTGAGGAGGTTCTTGCTCATTGCTGTGCTCCTTCTTATCGGGGCACGAGTACGTCAATGCTGTCGCGGAGATTGGCGGTCGGCGGCACCGCGGGCGAGCCGGTGCGCCGCTTCAGAATTCCGTCACTGTTGACGAGATGACGGCGATGAGCAGGGGCGCGACGCCGACGAGCATGAACGCCGGCAGGATGCACAGCCCGAGCGGGAGCATGAGTTTCACGGCGAGCACCTCGGCCTTCGTCGCCGCGTCGGAGCGGGCGGTGCGCCGCGCCTCCTCGGCCTCGCTGCGCAGCAGTTCCCCCGCCGGCACGCCCGCACGCCGCGACAGCTCGAGGATCCCCTCGACGTTCCCGCCGAGCTCGGGGATCCCGGCCTCGACGAGCGCCGCCTCGACCGACGCGAGCGCCCCGTCGATCGACCCGCCACCCGAGACGGCGATCGCCACGAGCTCGAGCCGCAGGCCCGGGGTGAGGTCCGCGGGTTGTGCGCTCGCGACCAGTCGGCGGTTCCACGATCGCGCGGCGAGCATGAGCACACCCCCGACGACGAGGCACACGACGCCGGGCAGCGTGGTGACGAGTGTGCCGATCGTGTCGAAGCCGAGGGCGAGCCCGAACAGCACCCCGATCGCCGGCAGCGCCATGACCATGCGCGCGGTCGCGAGCGGACCGGCGAGCGCCGTCGCCACCTCCCGCTGGGCGTCGGCGAGCGCGCGAAGCGAGCCGGCGAACTGCCGCAGCGACGGGGCAAGCGGGGCACCGGAATCCGTCGCCACCCGCCACGCCGCGGCGAGCCCGCGCCAGGCCCGAGCGTCGTGCTCCGGCATCCCGTCGACTGCGGCCAGCACCGCGGATGCCACGGGCACACCCTGCGCGACCGACTCCGCGATGCGGCCGACGACGGGTGTCGACGCGGCGTCCAGATACTGCCACGCCGATGCCGGAGCCACGCCCGCCGCGAGCAGGACCGCCAGCCGCTGCACCACTCCCGCAACCGGGGCGAGCTGCGCGTCCCGCCGCCTCATGACGGCACCACAGTCAGCCGATCCCGGTCGTCGAGCGCGAAGCGGCCGGCCTGCGCGAGCCGGCGCACCCCGTCGGCATCGCGCTCGAGGTGCAGCACGACGTTGATGGCACTCACGGCCTGCCGTGCGATGGCGGTCGCGTCGAGGCCGGCGAGCGCGCCGAGCGCCTCGAGCCGGGCGGGCACGTCGTCGAGGGAGTTGGCGTGCAGGGTGCCAGCGCCACCATCGTGGCCGGTGTTGAGCGCGGCAAGCAGCTCCCGCACCTCGGCGCCGCGGCACTCGCCGAGCACGAGCCGGTCGGGCCGCATCCTGAGCGCCTCACGCACGAGCCGCACGAGCGACACCTCGCCGGCGCCCTCGAGATTCGCCTGGCGTGCCTCGAGCGAGACGAAGTGCCCGTGGTCGACCTGCAGTTCGGCGACATCCTCGATCGCGACGATGCGCTCACCGGGCGGGGCCGCGCCGAGCATCGCAGCGAGCAGCGTGGTCTTGCCGCTGCCGCCCGCACCACTGACGAGCACGTTGTCACGGCGCGCGATCGTCGCCCGCAGCCGATCGAGGTCTCCGGGGTTGAAGAACCCGGCGTCGTCGAGATCGTCAAGCGACAGGCGCTCGACCCGCGGCAGCCGGATCGACAGCAGCGTGCCGGTCGTTGAGATCGGCGGCAGCACAGCGTGCACCCGGATGCCGCCCTCCAGCCGCGCATCGACGCACGGCGTCGCCTCGTCGATGTGCCGTCCGCCGAGCGACATGAGGCGCACCGCGAGCGACCGCAGCGCGGGCTCATCGAGTCGCACCGCGGCGCGCTCCAGCCCTCCCCCGCGATCGACCCACACGCCGTCCGCGCCGTTCGCGAAGACATCGGTGACCCCCGGGTCGGCGACGAGGTCGGCGAGCGCGCCGAATTCCACGGGATGCCCGCCGCCGCGACCGCGCCGCATCGGGACCCGCGGCGCCGGATCGGCTCCGGGCCGACTGGCGACGAACGGTTCGGGGTCGTCGGGTTCGGCATCCACCCGTCGACGGTACGAGCCGGGTTGCGACATCCCTCACCGCCCCGGTGCGCCTGCGGACGACGCGAGCTCGGCGGCCCGGGGCAGGAGCAGAAGGCACGGCACTCTGCGCGATCCCGAACTCTGCGCCATCCTGGAACGGCTGCGCGTGCTCGAACCGCAGCAGCGGTTCCAGGATGCAGCAGCGACCGGATCGGAGGCAGCACGACGCGTTTGCCGCAGGAGCGACAGCGAAGCCGTTAGAGAAAAATGAAGCCGTTAAAGAAAGAGGGGCGGCGCCTATTGGGGGGAACAGGCGCCGCCACGGTGACGCTGATTGGGGGGAATCGTATGCGTCACCAGTCGGATTTTGCAATCCGACGAAATTCAGTGTACCCCCGCGAGTCCCCCACGCAAGGGACAGATTGCGGGGTTGACAGGCCTCTCACAGTGAGCAGTCGAGGATCGATCGGACTCGGTCTAGGATCGTTCCAATCACTCAAACAGTTCGCGGCACATCCCTGGCTCGTCGCGTGATCGACAAGGATAACGATGTCCAACAATTCGATTGACAGCCTGCTCGGCGAGACCCGACGGTTCCCTCCGACACCCGAGTTCACCGCGACGGCCGTCGCGACCGCTGATCTCTACGACAGCGCGAAGGCCGACCGGGTGGGGTTCTGGGCCGATCAGGCTCGGGAGCTGCTCGACTGGGAGAAGCCATTCACGGAGGCGCTCGACTGGTCGAACCCGCCCTTCGCCAAGTGGTTCGCCGATGGCACCCTCAACGTCGCGTACAACTGCCTCGACCGGCACGTGCTCGCGGGCAACGGCGACAGGGTCGCGTTCCACTGGGAGGGCGAGCCCGGCGACACCCGAACCGTCACCTATGCGGAGCTCACCGCGGAGGTCAAGCGCGCAGCGAACGTGCTCACCGAACTCGGCATCGGCCAGGGCGACCGGGTCGCCGTCTACCTGCCGATGATCCCGGAGGCGGTCGTCACGATGCTCGCCGTCGCGCGCATCGGCGCCGTGCACTCCGTCATCTTCGGCGGGTTCAGCGCCGAGAGCATCCGTTCACGCGTGGCCGACGCGAGCGCGAAGCTCATCGTCACGGCAGACGGCGGCTGGCGCAAAGGCAAGGTGTTCCCGCTCAAGGGCACTGTCGACGCATCCCTCGACGGCGGCGAGACGACCGTCGAGCACGTGCTCGTCGTCAAGCGCGGCGAGAACGACGTCGAGTGGACCGAGGGCCGCGACCTGTGGTGGCACGAGGCGATGGATGCCGCATCCCCCGAGCACGAAGCGCAGGCGTTCGAGGCCGAGAACCCGCTCTTCATCCTCTACACGAGCGGAACGACCGGCAAGCCCAAGGGCATCCTGCACACGAGCGGCGGCTACCTCACGCAAGTCGCATTCACCCATAAGAACGTCTTCGACATCCACCCGGAGACCGACGTGTACTGGTGCACGGCCGACGTCGGCTGGATCACCGGGCACAGCTACGTCGTCTACGGGCCGCTCGCCAACGGCGCCACCCAGGTGCTCTACGAGGGCACCCCCGACACGCCGCATCCCGGCCGGTGGTGGGAGCTCATCGAGAAGTACAAGGTGAGCATCTTCTACACGGCGCCCACCGCCATCCGCTCGTTTATGAAGCTCGGCCGGCAGGTGCCGCAGAAGTTCGACCTCAGCTCGCTGCGCCTGCTCGGCTCCGTCGGCGAGCCCATCAACCCGGAGGCATGGGTCTGGTACCGCGAGGTGATCGGCGGCGGCACCACACCGATCGTCGACACGTGGTGGCAGACCGAGACCGGCGCCATCATGATCTCGGCGCTGCCCGGCGTCACCACCCTCAAACCCGGGCTCGCCCAGACCCCCATCCCGGGCATCAAGATCGACATCCTCGGCGAAGACGGCACCCGGGTGAACCCGCCACAGGGTGGGCTGCTCGCCGTCACCGAGCCGTGGCCCTCGATGCTGCGCGGCATCTGGGGCGACCCCGACCGCTTCGTCGAGACGTACTGGTCGAAGTTCGCGCACCTCGGCGACTCGAAGTACTTCGCCGGTGACGGCGCGCACGTCGACGAGGACGGCGACATCTGGCTGCTCGGCCGCGTCGACGACGTCATGAACGTGTCCGGCCACCGCCTGTCGACGGCCGAGATCGAGTCGGCGCTCGTCTCCAACCCCATGGTCGCGGAGGCGGCGGTCGTCGGGGCCGCGGACGAGGCGACCGGTCAGGCCGTCGTGGCGTTCGTGATCATCAAGTCGAACCAGGCCGACGCGCAGACCGCCGAAGAGGCCTCGACCCTCCTGCGCGCCCATGTCGCCGAGCGCATCGGCGCGATCGCGCGGCCACGGCAGGTGTTCATCGTCAACGAGCTGCCGAAGACGCGGTCGGGCAAGATCATGCGGCGACTGCTGCAGGATGTCGCGGAAGGACGCGAGATCGGCGACACGACGACGTTGGCGGATACGACGGTCATGCAGATCATCTCGGACAAGTTGCGCTAGGGACGCCCCGGTCGGAGGGCTCCTGTTTTCAGCTCAGACATCGGCGCCACTTCGTGTCACCGAAACTCGCAAGAAAACAGGAACCCTCCGCCCGTGGCTGCGTTCCCGCTGACTCTCCTCGGGTTGACGGGAGAGCGGATCGAGCTAAGGCGGATCGAGCTTGTCGAGATCCGGCGGATCGAGCTTGTCGAGATCTCACCGACGTTCGACGGCGGGAAGATCTCGACTGGTTCGATCCGCTGCGGGCTAGGCGAACTCGACGATGAGCTCGACCTCGACCGGCGAGTCGAGCGGGAGCACGGCGACACCGACGGCACTGCGCGCGTGGATGCCGGCATCCCCGAACACCTCGCCGAGGAACTCGGACGCGCCATTGATCACACCGGGCTGGCCGGTGTACGACGGGTCGGATGCGACGAACCCGACAACCTTGACCACGCGGGTCACCCGGTCGAGCGAGCCGATGACGCTCTCGATGGCCGCGAGCGCGTTGAGCGCGCAGGTGCGGGCGAGATCCTTGCCGGATGCGTCCGAGACGCCGGCGCCGAGCTTGCCGGTCTCCGGGAGCGCACCGTTCTCGAACGGCAGCTGGCCGGAGGTGAACACGAGGTTACCGACGATCACGGCCGGCACGTATGCGGCCACCGGCTTCGCGACGACGGGGAGGGTGACGCCGAGTTCGGCGAGTCGATCGGTGATGGCGCCCATGCTTAGTCTTCTCTCTTCTCGCGTTTGAGGTAGGCGACGAGCCCGCCCTCCGGACCGGTGACGACCTGCACGAGTTCCCAGCCTTCCGAGCCCCAGTTGTTGAGGATCGCCGACGTGTTGTGCACGATCAGCGGTGTGGTGAGGTACTCCCAGGTGGTCATTTATCGGCTTTCGCTCAGGTTGATTCTGGTGGGTGTCGCGTACCATACAGTCTATGTCTGCCCAAAAACTTCCGCCCCGGGGCGTGTTCGGCGCGATTGCCGGAATCTTCGGATTCAGCGCGATCGCCGGAGTCCTCGTCACGGCGATGGTGACGCCCGCACTCGCCGTCACGGGTATCACCGCGACGAGCACCATCGGTTTCTTCGACAGCCTCCCGGAATTCATCGAGCTCGGCGACCAGCCGCAGATGAACGAGATCTTCGCCATCACGGGTGTCGACGCCGAAGGCGCATACACCTACGGTCTCATCGCCAAGATCTTCGGCGACCAGAATCGCCAGGAGGTCGACGGCGACGAGATCTCCCAGTTCGTCAAGGATGCGACGATCGACGGTGAGGATCGCCGCTTCTACGACCACGGTGGCGTCGACCTCCAGGGTGTTGTGCGAGCCGCCCTGCAGAACACGGCCGGCGGCGAGATCTCGAGTGGTGCATCGACCCTCACGATGCAGCTCGTCAAGAACATCTACATCCAGCAGTGCTTCAACGACTTCGAGACGCAGGACGAGGTCAATGCGTGCATCGAGAAGGCGCAGGCCTCGGAGTTCGACCGCAAGCTCAAGGAGATGAAGCTCGCCATCGGGCTCGAGAAGCGGTACACGAAAGAGGAGATCCTCGTCGCGTACCTGAACATCGCCGGCTTCGGCGGGACGGTCTACGGGATCGAGGCCGCCGCACAGCGCTACTACGGCCTCCCGGCATCCGATGTCACCATCGCGCAGGCAGCGAGTCTCATCGCGATCGTGCAGGAGCCCGGAGCGCGCAGCCTCGGCAGCCCCGACAACTACGCGAACAACAAGGAGCGCCGCGACGTCATCCTCGGCTGGATGCTCTCCGAGAAGTCGATCACGCAGGAGCAGTACGACGAGGCCATGGCGACGCCTGTGGATGAGACGACCGTCAAGCTGACCGACCCCCTCGTCGGCTGTATCGCCGCCTACACCTACGCGCGGTACTTCTGCGACTACGTGGTGAAGAGCGTCAAGGACCTCGAGTCGCTCGGCAGCACCGAGGAGGAGCGCCGGGAGAACTGGAAGATCGGCGGATACGACGTGTACACGTCGCTCGATCTCCGTATTCAGCCGACAGTCCAGGACAGCATCGCGTCCCGGGCCCCCGCCGACGAGACGCGTCTCGAACTGGGCTCGGCAGGCACCTCGGTGGAGAACTCGACCGGCCGCATCCTGACCATGGCCCAGAACAAGCAGTTCAACGACAGCCTCGAGGGTGCCGGGATCGGCGCAACGGCCGTCAACTTCAACACCGACCGCCCATACGGCGGCTCGGGCGGGTTCCAGGTCGGATCGACCTACAAGCTCTTCACCCTGCTCAACTGGCTCGAGAACTCGCACGGCCTCAACGAGGTCGTCAACGCGAGCGCCAGGCCCATCAAGCAGTCGGCCTTCACCGACACCTGCAACGGGCCGTACGGCGCCAACGAGTGGAAGTTCAAGAACAGCTCCGGCGAGAGCGGTACGCGATCCGTGATGGCAGCGACCGCACAGTCGGTCAACGGCGCATACGCGTCGATGGCCCTCCAGCTCGACCTGTGCGACATCAAGAAGACCGCCGAGAAGCTCGGCGTGCACACGGCGATCGAGGTCGACTACCCGTCGACAGAGCCCATCGACAACGAACTGAATACCTTCCCGTCGTCGATCCTCGGCACCAACGACATCGCCCCGCTCACGATGGCATCGGCGTACGCCACGGTCGCCAACAACGGTATCTACTGCAAGCCGACCGCGGTCGACAGGATCGTCACGGCATCGGGCGAAGAGCTACCCGGCCAGAAGGCCGACTGCGCGCAGGTGCTCGACCCCGAGGTCGCCGCGGCTGCCGCATACGCCCTCGAGGGCGCGATGCGCGGCTACGCGAGCCGGGACTCGCGCTACCCGATGATGGCGAAGACCGGAACCACCGACGCCTCGGTACAGACCTGGCTCGTCGGCTCGTCGTCGCAGGTCACCACGGCGATCTGGTTCGGCAACATCAAGGGCAAGTACTCGATCAGCCGCTACCCCGGAGGCATCAACAACCGGCACTTCATCGCGAAGCCGATCTTCGCCGCCATCAACGATGTCTACGGCGGGGTCGCATTCCCCGAGCCGCCGGCGCGACTCTTGACCGGAGCGGGCATCGAGGTTCCCGACTTCGTCGGTGGCACCCCGGAGAACGCGGGGTCGGTCATCGATGGACTCGGACTGACGTGGATCTTCGGCGGGGAGATCGATTCCCCGCACCCGGCGGGAACAGTTGCGGCAGTCACACCCGGAGCCGGGACGGTAGTTGCCCGAGGAATGGAACTCGTGGTCTTCACCAGCCGCGGCAACATGTCGACGGTGCCGGATGCCGTGACCGGCAACCCCAACTTCAATACGGCACGCGGGGTGCTGAACTCGGCGGGCTTTTCGACGGTCACGGAAGGCTGCACGGTCGTTCCGGCCGGCGATCCGAACCTCGACAAGGTCGTCGCGAGCGACCCGGCGGCCGGCACCTCCTGGGTGCGCACCAACGCGGTGACACTCGCGGTTGGCAAGCTGGCGTGCACGTAGCATCCACGGGCCGCGCGGCGGCTGCGACTCTGGGAGTAGCAGCCGCCGTCGGTCTGGGAGCGTTCGCCTGGGGTGCGCTCGTCGAGCGCAATCGCTTCGGCGTTCGCCACGAGGTGCTGCCGGTGCTCGACCCGGGGTCCAGGCCGATCACGATCCTGCACCTCGCCGATCTGCACCTCGCCCCGTGGCAGGCCCGCAAGCAGGAGTGGGTGCGGTCGCTCGTCGACCTCGAGCCCGACCTCATCATCAACACCGGCGACAATCTCGGCCACGATGACGCGCTCGACGCGATCGAGCACACGCTTGCGCCCTTCGCCGGCATTCCAGGCGTCTACGTCAACGGCTCGAACGACTACTTCGGCCCGCACTTCAAGAACCCGGCGCGCTATTTTATGGGTCCGTCGCCGCACAAGGGCCAGACCGTGCAGCTCGATACCCCGCGGCTCGAACGCTACTTCCAGGACACCCTGGGGTGGCTGAGCCTCAACAACACCGCTCGCGCCATCTCCATGCGGGGCTCCAGGCTCGAGCTGTTCGGCACCAACGACGCCCACCGCGGCTGGGACGAGCTGGGAACCCTCACCGGCGCGATCGAGGACCTGCGGGAGAACGTCGACTGGGACGACGGCCGCACGGGCCTCGATGTCGTCTCGATCGGCGTGACCCACGCCCCGTACCGACGGGTGCTCGACTCCTTCGTGACGAACGGCGCTGATGTCATCTTCGCCGGACACACCCACGGTGGCCAGGTTCGCATTCCCGGACAACCCGCTCTCGTCACGAACTGCGACATCCCGCGGGAGAAGGCGCAGGGGCTCAACGTGTGGCACCACGCGCGCCGTGCCTCGTGGTTGAACGTCTCAGCGGGGCTCGGAACATCGATTTATGCCCCGGTTCGCTTCGCCTGCAGGCCCGAAGCGGTGATTGTGACTTTGACCGACGGCGATATCAGCTATTCTTGACGAGGCTTCCGACGCACAGTCGGAAACCATCGGGGTATGGCGCAGCTTGGTAGCGCGCGTCGTTCGGGACGACGAGGTCGCAGGTTCAAATCCTGTTACCCCGACCAGCACGGAGAAGGACCGCCAGGAATGGCGGTCCTTCTGTGGTTAACCCGACTTTGGAGCGGTGCGGGCTACTGGAAGTCGGCGTCGGGCGCCGCCGTGTAGCTGAAGTCGGCACGCGCGCGGCGCCCATTGTTGAGCACTCCGTCGCTCTCCTCGAGATAGCACGCGCCGCACAGCGACTCGTAGCCGACATCTTGGCCATCGATCGCGACCTGGTCGCCGTCGAAGATGAATCGGCCGTCGACGGTGCGCGCGTTGAACACGGCCTTCCTGCCGCAACGGCAAATGGTCTTCAACTCCTCGAGCGAGTGCGCGATCTCGAGCAGTCGGCGGCTGCCGGGGAACGCGACGGTCTGGAAGTCGGTGCGGATGCCGTAGGCCAGCACGGGCACCCCCTCGATGATCGCGATCCGCAGCAGGTCGTCGACCTGCGACTCGGTGAGGAACTGGGCCTCGTCGACGAGCAGGCAGCTCACATCGACGCCGGTCGCGCGCAGCACCCGTGCACGCTGTGCGGCGAAGGCCTCGTAGATGTCCTCCTCCGGCGACACGACGAAGTCCACGGGCCTCGACACCCCGAGCCGCGACACGATCGCGCTATCGCCCTTCGTGTCCACCTGGGGCTTCGCCAGCAGCACCTGCTGGCCGCGCTCCTCGTAGTTGAACGCGGCCTGCAGCAGCGACGTGCTCTTGCCGCTGTTCATCGCCCCGTATCGGAAATAGAGCTTCGACATCAGCTGAGGTATCCGTCCTCCGCGGCCCGGCGGATCAGATCCGCCCGCTTGCTCGCGGGTCGTTGTGCTTTTGCGTACTTCTCGCGCACCCGCCTGAGGTACGTCTTCGCAGTCTCGTACTGCACGTTCATCTGTCGCGCGACGTCCGCGGTGCTCGATCCCGCGACGTAGAGCGTGAAGGCCTCGGCCTCTCCGGCGCTGAGCTTCGGTCGCACACGACTCGTCGCGCCGACCGGCAGGGGGCGCCAGTCGCGCGGGGTGGCATCGGGGTCGACGCCCATGATCTCGCGGGCAGCATCCATGACCTCACGCATCGGGAGCGACTTGGACAGGAAGGCGGCGGCACCCGCTGCGAGCGCCCGCTCGCGCGACTCCCGCCCGTCGAGGCTCGACAGCACGATGACCTTCGCGCCGGCGGCCCGGCAGGTGCGCACGCGGGCCTCGATCGACACCGGTTCCTTGAGCTGGAAGTCGATGAACACGAGGTCGGTGGGGAAGTTGTCGCTGTGCACGAGCTGCAGCCAGGTGCTCGCGCTCAGCACGAGTTCGAAGTCGACGGCGTTGAGCGCGATCCAGCTGCTGAGGCTGTCGAGCAGCACCTCGTGGTCGTCGAGAATCGCGAGTCGGATGCGGTGCGGCTGGACCTCGGCGCCGGGCGATCGCTGGTCACCAATGGTCATACGAAAACCTTACTGTCAGCAGGGCGCCAACCACGTCGACGGCGAGCGCGTCGAAGACCACTCGGAGCACGGCGACGTACGGTTCGATGGCGAGGGTGGTCGGCGCATCGTCCCCGTCGAGCGCCGCCGTGAGGACGACCTCGGTATGGCGTCGACCTCCGGCGAGGGAGAGACGAACGCTGTCCGGGATCACCGAGGGATCGCCGAACACCGCGCCCAGGAGTGCGCGCACGGCCGTGCGCTGTGCCGTCGACATCTCGCTCGCGCGTCGCTCCGGATCGAGGACACCGACCTCCGTCGCCGTGCTGTCGAGCCCTCGACGCGTTCTGCCCTCGTCGACGAGTGCGTCGAGCCAGCTCGTGTTGACGCCCGCGACCATGATCGCCCGAATCGACTCCGACAGCTGCCTCGCGCGCTCCCGATCGGCCTCGGTCAGCGCACCGGCCTCCACCACGGCGGTGAAGAAGGGCACGACCTGGCGGTTGAGGAGGGTCACCCGATCCTGCTGCACCGAGCGTTCGATCAGCTCCGTGCCGTTCTCGGTCAACTTCGACACCGCGACGGCGGCATTGCGGTCCCACTCGTCGAGGCTCGCATTGATGGTGGAGCTGAAGGCGGCCGCGGCGAGACTCAGCGCCACGACCGGCAGCGCTGCGACGATCGCGAACGCGCTCGGCGGGGCGACCGTCTCGAACGAGCCGATCTGGCCAAGCGTGACGATGGCGATCGCGATCGCCGCGATCCCGCCGATCCCGGCGAGCTCCGCGCGTGGTCGGTATGGGGATGCGGCGAGCACGACGAACCCGAGGCAGAGCGCGGCCCAGTCGTCGCGCAGGAAGGCGTTGTCGGCGCCCAAGGCCATGACCTGGGCGAGAAACGCACCGAAGGCGACCGAGACCGAGGCGATGAGGGCCGAGCGGGTGAGCGGTGCGCGCAGCGGACTCGACGCGACGCCGAAGACGACGGATGCGGCAACCGTCAGCAGCAGCGAGAGCACGGCGAGCCACGGGTGTTCGATGTCGTCGTGGTTGAACCACGCCATCATCCCGGCGAAGACCGGCGCAGCAGCGAGGATGAGCAGCGTGACGGGTCGGCCGGCGCGTGCGGCGAGGGGGTCCCGCTGCTGCAACGTCGCCTCCCGCCTGATCACGCGGTCACCTTTGCGCTCGTCGGTGCCATGTCCAGCGCCGGTACCCGCAGGAGCACCGAGGTACCGCGGCCAGGCGTCGACCAGAACTGCACGGTCCCGTCGACGGCCTCGATCCGCTTCTGGATCGAATGGCTGAGCCCGAGCCGGTCGCGCCGTGGTGTGCCGACGTCGAAACCCCTGCCCGCGTCGATGACCATGACCGACACCTCGAGGCCGGTGCCGACGACCACGACCTCCGCCCGCATGACCCCAGCGTGTTTTGCGACGTTGCTGAGGCACTGCTGCGTGGCAAGCGCCACCGCGGTCGCCTGCGCCGTGGTGAGTCGTTCGAGCGCGAGTACGTCCCCACTCACGTCGACGTGGAGACCCGAGCGGGTGGCCTGCTCGACAACGCGGGCGAACCGGCTCGTCTCGAAGCGCGCTGGTCGGAGCGGTCGCTCGTCGTGCCGCTCGGAGAGCCATTCCTCACTCACGATCGCCTCGAGGTCGCGTGCCACCTGCTCACGCAGCACCGGCGACAGAGGCCCTACGGGAGCCGCCGCAACCGCCTCGAGGTGGTCCAGCACGGTGTCGTGCAGCACCGTCGCCGCCCTCGTCTCGATGCGCGCCCGCAGGGCGGCGAGGTGCTCGTCGCGAGCGGCCCGCAGCAGGCTCGGCTTGGCGGGTTGCAGGGCCAGACCACGCACGGCGATGAAGGCGAGGATCACGACGAGCACGCTGGTGGTGAGGATGCTCGTGGCGTCAGGCACCACAAGCGCACCGGACTGGATCGCTGCGGCAGCCGTAGAACCCTCCGCGATCACAAACGCGGCGACGCACCACAGCACTGGACTCCAGGTGCCGATTCTCGGCCGCCCGATCATGATGAGCGCGAGCTTCGGCAGGGTCAGCAGGAGGTTGTCGGTGGCCGGGTCGGCGAGGGAGTTGGTACCGATCAGGGCGTAGCCGTAGATCGATGCGCCACCGAGCACGAGGTAGAGGGCCGCGGCACGGCCAGAGCCGAGCCGGTCGACAAACCAGAGCGCGACGAACATAGGGATGAGGGCGATGGCCAAGGGCCAGAGCACGAGTGCCGGAAAATCGAGCTGGATGGCGATGATGCAGCCGAGCGCCGCCACAAGGCAGACGAGGGCGAGCACGTGCGACGAGCGCGCGAAGGCACGACTGATCGAGACCGGCTCCAGATGGGTCGGAAGGCCAAGCGACAACGGAGCCCCTCCCGATCAGGTATTTCCGAGGCTACAACGGAATGCGGAGCGACTTCGCCGACGCCGCCATGATCTTCGCCGCCACAGCCGGGTCGTCGGCGAGCAGGGTGCCGTAGCTCGGCACGAGCCGGGTGAGCGTTGGCTTCCATCCCTCGACGCGATCGGGGAAGCACTTCTCCAGCAGGCCGATCATGATCGGGACCGCCGTGGATGCGCCTGGGCTCGCACCGAGGAGTCCGGCGATCGAACCGTCCGCGGCGGCGACCACCTCGGTGCCGAACTGCAGCACGCCACCCTTCTTGGCATCCTTCTTGATGACCTGCACCCGCTGGCCGGCGGTGATGCGGTACCAGTCGGCCGGATCCGCGTCGGGGAAGAACTGCTGGAGATCGGCGAACTTGGAACGCTTGCTTGCCGCGAGCTGGCCGACGAGATACCGCACGAGGCTCAGGTTGCCGAGCCCGGCGGCCACCATCGGCACGAGGTTGTGCGCGCGAATGGAGGCGAACAGGTCGAAGACGGAACCGGTCTTGAGGAACTTGGGGCTGAATCCGGCGTACGGACCGAACATGAGGCTCGGGGTTCCGTCGACCACCCGGAGGTCGAGGTGGGGCACCGACATTGGCGGCGCTCCGACGCTGGCCTTGCCGTAGACCTTCGCCTGGTGACGTGCCACGATCTCGGGGTTGTCGGTGCGCAGGAACTCGCCGCTGACCGGGAAGCCGCCGAAGCCCTTGATCTCGGGGATGCCCGACTTCTGCAGCAGGTTGAGCGCGTAGCCGCCCGCGCCCACGAAGACGAACCTGGCCCGCACGACGAACGGCGTGTGGCCGATCTCGCGACGGTAGGTGATCCGCCAGAGGCCGTCCTTCTGCCGTTTGATCGAGGTGACGCGGGAGTCGAGCTCGAGGGTCGCGCCGTTGTCGACGAGCGTGCCGGTGAGGGCCTTGGTGAGCGCGCCGAAGTCGACGTCGGTGCCCGCAGCCGTGCGGGTCGCGGCGATCGGCTGCGACTTGGCGCGGCCCGGGATGAGCAGGGGCGACCAGGAGCGGATGACCTCCGCGTCTTCGCTGTACTCCATGCCGGCGAACAGCGGGTGGGCGACGAGCGCCTCGAACCGCTTGCGCAGGTAGGCGACGTTCTCCTCGCCCCACACGAAGCTCATGTGTGCGGTCGGGTTGATGAAGGATGCCGGCTCCGGAAGCCTGCCCGCGTCGACGAGCGATGCCCAGAACTGGCGAGAGACCTGGAACTGCTCGTTGACCTTCACGGCGCTGGAGATCTCGATCGACCCGTCGGGCCGCTCGGGGGTGTAGTTGAGCTCGCACAGCGCCGAGTGGCCGGTGCCGGCGTTGTTCCACGGGTTCGAGCTCTCGAGGGCCTCACCGCTGAGGCGTTCGAAGATGCGGATGTCCCAGTCCGGCTCGAGCTGGTTGAGCAGCGTTCCGAGCGTGGCACTCATGATGCCTCCGCCAATGAGTGCGACGTCGATGGGCTTGTTCACCCTGAAGAGTTTACGGGAGTCGCCTCGTCAGGATGACGCGACCGGGGCTCTCACAGCCCGAGCTCCTCCAGCTCGGCGTCCATGCGCTCCGCCATCTCGGCATATCCCTCGTCGTTCGGGTGCAGGCCGTCGGCGGCCATCCACTCGGGGTGTCCCTCGATCCATCGGGACGCGCCCTCGATGTGGTCGGCACCGATCGACTCCGCGGCATCCCGAACCCAGCCGTTGATGATGTCGACCGACTCAGGCCGCTCGTCGGTGTACCAGAACGGCTCGACGACGATGAATCGCGCCTCGGGGAGCGCCTCGGAGAGTCGCTCGAGGTCGGCGCCGATGCGCGACTCGATCTCGCTCGCCGCTGCGTCGAACGAGAAGTTGTCGTTGAGGCCCATCGTGACGAAGACGATGTCGGGCTCGCTCGCGATGATCTCGGCAGGCAGGTCGCGCGTCGAGGTGCGGTTGTTCACGAAGCCGAGACCGTTGACACTCGGGTTGAACTCGTTCCAACCGCGATCGGCGCAGATGATGGTCGACCAGCGTTTCTCGGGTGCGGTCGCGCCGGTGCCGAGGGTGTACGAGTCGCCGTAGAAGGCGACGCGCGGCCCGTCGGGGTTGACCGACCCGACGGGCGCGCATCCTGAGACTCCCCCCATGATCGCGACGGACAGCAGCGCGATCGTGAACTTCCTCATGCGCGTGGTTCGGAGTCTCGCTCGCCGCAGTTTGGTCCGTGCGCCATCCTGGAACCAGTGCGCGTGTTCGCGCACGCGCAGATGTTCCAGGATGCCGCACGCACGACGACGGGATCCATCAGACCGCCGCGGCGACCCTGGCGGCGACGAGCTCCGCGATCTGCACGGCGTTGAGGGCTGCACCCTTGCGCAGGTTGTCGTTGCTGATGAACATCGCGAGGCCGCGCCCGTTCGGCACACCCTCGTCCTGGCGCAGGCGGCCCACGAAGCTCGGGTCCTGGCCCGCTGCCTCGAGCGGGGTCGGCACGTCGGTGAGGGTGACGCCGGGGGCGTCTGCGAGCAGCTCCTTCGCGCGCGCCACCGAGAGCGGGCTCGCGAACTCGGCGTTGATCGCGAGCGAGTGGCCGGTGAAGACCGGCACGCGCACGCAGATGCCCGAGACGAGCAGGTCGGGCAGCTCGAGGATCTTGCGGCTCTCGTTGCGCAGCTTCTTCTCCTCGTCGGTCTCGAAGAGGCCGTCGTCGACGAAGTTGCCGGCCTGGGGGATGACGTCGAAGGCGATGGTCTTCGGGAACGTCGTGGCCGCCGGGAAGTCGACGGATGCGCCGTCGTGCACCAGCGAGCGCGGGTCCTGCTCGATCGCGGCCTTCGTCTGCTCGTAGAGCTCCTCGCCACCGACGAGGCCCGCACCGGAGACCGCCTGGTAGGTCGAGACGATGAGGCGCTCGAGGCCGGCCTCGGCGTGCAGCACCTTGAGCACGGGCATCGCGGCCATGGTGGTGCAGTTCGGGTTGGCGATGATGCCCTTGACGGCCTGGTCGATCGCATGCGGGTTGACCTCGCTCACCACGAGCGGCACGTCGGGGTCCATCCGGAAGCCCGACGAGTTGTCGATGACGGTCACTCCTGCGGCGGCGAACCGCGGGGCCTGCGCCTTCGACGTCGTGGCGCCGGCGGAGAAGATGGCGATGTCGAGGCCGCTCGGGTCGGCCGTCGACGCGTCCTCGACGACGACATCCGCACCCTGGAACTGGATGACCGTGCCGGCACTGCGGGCGGAGGCGAAGAACCTGATCTCGGCGATCGGGAAGTTGCGCTCGGCGAGCAGCTGGCGAACGACCGCGCCGACCTGGCCTGTGGCGCCGACGACGCCGATCCGTACTCCGCTGCTGGTGCTCATTGCTCTTCCACTCGAATGGTGGCCCCGCGGGGCCCGCTGGCATGACTGCCGCCAATTCTACGACGGACGCCCCAGCCTCACCGCCTACGCTGGAGCCGTGACCGAGACAACTCCAGCCACTCCCCCGCCACTTCCTGCCAATCCGGCCGCCGACACCGTCGCAGCCCGCTGGGCGCACTGGGTTCCGCAGCCCGTGCGCTGGGGGTTCACCGACATCGCCGCGGCGCTCGGTCTCTTCGTCGCCTCGATCCTGCTCGCCGTCACCATCCTGGTCGTCGGCATCCCCGTCGAGCCCGACTCGTTCTCGTTCGTGCTCTCGATCGTCGGGTACGCCATCCTCATCGGCGCCGTCGTGTTCGCGAGCCACCGACGCGGGCAGCGCAGTCTCGCGAGGGACTTCGGGCTCGCGTTCCGCCCGATCGACCTCGCGATCGGCGTCGGCGTCGGCGTGCTCGCGAAGATCGTGTCGGTGGTGATCGGGCTCGTCGTGCTGGCCGTCACGGGCGACTCGCCCGAGTCGGGCAACCTGGTGTTGAGCGACAGCAGCCTGTGGATCGTGCTCAACGCGGTGCTCGTCGCATCCATCGTCGCGCCGTTCGCCGAGGAGCTGTTCTTCCGCGGGCTCGTGCTGCGCACCATCCGCAACACCGCTCTGCGCGGCGGCGATCGGATGTCGCAGCCGAAGGCTCAGCGCACCGCCGTGATCGCCGCCATCCTGCTCAACTCGGTGCTGTTCATGGCGCTGCACCTGTGGCAGTCGAACGACATCCTGCTGCTCGTCGTGCTCGGCCTGTCGACGCTCGTGTTCGGCATCATGAACAGCGTGATCGCGATCTGGACCGGCCGCCTGGCCGGGCCGATCATCGCGCACATCGTGTTCAACGGCAGCGCGGTGCTCGCGCTCGTCGCGATCGGGTAGGTCGCGCCTAGCGGCCGGTGCCGCCGTGCACAACCGCCTCGGTGTCGGCGTCGAGGCCGAACGCCTTGTGCACCACGCGCACAGCGTCGTTGACGGTGTCGGCGCGCGTGACCACCGAGATGCGGATCTCGCTCGTCGAGATCATCTCGATGTTGATGCCGGCCTCGAACAGCACGGTGAAGAGCTTCGCGGTGACCCCGGCGCTCGTGCGCATGCCCGCACCGACCACCGCGAGCTTGCCGATCTGGTCGTCGTGCTGCAGCGAGTGGAAGCCGATGTCGTCCTGCTCGAGGGTGAGCGCGGCCATGGCCGCCTGGGCGTCTGACTTCGCGAGCGTGAAGGAGATGTCGGTGCGGCCGGTCGCGGCCGCGGACACGTTCTGCACGACCATGTCGATGTTGGCGTTCGTCTTGGCGACGACCGTGAAGATGCGCGCGGCCTTGCCGGGGATGTCCGGCACCCCGACGACGGTGATCTTCGCTTCGCTGAGGTCGGCAGCGACACCCGTGATGATTGGCTCTTCCACGTTCTCTCCATCTATGTGGTTGACGACGAGCGTGCCCTCGTTGTTGTTGAACGACGAGCGCACGTGCAGCACGACGCCGTGCCGGCGCGCGTACTCGACGGCGCGGATGTACAGCACCTTCGCGCCCGCGGCCGCGAGCTCGAGCATCTCCTCGCTCGTGATGCGGTCGATCTTGCGCGCGGCAGGCACGACGCGCGGGTCGGCGGTGAAGACCCCGTCGACGTCGGTGTAGATCTCGCACACCTCGGCGCCGAGCGCCGCGGCGAGCGCGACGGCGGTGGTGTCCGATCCACCGCGGCCGAGGGTCGTGATGTCGCCAGTGCCCCGGTTGAAGCCCTGGAACCCGGCGACGATCGCGACGGCGCCGTCATCGAGGGCCTCGCGAACACGTTTGGGGGTGACATCCACGATGCGCGCGGAGCCGTGCTGGGCGTCGGTGATCATGCCGGCCTGGCTGCCGGTGTAGCTGCGGGCCTCGACGCCGAGGCCCTTGATGGCCATCGCGAGGAGAGCCATCGAGATGCGCTCCCCTGCGCTCAGCAGCATGTCGAGCTCGCGGCCCGACGGCATCGGCACGACCTGCTCGGCGAGGTCGAGCAGCTCGTCGGTGGTGTCGCCCATGGCGCTCACGACGACGACGACCTCATGCCCGGCCTTGCGGGTCTCGACGATGCGCTTGGCGACACGCTTGAGGCCCTCGGCATCGGCGACGGAGGATCCACCGTACTTCTGGACGATCAGGCTCACTGGTACTCCTGCACACACGGGGACAGAGGAGGGCGCATGGCCCAAGGGGAAATCTTACTGCCCGGCGCGAAAGGTTACGGCCGGGACGGGCACCGCTCCTGCTACTGCTCGACGAGCCTGCGGCCCTCGAAGGCGCGGCCGAGGGTGACCTCGTCGGCGTATTCGAGGTCGCCGCCCACCGGCAGACCGGAGGCGAGGCGCGTGACCCGCAGGTTCGGCTGCACGAGGAGGCGCGTGAGGTAGGTCGCGGTCGCCTCGCCCTCGAGGTTGGGATCGGTCGCGATGATGACCTCGGTGACGCTGCCGTCGGCGAGGCGCGTGAGCAGCTGGCGGATGCGCAGGTCGTCCGGCCCGATGCCGTCGATCGGGCTGATCGCCCCGCCGAGCACGTGATACAGGCCCTTGAACTCGCGGGTCCGCTCGATCGCGACGACATCCTTCGCCTCCTCGACCACGCAGATGGTGGCGGCCGAGCGACGCGGATCGCGGCAGATCGTGCAGGTCTCCTGCTCGGTGACGTTGCCGCAGATGTTGCAGAACCGCACCTTGTCGCGCACCTCGGTCAGCACTTGCGCGAGTCGCGACACGTCGAAGCTCTCGGTCTGCAGGATGTGGAACGCGATACGCTGCGCCGACTTCGGACCGATACCGGGCAGGCGGCCGAGCTCGTCGATGAGTTCCTGGACGATTCCCTCGTACACGTCAGTCCCCAGCCTGTGGTGTCACGCGCGGCGCGACCTTCTGCTCTTCGATGAAGCTCGCACCGAGCAGTTCGCGCACCACGGACTCCCCGTAGCGGGAGTTCTCGGGGGTGGATGCCTCGGCCACGGGCTTCGTCGGGGCCCTCGAGATGCGCGGCGCCGGCTCGGGTTCCGACGCGGGGATCGAGGCGACCGCCCAGCCGCCGGGTTCCACCGCCGGCTCCGTCGGCTCGGGGGCGGCATCCGCGACCGGCGCGGCCTCCACACGGGCGCGGAACTTGACGCGCACGCCGAGCACCTTGAGGATCGCGGAGCGCAGGTGCTCGCTCACGCTGTCGCCACCGGGGTTCGGCTGCTTGAAGTTGTTGGCGTCGACCTCGCTGACAAACGACACTGTCAGCACGTCGTCGTCGAGGGCGCGCGCCTGCGCGGTCTGCAGCACGATCCAGGCGTTGAGCTTGGCGGACTGCACAACCTCGAGGATCTCCGGCCAGGAGTCGCGCAGCTGGGCGAGGGAGAGCGGGCCGACGGGTGCCGACTCGGGCGTTGTCGGCGCCGGCGCTGCGGCGGGCTCCTTGGCCGCGGGTCGAGCGGCGGGCGGCGGCACGGCGGCGGCCTGCGGTGCGGCTGTGGGGGCTGCCGCAACGGCGGGTGCTGCAGGAGCTGCGGCGACCGGCGCCGGCACCACCACCGGCGGGGGCGTGCGGTGGGCTGGAGGCGTCTGGGGGGCGGCTGCTCGCGGCGCTGCGGGCGCGGCATCCGTGGCACCACTGTTGGCGCCGATGTCGAC
>Ga0247804_10000304_pt1 | contig 22892 bp, 23 predicted proteins | sample UWRJL029104C1_FD_181142 | JGI IMG/M metagenome (GOLD analysis project Ga0247804, IMG submission 181142) | Plant litter microbial communities from Arlington Agricultural Research Station in Wisconsin, United States - UWRJ-L029-104C-1 | ecosystem: Environmental > Terrestrial > Plant litter >...
GATGATGACACGGCGCATGGAGTCAGACTATGACCTCACGCGCCGCGGCAACGGGGCTTACTGCGCGGGAGCTGCGTGCTGGGTGCCGAGGATGTCGACGACGAACACGAGAGTCTCGCCGGCGAGCTCGTTGTCGGACGAGCCGGCCTCGCCGTAGCCGAGTGCGGGCGGGATGACCACGAGCACCTGCGAGCCGACGGTCTGGCCCTCGAGCGCCTGGCGGAAGCCGTCGACCACGCCGGTGGTCTGGAACGAGGCCGGCGCGCCGTTCTCCCAGCTCGAGTCGAATACCGAGCCGTCCGACCACTTGACGCCGGTGTACTGCACGAGGACGGTGTCGCCCGAGGCCACGACCGCGCCGTCGCCCTTCTTCAGCGTCGCCAGCTCGAGGTCGGCCGGGGCATCGCCGTCCGGGATCTCGATCGTCGGGGCACCGTCATCTGCCAGCGTCACCTCGGGCATGCCCGCGACCGGCTCCTGCGGCTCGCCCCATGCGGCGTTCGGAACGGTGGCGATGAAGTCGAAGACGTAGACCTGACCGGGGTTCGGGTCGGCCGGCGGGTAGGCGACGACGACCCGGGTGCCGGGAGCCGCGCAGCCCAGGATCTGGCCGACCGGGTTGTCGGGCGAGATCTGGACGGGAAGCACCGGGTCTTCGCCGTAGCCGATCGAGCCGAGCTTCTCGCCGGTCTCCGAGTTGAACGCGGTCAGCGCGTAGGTCACGAGCTCACCCGATTCGACCGGGTCACCCGTGCCTTCCTCGATGACGGTCGTCTGCAGCGTGGTGATCTCGAGCGGCGCGGTGAACGTCGCGGTCGACTCTTCGCCGACGTTGCCGTCGACCGTGACCGAGTCGGAGGCCTCACCCGACGGAGCGGCGGCGCTGCACAGGTCGACGACGGGGGGCGCGGACGGGCTCGCATCGGTCTCCGGAGCGCTCGACGAGCAGCCTGCGAGAAGGACGGCAGAGAGCGCGACGGCGGAAAGGGCGACGAGCGGGCGAATGCGCACAGTGAACCTCAGGATGAAAGGGAAGGGAAGTCTCCATCTTCTCCCACATTTCCTCTGACGCCGCTGAGAAGACGTCATGCCCGACGAGGAATGAATTCGGGAGTACCCTCAACGGGTGACTTCCGAGGACCCTCCCGAACCCCGAGAAGCCGACTCCCCCAGCGATCCTGCCGTCCGGCAGATGGGTGCGACGTACGGCTTCGGTCGCTTCGCGGTCGCCCCCCTCGCCCGCATGATCTATCGGCCGCACGTCGAGGGCAAGGCGAACGTGCCGAAGACCGGGCCGATCATCTTCGCGAGCAACCATCTCTCGTTCATCGATTCCATCGCGATCCCGGTCGCCGCACCGCGGCCGGTGCACTTCCTCGCGAAGTCGAGCTACTTCGACGGTCCGGGGTTCTCCGGCTGGCTCTCCCGTCAGTTCTTCACGGCGATCGGCGCCGTGCCGGTGCAGCGCGGAGCGGGTCAGGCCGCGCTCGATGCGCTCGACCAGCAGCGGCAGCTCCTCGTCGCGGGCAACGCGGTGGCCCTGTACCCCGAGGGCACCCGGTCACTGGACGGCCGTCTCTACAAGGGGCGCACCGGTGTGGCCTTCCTGGCCCTGCAGAGCGGCGCGCCCGTGGTGCCGGTGGGTCTCATCGGCACCGATATGGTCATGCCCGTCGGTGCACGGTTCCCGTCGCTGCGACAGCGCGTCACCGTCAAGTTCGGCGAGCCGCTCGATCTCGCCCACCACGGCCCGGCCGAATCGGGCAAGGCCCGGCGTCTCGCCACCGACGACATCATGGCGGCCATCCACGCGCTCTCGGGTCAGGAACTCGCGAACATCTACAACGAGGCACCCGCCCACAACCCGATCGAGCGAATCAGGCAGGTCCTCCCGCACGAGCGCCGGTAGGTCTCACCGATCGTTCGCGACCACGATCGTCGGCTCGTGCCGCACCGGGAAGTTGACGGAGTTGGCGATGAAGCACCACTCGTGAGCCTGCGCGTGTGCGGCGGTTGCGGCATCCACCATCGATGCGTCCGCCACGACGACGTGCGGTCGCAGGATGACCTCGCGGAACGCACCGCCGCCTCGACCGTCTTCGACCATCACGCCCGACGCCTCGTCGTGGTACCCGATGACCGCGACCCCCGCCTGCACGCACGCGTGCAGATAGGACAGCAGATGGCATTCGCTCAGCGACGCCAGCAGCAGGTCCTCGGGGTTCCAGCGCGTCGGGTCGCCTCGGAAGGGCTTGTCGGATGACGCGAGCAGATCGGGCTTGCCGTCGACCTCGATCGTGACGGCGCGGTCGTAATCGCGGTAGCCGCTCGTGCCGGTGCCCCGGTCGCCGGTCCACGTGGTGCGCAGGACATACCGGTGCTCGCCGAACATTCCCCCAGTCTGACACGCGGGGCTGCGGCGGTCTCCGGCGGTAGGCTGGCGTCGTGCCGCAGACCTTCGCCGCAGCCGACGCCGTCGAACTGGCCGTCGTCGAACGCGGCGGGTTCGTGGAGTCTCGACACACGGGCGCCGCGATCGTCCTCGACCCCGACGGCACCCCGATCGCCACGCTCGGCGACACGACCTCGCCGATTCTGCCGCGGTCGAGCCTGAAGCCCGTCCAGGCGCTCGCCTGCCTGACCGCAGGCGCGCCCCTCGAGGGCGAGAGGCTGGCCCTGGCGACCGCGAGCCACTCGGGCACCGATCGCCACGTCTCGGTCGTGCGCGACATCCTGGACGCGGCGGCGCTCGGCGAAGACGCCCTCGGCTGTCCGCCGGCGTGGCCGGGCGATCAGGCCACGCGCGACGAGGTCGTGCGCGACGGCGGCGCTCCCGCCCGGATTCGCATGAACTGCTCGGGCAAGCATGCCGCAATGCTTCTCACCTGCGTCGTGAACGGGTGGCCGACCGACGGCTACCTGTCTCCCGAGCATCATCTGCAGGTGCACATCCGCGAGGTCGCCGAGCGACTCGTCGGCGAGCGCTCCGTGACAACGGCGATCGACGGATGCGGCGCGCCGGTGTTCGCGATGAGCCTGGCCGGCCTCGCGAAGGCGATCCACCGGATCGGGACATCGTCCGAACGCTCGCCGTTCGCATTGCATCGCAGCGCCGGCACTCTGGTGCGCGCCGTCCGCGAGAACCCGTGGGCGATCGACGGACCCGGCCGACCGGATGCGGTCGTGATCGAGCGGCTCGGCGTCTTCGCGAAGGGCGGCGCGGAGGGTGTCATGGTGATGGTCGCGCCCGACGGGACGACGGTCGCCCTGAAGGTGCTCGACGGCAGCGGGCGCGCGGCGACGGTCGTGGCTCTGCGCCTGCTCGAGCGCCATGGCGCGCTCGCGGCGTCCGACGTCGCCGACGCGGTCACCAGGCTTCCGTTGTCGGTCACCGGCGGCGGGCAGGTTGTCGGGGCGATCCGCCCCGCTTTCTAAAGGCGCTCCCACCCGGAGCGGAGAGGACACCCGATGAGGATTTCCGTCCCCACCGAAGTGAAGAACAACGAATACCGCGTGGCACTGACGCCCGCGGGCGTCCACGACCTCGCGCGAGCGGGCCATGAGGTGTTCGTGCAGCGCGGCGCGGGCGAAGGCTCATCGATGCCCGACGCCGAATACGACGCGGCCGGCGCGACTCTCCTCGACGACGCCGCCGAGGTCTGGGCGCGCGCCGAACTGCTCCTCAAGGTCAAAGAGCCGATCGCGAGCGAGTACGGCTACTTCCGCGACGACCTCGTGCTGTTCACGTACCTGCACCTCGCCGCCGACCGCCCGCTCACCGACCGTCTCGTCGCCGACCACGTCACGGCCATCGCCTACGAGACCGTGCAGCTGGCCGGCGGCGGTCTGCCCCTGCTCGCGCCGATGAGCGAAGTGGCCGGCCGACTCGCGCCGATGGTCGGGGCTGCGACGCTCATGCGCTCGGCGGGGGGCCTCGGCCTGCTGATGTCCGGGGTGCCGGGCACCCGACCCGCCCGCGTCACCGTCATCGGCGGCGGCGTCGCCGGCGCGAACTCCGCTGTCATCGCCGCGGGGATGGGAGCCGACGTCACGATCTTCGACACCAACATCCAGCGGCTGCGGTTCCTCGACGATCACTTCCAGGGGCGCGTGAAGACCGCGGCCTCTAACCCGCTCGACCTGGACCGCGCCGTGGTCGACTCGGACCTCGTGATCGGCTCGGTGCTCATTCCCGGTGCGAAGGCGCCCAAGCTCGTCACCAACGACATGGTCTCGCGCATGCGGCCCGGCTCGGTGCTGGTGGACATCGCCGTGGACCAGGGCGGCTGCTTCGAGGACACGCACCCCACCACGCACGCCGACCCGACCTTCCCGGTGCACGGCAGCGTCTTCTACTGCGTCGCGAACATGCCCGGTGCCGTGCCGAACACCTCCACGTCCGCGCTCACGAACGCGACCCTGCCCTACATCCGGCAGATCGCGCGGCGCGGCTGGCAGGACGCGCTGCGAGCGGATGCCGCCCTCGCCGCCGGTCTGAACACCGTCGGCGGCGCGATCGTCAACCCCGGCGTGGCGAACGCGCACGGGGTCGATCTCGGGTCACTGGAGGCCGCTCTCGTCTGACCCGCCGCCAGCGGGTGCAGGCGCGGTCAGACGCCGCCGTCGACCGAGCGCACGTAGGCGGACGGATCGTCGGGCACCAGCACCGGCGTCTCGCGGTTGAGGCTCTCGCCGCGGAAGAACGGCTTCGCGCGCGGGAAGAAGAACCACAGGAACATGAGCAGCACCCCGAACGCGAGCGCCCCGATGCCGAGCACGAAGGTTCCGCCGATGCCGAGCAGCACCGTGTAGCCGTAGTCGACGTCGTACATGTCGATCGCGGACTGCACGAACGCGTAGGTGAGCATGAGCGCGCCCAGCAGCGGGAACAGACCCTTGTAGAAGAAGTTGCGCGCGGAACTGAACAGCACGCGTCGGAAGTACCATACGCACGCGTAGCCGGTGATCCCGTAGTAGAACGCGATCGCCAAGCCGAGCGACAGGATCGAGTCCTGAAGGATGTTGTCGCTGATGAGGGTCATGCCCACGTAGTAGATCGATGCCACGATTCCCATGACGAGCGTGGAGAAGGAGGGCGTCCGGTAGCGCGGGTGCACGGCGGCGAACCGCTTCGGCAGCGCTTTGTAGGCCGCCATGGCGAGTGTGCCGCGTGCGGTCGGCAGGATCGTCGTCTGGGTGGACGAGATCGCAGAGATCATCACCGCGACCACCAGCACCCAGCCGACCGGGCCGAGCAGTCCGTCCTTGATGCCGAGGAAGAAGTCGTCGGCGTTGGCCTCGTTGCCCAGCCCGGTGCCTGTGTCGCCCAGACCCGCGTACATCATCGCCGCGACCGTCACGCCGACGTACGTGATCAGCAGGATCACGGTGGTCAGCAGCGCCGCGCGGCCCGGTATCCGCTTCGGGTCCTTCGTCTCCTCGTTCAGGGCCAGGCACGTGTCCCAGCCCCAATAGATGAACAGCGCGAGCAGGATCGCCTCGATGAAGCTCCCCCACTCCGTGAAGCCGAGCGGGTTGAACCACGACCAGTCGAACGGCGTCGGGTCGGGGGCGGTTCCGGCGAAGAAGTGCCACAGGGCTGCGACCACGAAGATCGCGAGGGCCAGATACTGGATGCCGAGCAGGATGTTCTGGATGCGCTCGCCGATCTCGACGCCGCGCCAGCTGATCCAGGTCATGAGACCGATGAACACCACACCGGTCGCCGTGACGAGCGGCACGTTGTCGGCCAGCAGGGCGTCATCGGCATTGTGCAGGATGCCGTCGACCAGCGCCCAGAAGTAGATGCCGGCGATCTGGGCGAGGTTGGCCAGGACGACCATTCCCGCGACCGCGACGCCCCAGCCGCCGAGCCAGCCGACCCACGGTCCGAACGCCTTCGTGCCCCAGGTGAACGTCGTTCCGCAGTCCGGGATCTCGTTGTTGAGCTCTCGGTATGCGAACGCGATGAACAGCATCGGGATGAACGCGAGGATGAAGACGACCGGCGCCTGCGCCCCCACCGCCAGGACGACGAAGCCCAGCGTCGCGACGAGCGAGTAGACCGGTGCAGTCGAGGCGAGCCCGATGACCGTGGAGCCCCACAATCCCAGAGTGCCGGCTGCGAGTCCCTTGCCTTCGGGTCGGTCGAGGGTGATCGGAGTTGTAGCCACACAGCGAACGTATGGGGGCGGCATCGGCCGGTCAAGGGCTCGCGGGCAGTGTGATGCGCGCTGCGCCCCCTCCAGCCCTCAGGAGCCAGGCGCGGGCGCGGCCCGGCAGGCAGTACGGCGGCAGGCCGCGCTCACCGGTCAGCATGCGGAACTCGGGCCCGCACGACGCGTCCACGACGAGGTCGTGGTCGGAGCGCACGGTGCTGAGCGCCCGCCAATGGCGCTGCCACTCCTCGGCATCCCCTGTCACCACGACGGGTGCGTCCGCACCCCACTCGCCCGATCCCGAGAACTCCTCGAGCGAGATCACGCGCGCGCCCTCCCGTTCCCACGCGGCGATCGCCGCCCGCGCAGCGGGTGAGCGCCTGACCGCGAACCCGGTGAGGGCTCCGAGGGGGTGCCATGGCGCGGGCGGCTCGACACGCGGCTCGCGCGCCGGCGCGGTCATCGCGACCTGCACCGACCGGCCGTCCAGGCGACCGCGGCCGGGAGGGCTCGCCGGCGCGTAGTGGGCGGGATCGCCGCCCGCCGCGATGTGCTCGGCGCGCGACGATGCCGCCAGCACCAGGCGCCGCGGCAGCAGGTCGGCGATCCGGGAAGCGCCGCCGCTCAGCCTCTGAGCCGCGGCGACGACGAGGATCTCGTTCTCGCCCGCCCCGCGGACCACCCGCTCCAGCCGCTCCAGGAGTTCGCGGGAGTAGTCCGGCGGAAGATTCGCCCCGAGCGAGTCCAGGTCATCGATCAGCAGTAGAGCGCCCGGTTCCGGTGCGTGCTCGGAGAGCTCGGCGACGGCGTCCCACGCCCGCTCCGCGCCGCCGCCCACGCGCACGACCCTTTGTCCCGCTTGAACGGCGAGGGTGCGCAGCGCGGTGGACTTGCCGCTTCCGCCCGAACCGATCACCAGCATCCCGCGATGCCGTATGCGCAGCCCGACCGGTCGCTGGCGCTGCAGCTCGGGCTCGTCGACGAGTCCGAGCAGCAGCGAATCACCCGTGTCACCGGCCAGGGCCGCGAGGTCTTCGAGATCGATGCGCGCAGGCAGCTCCGGGAGCCACGGCCGGCGGGGGCGAGGACCCTCCGCCGATGCCGCGATCGCATCGCAGTCGGCCTGCGACGAGAGCGCGATCCGCACACGCCTCGGGGCGTGATCGCTCGCCGAGCGAACGAGGGCGATCCCGCGCGCGTCCGTGCCTCCGGGCAGGGCCGAGGCCTCATCGGTGCCGATCACGGCGCGACTGTCGGCCGGGTCGGTCACGCGCAGGCTGATGCGCAGCGGACAGTTGGCGAGCAGACTCTCGCGCACGACCCCCGCAGGCCGCTGAGTGCCGAGCACCAGGTGCATGCCCAGGGCGCGACCGCGCGCGGCGACATCGGTGAACACCGCGTGCAGCTCGGGGTGCTCCCCCAGCAGCGCCGCGAACTCGTCCACCACGATCACCAGCCGCGGAACGTCCACCCGCGGATCCAGAACGTCCCGCGCCCCCACCCTGGCCAGCTCCGCCTCCCGCCAGCGCACTTCGGCCCGCAGGCTCTCGATCGCCCGTCGTGCTCCCGTGCCGTCCAGGTCGGTGATGACGCCCGTCACGTGCGGGATCCCGCCGAGTGAATCGAACGCGGTGCCGCCCTTGAAATCGGCGAGCAGGAAGCTCACCTCCTGGGTCGTGTGGGCGGCGCACAGGGCCAGGATCCAGGTGACCAGCAGCTCGGACTTCCCGGATCCTGTGACGCCTGCGACGACGGCGTGCGGACCCTCGGAGACGAGGTCGATCACGCACGGCTCCCCGGATTCCACACCGATCACGGCGGACAGGGCGCCGCGAGTCGCCCCCGCGGCAGAGCTGAGCAGCGGTCCGAGCGCGACCGGCTCCAGAGAGTCGGCGGCGCCCACCAGCCCCGCAGCGCGGGCACCCAGTCCCTGCGCGAGGACGAGCGCCTGGGCAGCGCCGAGCCCTTCCACGGCGACCTCGCGCACCTCGCCGTCGGCGTCGAGGTGCGCCTCGCCGGGCGAGCGCACCGTGAGCGCGACGCCGCATCCGCGCGGTCGCGCGGCCCCGGGCTCGGCGCGCACGATCATGACGTCGGCGGCGCCCGTGATCGGCTCGCCCGGTGCCCCGATCGCGAGCTGCAGACCCGCGGTGCCACGCCGTTGCGGCAGATGCTCGGCCCAGGCGTTCTCGCCGCGCAGCGGACCGACGATCCGCAGTTCGCCGGGCGGCAGTGTCATCGCGAGCTGAACGACCAGCGCCCGCACAACCGCGCCCGCGAGCACCGGACTGCCGATCACCGCTATTCCGGATGCCGCCGGCACGGCGATCGGCGCGCCTTCGAGCCGCGCGGCGCGAGTGCGGATCGCGACGGACGCGGCATCGTCTCCGCCCCCGGTGACTCGCACCTCGCTCGCATCGGCGCCCGAGCCCACGATGATCACCCCTCCCCTGCCGGGGACCGGTCGCCAGACCTCGCCTCCGTGCGCGACGAACGCGGCGACGTCCGGGTGCCGGGCCCAGCGCCGCGCGCGCTCATCGGCGTGCCGCTCCAGGACCTCCCGGCTCACGCGCTCACGCGCGGCGTGCGCCTTCTCGTCCGCCTTCCGACGGTCTCTGCGAGCCCCACGGGCGCCATCGAGCAGCGTCGCTCCCGCGATCAGCGGGCCGAGGGCGGCGAGCCAGAGCGACAGCACCGAGCCCGTCACGAGCCACAGTGCGACGGCGCCGAGCACCGGCACGACCGACGCGAGCAGCGGAACGGCTGGCCGCGACGGCGGGTTCCACGGCGGAGGCAGCTCGAGCGGCTCGACCAGCGGGTCGAACGCAGGACGGAGCGCACCCGGGGTTGCGCGCGGGGCGGGAGCGAAGGCGGAGTGCACGGTCCCAGCCAAACCGCAGCCGGTAGCGCGCGCATTCCTGCGGCACCGCGCTGTGGATGGCGGCGCGCGAGCTCAGGCTGGGGAGGAGTCGCCGACCGCGACCGAGTCGCGCGCGGCGTCGGCCGCCGAGCGCACCGCGACGTCCAGCACGATGATCGTGATGTTGTCGCGACCGCCGTTCTCGAGTGCGGCATCCATCATCGCGGCGATCGCGTCGGCCGGGTCTGCATTCGCGACGAGGAAGTGCTGGATGCCGTAGTCGGTCAGCTCCTTCGTGAGCCCGTCCGAACAGATCACGAATCTGTCACCGTCGACGACGTCGAGGCGCACGTAGTCGGGCGTCACGCTCTCGCTCGGCCCCACGGCGCGCGTGATGACGTTGCCGTACGGGTGGTTCTCCGCCTCTTCGGGGCTGAGCCGGCCGGCAGCCATCAATTCCTGCACCACGGAGTGATCCGTCGTGATCTGCTCGATCATGCCGTCGCGCATGAGATAGACGCGTGAATCGCCGATGTTCAGCGTCACCCACTGCGGCGGTCCGTCGCTGAGGTCGAGGTACACGCCGGTCAGCGTCGTGCCCGTTCCGTCATCGGTCGTCTCCGGGTGTGACGCGATGTCCTTGACCGCTCGTGAGAGGGCCTTCTCGATCGTCTTGGGGGTCACCGTTCCGGCTTCGACCACACTGCCGAGGTGGTCGACGGTGCTGGCACTGGCGATCTCGCCGCCGATGTGACCGCCCATGCCGTCGGCCACGATGAAGAGCGGGTAGCTCGTCAGCAGCGCGTCCTGATTGATCTCGCGGCGGCGGCCCGTGTGGGTCACTCCGGCCCAGGACAATTCGATCGTCCCGCCCGCCACCGTCACCGATCGGGAGTGGGTGGATTCTTCGGGCACGCCCTGTCCTCCCCGTAAGCCGACAACAGCGGCGACTCGACCGGTGTGGTCCTGTCGACGTGCTCACATCCTACTGGACTCGCCGGAGGCCGCTCGGGTCGGCGGGCCGATGCGATCGTCGACTCCCCGACGGTCCGTTCGCTCAGAGCGAACACCCGCGCGAGTCACACCCGCCCGGCGGGATCCTCCACCAGCGGGAACAGCGCGTCGATGAGCTCGAGGTCGGCATCCGACGGCGTCCACGCCCCTGCGACGGCCGCGTTCGCCCGCACCTGGTCGGCGCTCGTCGCGCCGGCGATCACGCTCGACAGGGCCGGACGCGAGAGCAGCCAGCCGAAAGTCGCCTCGAGCATCGTGATCCCCCGCTCGTCGCAGAAATCCTGGAAGCGCTCGAGCGCATCCCACGGAGCGTCCTGCCAGACGTGCCGGCGCTGCATCATGATCCGGCTGCCCGCCGGCCCGCCGCTGCGCGTGAATTTGCCGGTCAGCAGACCGTTGTGAAGGGGGAAGAACGGGAAGAAGCCGAGCCCGAACCTTTCCACCGCCGGAAGGACTTCGCGCTCGGCCGCCCGCGCGAGCAGGCTGTAGTGGTTCTGGGCCGAGATGAACCGGCTCCCCCGGCTCGGGGCGGCGAAGTCCGCCTCCGCGATCTGCCAGCCGGCCAGATTGGAATGGCCGTAGTAGCGGATCTTGCCCTCGCGGACGAGGTCGTCGAGCACGGCGATCGTCTCGTCGATAGGCGTCGCCGCATCCGGAACGTGCAACTGGTACAGATCGATCCAGTCGGTCCGCAGCCGGCGGAGAGACGCCTCGATCGCGACACGCACGTACGAGCGGGAGGTCTTGGCCGCGCTGATGCGGTATCCCATGTCGCGACCCGGATGACCGAACTTCGTCCCCAGCACCACCTGATCGCGGCGACCCTGCAGAGCCTCACCCATCAGGGTCTCGCTGAGGCCGGGCTCACCGCCGTACATGTCGGCGGTGTCGAGGAAGGTGACCCCGGCCTCGATCGCCGCGTCCAGGACCTCCACCGTTCCGGCGAGAGTCTCGGTGTGGGTGCCGGGGCGTCCGAAGTTGTTGCAGCCGAGGCCGACGGCGGAGACCAGCAGGCCGGACGTGCCGACACGACGAAGAGGAACGGTGCTTTCGGGGGAAGTCATTGCTCCACGCTAACGCTGACGATCGGTACGCACGCGCCCGCACGCGACGAACCCCCGACCGCGAGGTCGGGGGTTCGTCGCGATCTGCTCGTGCCTTACGAGGCCGGCGGAGCGGGCGGCGTCGTGGGCGGCGCGGTCGGAGGCGCCGTCGGCGGCTCCGGCGCTGCAGGCGGTGTCGTCGGAGGCTGCGGGGCAGCGGCCGGCGGCGCGGCGGCAGCAGGCGGCGGGGTGTAGCCGGCCGGGGGCGCCGGGGGCTCGTAGCCCGCGGGCGGCGGGTAAGCGCCCGGAGCAGGCTGCGTCGCGGGGTTGACCGGGTAGCCGCCTGCAGGTGCCTGACTCGGGATGCCGGCCCAGACGGTGCGGTCGGAGAGGAATCCGTTGCCGGCCCACGGCGCGGCGGGGATTGCGGTGTTCCAGCGTGACTTGTCGAAGGCGAGGATGCCGAGCCAGACGATGCTGAGGAAGAAGTACAGGATCAGCCAGACCGCTTCCTTCTGCAGCTTCAGCCCGACCCGCCAGGCGGCGAGCAGGGTCACGACGAATGCCGCGATACCGACGATCGACCCGATGACGGGGATCCAGCCGAGCACGATCGACGCCCCGATCGCGATCAGGATCAGCCAGGGGCTGAGGTCGCCGAGCTTGCTGAACACCATGAAGTTGTAGACGGGCACCCACGCGCGCCACTTGCCCTGCACGCCCGCCTTTTCGAAGATCTTCATGAGGAAGATGGAGCTCAGGATGTAGGCGCCGATGGCGAAGATGAACCAGAAGACGGCGAACGCCGCATACAGGGCGAGTATCGACCCGTCAGGATAGTCAGACATGGAGTCCTCCCCGGAGAACGTTCCGCGACGCAGAGTCACGTCGGCACGGCGTCCGCCATGCGATTCACATGCTAGCGAGGCGCCGACCCCCGTGACACGCAATTCATCGATACTCGTCACACGTGTCGTCGGTCGCTAACCTTGCGGAACACCCGTCAGAATGCGGAAGGACCTCCATGAGCGACACCAATCCCCCCACGCCCCCGCCACTTCCCGCCCAGCCCGCGGATGAGGCTGCGCGCACGGCAGAGCCCGTGGTGGCGGCATCCGCTCCGGCATACAGTCCCGCGTCCGACCCTGACAACACCGGGGTTCCCTCCTCGCTCGGCGGCGAGGTCGACGATGTGAGCCGCGGTTTCTTCAGAGCCCTCTTCGACCTGTCGTTCCGCACCTTCATCACGCGGCGACTCGCGAGCGTCTTCTATCTCGTCGGACTCATCGCGATCGCGATCGGCTTCATCGTGTACTTCGTGTCGGGATTGGTGAGCGGCATCAACGCGCTGTTCTTCAATGTCGGCGCGGGAGTCTCGCTGATCATCGCGACGCTCATCCTGGTGCCGATCGCCACGTTCCTGGCGATCGTGATCCTCAGGTTCATCATCGAAGCGGTCGTCGCCCTGATCGCGATCGCGGAGAACACCGAGCGCACCGCGGAGCACACCCGGACGGGGTCCGGCCACCGCTGAGCGCGGTCTCAGGCGAACAGCTCGACCTCTCCGGGCGAGCCGTCCCGCAGCCGCAGGCCCTGAGACCGGGCCCAGTCGTGAAGTCCGCGCAGCGAGCCCACGCGGGGACGCTGGTGCGCCAGAGCGCGCACCAGCGCTCCCTTCGCGTGCTTGTTGAAGTGGTTCAACGCCCGCACGGCACCGTCGGGCCCCTCGCTCACGACACGCACGTACGCCGACGCGACGGATGCCGGCACCGGGCCGAGCGCCGCGTACGCCTCAGAGCGGAGGTCGAGCACGAACCGCGGCGACAGATCCGCGAGGGCCTGGGTGACCGGCGCGGACCACACGCGCCGCAGTGGTGGGGCGCCGGGCAATGACACACTTGCGCCGAGCCGGTAGGCGGGAATGCGGTCGAGCGCGCCCACCGGGCCGAGCGGTGCGGTGTGGATGAGGACGTTCGCACCCAGCCAGCGCCGGGCGGGCGCGTCGAGCGATGCCGCACCCAGGGCGTCGTACAGCACGCCCGTGTAGCGGTCGATCGCGGCCAGCGTCGGCGAAGCGCGCACAAGAGCGTTCACCTCGACCTCGTCGAGCTGGGTCGCGCCGAGTCCGAGCACGCGCGCCGCGGTGGGGGCATCTGCCGAAAGCGCTGCGAGAGCCTCGAGCACGCCCTCGCGCTGCGCCGTCAGTTGCGGAAACGCGAGCGATTCCAGCCGGAGCGCCGCGACTCCCCCTCCGGACCGCTTGGTCTCGGAGGGGGGAAGCAGGACCAGCAAGTCAGCTGATCAGGGCTGCGTTGCCTGCCACGATCGTGACGACGTCGCCTTCGACCGACAGGAAGCCGTCCTGGGCGTTCGCGATGATCTTGGAGCCGTCTTCGAGCGTGATGCGCACCTCGCCCGCGGCGAGGACACCCAGGACGGGCTCGTGCCCGGCCATGATGCCGATCTCGCCGATGATCGTCTTCGCGACGACGAGGCTCGCCTCACCCGACCAGACCTCGTGGTCGGCCGCGACGAGGTTCACCGTGAGCGCCATGATCAGCCGTTCTCCTTCTGGATGCGCGCCCAATTCTCTTCGACGTCGGAGATGCCGCCGACGTTGAAGAACGCCTGCTCGGCGACGTGGTCGAAGTCGCCCTTCACGATCGCGTCGAACGACTCGATCGTCTCTGCGATCGGCACGGTCGAACCCTCGACACCGGTGAACTTCTTCGCCATGTAGGTGTTCTGCGACAGGAACTGCTGGATGCGGCGTGCACGCGACACGACGACCTTGTCCTCTTCGGAGAGCTCGTCGACACCGAGGATCGCGATGATCTCCTGCAGCTCCTTGTTCTTCTGGAGGATCTGCTTCACGGCCGTGGCGACACGGTAGTGGTCGGCGCCGATGTAGCGCGGGTCGAGGATGCGGCTGGTCGAGGTCAGCGGGTCGACGGCCGGGTACAGGCCCTTGGACGCGATCTCGCGCGAGAGCTCGGTCGTCGCGTCGAGGTGCGCGAACGTCGTCGCCGGAGCGGGGTCGGTGTAGTCGTCGGCCGGCACGTAGATCGCCTGCAGCGAGGTGATCGAGTGACCACGCGTCGAGGTGATGCGCTCCTGGAGCACACCCATCTCGTCGGCGAGGTTCGGCTGGTAGCCCACCGCGGACGGCATGCGGCCGAGCAGGGTCGAGACCTCGGAGCCGGCCTGGGTGAAGCGGAAGATGTTGTCGATGAACAGCAGCACGTCCTGGCCCTGCACATCGCGGAAGTACTCCGCCATGGTCAGTGCCGACAGCGCCACGCGAAGACGCGTTCCGGGCGGCTCGTCCATCTGACCGAAGACCAGCGCGGTCTTGTCGAAGACGCCGGCCTCCTCCATCTCGTGGATGAGGTCGTTGCCCTCACGCGTGCGCTCGCCGACACCGGCGAACACCGACACGCCACCGTGGTCCTGCGCGACGCGCTGGATCATCTCCTGGATGAGGACGGTCTTGCCGACGCCGGCACCGCCGAACAGGCCGATCTTGCCGCCGAGCACGTACGGCGTCAGAAGGTCGATGACCTTGATGCCGGTCTCGAACATCTGCGTCTTGGACTCGAGCTGGTCGAAGCTCGGCGCCTTGCGGTGGATTCCCCAGCGCTCGGTGATCTCGATCTTCTCGCCGGGTTCGGCGTTGAGGACCTCGCCGATGACGTTGAACACCTTGCCCTTGGTCACATCGCCGACCGGCACCGTGATGGGGCCGCCGGTGTCGCGCACTTCCTGGCCGCGGACGACGCCGTCGGTCGGCTTCAGGGCGATGGCGCGGACGAGGTCGTCACCGAGGTGCTGCGCGACCTCGAGGGTGATCTCGTTCGACTCGTCGCCGATCACGATCGTCGTCTTGAGCGCGTTGTAGATGTCGGGAAGCGAGTCGTGCGGGAACTCGATGTCGACGACCGGACCGGTGACGCGCGCGACGCGCCCGATGACCAAGGTCTGTTCGGCGGTAGCGGTGGGGGTCATTGTCTTCTTCTCTTTCGCAAGTGGTTGTCTACTTCGCCGAGGACAGGGCGTCGGCCCCGCCGACGATCTCGGCGATCTGCTGGGTGATCTCAGCCTGACGCGCGTTGTTGCGCAGGCGGGTGTAGTCGGTGATGAGCTTGTCGGCGTTGTCGCTGGCCGACTTCATCGCCTTCTGCGTCGCGGCGTGCTTGGCGGCCGAGGACTGCAGGAGGGCGTTGAAGATGCGGCTCTGGATGTAGACCGGCAGGAGCGCGTCCAGCACCGTCGCCGGGTCCGGTTCGAACTCGTAGAGCGGGAACGCGTGGGTCTCCGCCTGCGCGTCGGTCGCCTCGACGACTTCGAGCGGGAGCAGGCGCACGGTCTCGGGCGTCTGCGTCATCATGCTGACGAAGCGGTTGTACACGAGGTGGATCTCGTCGACGCCGCCGCGCTCGGAACCGCGCTCGAAAGTCTCGAGCAGCGTCTCGGAGATGTGCTCGGCGAAGCGGAACTCGGGAGTGTCGGTGTCACCGGTCCACTCGGCCGCACTCTTGATGCGGCGGAACTGGAAGAACGCGACCGCCTTGCGACCGACGAGGTAGTAGGTGACCGACTTGCCCTGCGATTCGAGCAGTGTCGCCAGCTCCAGACCCTCGCGCATGATCTGCGAGTTGAACGCGCCGGCCAGGCCGCGGTCCGAGGCGAAGATCACGACCGCGGACGCCTTCACATCGCGCGCCGAGGTCAGCGGGTGGTCGATGTTGGAGTGCGTCGCGACGGCCGAGACGGCACGCGTCACGGCGCGCGCGAACGGAGCCGAGGCGCGCACGCGCGCCATCGCCTTCTGAATGCGCGAAGCCGCGATGAGCTCCATCGCCTTCGTGATCTTCTTGGTCGTCTGAGCAGTGCTGATCTTCTGCTTGTAGACCCTCAGTTGTGCGCCCATAGTCGGTGTCTGCCGCCGCCTTACTTGCGGCGGCCCTTGACGATCTGCTCCTGGTTGACATCATCGACGTCGGCGGCCTTGAACTCCTCGTGGCCGGGCTCGTCGATGTGCTGACCGCCGCCACCCTGGAATTCGAGGGTGAAGTCGTCGACGACCTTGCCGAGCTCGGCGACGGTGTCGTCATCGAGCACGTTGGTCTCGCGCAGACGGTCGAGGATGGTGGTGTGACGACGCACGTGGTCGAGCAGATCGCGCTCGAACCGCAGCACGTCCTCGACCTCGATCTTGTCGAGCTTGCCGTTCGTGCCGGCCCAGATCGAGATGACCTGCTCCTCCACGGGGTACGGCGAGTACTGCGGCTGCTTGAGCAGCTCGGTCAGGCGCGCACCGCGGGCGAGCTGGCGACGGGATGCCGCATCCAGGTCGCTCGCGAACATCGCGAACGCCTCGAGCGAGCGGTACTGGGCGAGCTCGAGCTTGAGCGTTCCCGAGACCTTCTTGATCGACTTCACCTGGGCGTCACCGCCGACGCGCGAGACCGAGATGCCCACGTCGACCGCGGGACGCTGGTTGGCGTTGAACAGATCGGACTGCAGGAAGATCTGGCCGTCTGTGATCGAGATCACGTTGGTCGGGATGTACGCGGAGACATCGTTGGCCTTCGTCTCGATGATCGGAAGACCGGTCATCGATCCGGCGCCCAGCTCGTCGGAGAGCTTCGCGCAGCGCTCGAGCAGACGGGAGTGCAGGTAGAACACGTCACCGGGGTACGCCTCACGGCCCGGCGGGCGACGCAGGAGGAGCGAAACGGCGCGGTAGGCCTCGGCCTGCTTGGTCAGGTCATCGAAGATGATCAGGACGTGCTTGCCGTCGTACATCCAGTGCTGGCCGATGGCCGAGCCCGTGTAGGGCGCCAGGTACTTGAAGCCGGCCGGGTCGGATGCCGGGGCCGCGACGATCGTCGTGTACTCCATCGCGCCGGCATCCTCGAGCGCGCCCTTGACGGAGGCGATCGTGGAGCCCTTCTGGCCGATGGCGACGTAGATGCAGCGGACCTGCTTGGTCGCGTCGCCGGACTCCCAGTTGCTCTTCTGGTTGATGATCGTGTCGATCGCGATCGCGGTCTTACCGGTCTGGCGGTCGCCGATGATGAGCTGACGCTGTCCGCGGCCGACCGGGATCATGGCGTCGATCGCCTTGATGCCCGTCTGCATCGGCTCGTGCACGCTCTTGCGCTGCATCACGCCGGGGGCCTGGAGCTCGAGAGCGCGGCGCCCGTCGGTCGCGACCGGCCCCAGTCCGTCGATCGGGTTGCCGAGCGGGTCGACGACGCGGCCGAGGTAGCCGTCGCCGACGGCGACCGAGAGGACCTCGCCCGTGCGGCGGACTTCCTGGCCGGCCTCGATGCCCGAGAACTCGCCGAGGACGACGACACCGACCTCGTGCTCGTCCAGGTTGAGCGCGAGACCCGACGTGCCGTCGGCGAACGTCACGAGCTCGTTCGCCATGACGCCCGGGAGGCCCTCGAGGTGCGCGATGCCGTCGGCCGCGTCGACGACTGTGCCGACCTCGGTCGCTGCGGCGCCCGTGGGCTCGTACGCGGCGGCGAAGTCCTTCAGCGCGTCACGGATGACATCGGGGCTGATCGTTAGTTCTGCCATTGTGTTCCTTCGTTTCGAGGGGCCGTAGGCCCCGAAGCTTCCGCCTGAGCGGGAAATCTCGTGTCTAGCCGGCCAGTCGCTGGCGCAGGTCGGTGAGCCGCGCTGCGACGCTCGCGTCGATGACGTCGTCGGCGATCTGCACGCGCAGGCCTCCGACGATGGTGGGGTCGATCACCGCGTTGAGGCCGACCTTCTTGCCGTAGCGCTTCGTGAGGACCGCGCTCAAGCGCTCGGACTGCGCCGGCTTGAGCGGTGCGGCGGTCACGACCGTCGCGACGATGCTGCCGCGCTGGTCGGCGACCAGGTCCATGGCCTGCGAGAGCAGCTGGCGCACGCGGCGCTCACGCGGCTGCTGCACGAGGGACGAGACGATGAGGATCGTCGCATCGCTCGCGCGTCCGCGGAGGAGGGTCTCGATGAGCGCGCCCTTCGCGGTGTCGTCGCCCAGTCGGCTGCCCAGGGCGAGCTCGATCTCGGGGTTGTCCGCGACGAGTCGGGACGCGCTGAACAGCTCGCCGTCGACGTCCACGCCGGGTGCAGAGATCGCGGCGGCGCGCACGGCCAGCTCCTCGATGCCGTCGACGAGCTGGGACGCGCTGGACCAGCGCTGCTCCACGGCCGTCGTCAGCAGCGAGAGGGTGGTCTTGCCGAAAGCCGCACCGAAGACGTCGGTCACGACGCGCGAACGGGCGACGCGCGACGCAGAGGGGTCGGCGAGCGCACCGCTCAGCTGCGGCGAGCCGCCCACGATCCGCGCCGCGGCGAAGAGCTCGCGGGCGGTGTCGAGGTCGACCGACGGGGCGGCTTCGAGTGCCGTCGTCGTCGCCGCGAGGGCCTGAGTGGTTGCGCTGCCCACTAGCTCGTCGCCTTCTCGGAAGCCTCGAGCTCGGCGAGGAAGCGATCGACCACGGCCTGCGCCTTGGCGTCCTCGGAGAGCGTCTCGCCGATCACGCCGCCGGCCAGGTCGAGCGCGAGGTTGCCCACGTCCGACTTGAGCGACGCGAGCGCTGCGAGGCGCTCCATCTCGATCTGCGCCTGAGCGTTCGACGTGATGCGGGCCGCCTCGGAAGAGGCCTGCTCACGCAGCTCGGCGATGATCTGCGACCCGTCCGCACGTGCCTGCTCGCGGATGCGACCGGCCTCGGCGCGCGCCTCGGCGAGCTGGGCGGTGTACTTCTCGAGTGCCGCCTGCGCCTCGGCCTGCGCGGCCTCGGCGGAATTGATGCTGCCCTCGATCGCCTCGCTGCGGGCGTCGAGCATCTTGTTCAGATTCGGCAGGATCTTCCAGATGAAGAGCGCGAGGATGATGAGGAACGCCAGCGTGCCCCAGACGAGGTCCGGGAGCGTGGGGAGCAGTGGATTGATCTCCCCCTCGTGGCCTTCGGCGAATGCGTTGAGCATTCGGACTCCTTCGGTCAGCAACGGGTGGTTACGGCGCGGGGAACGGGATGAAGGCGACCGCGATCGCGATGAACGCGAGCGCCTCGGTCAGTGCGATACCCAGGAACATGAGGCCGCTGAGGCGACCCTGCAGTTCGGGCTGACGCGCCACCGATTCGATGGTCTTGCCGACGATGATGCCGACGCCGATACCGGAGCCGATAGCGGCGAGTCCGAAGGCGAGGGGTGCGAGCTGTCCGACGACGTTCACAGGGATTTCCTTTCGAAGGGGTTGATGGGTCTAGCAGCCGGGGACGGGTCAGTGTCCGTCGGCGAGCGACATCTGGATGTAGATGGCGGTGAGGATCGTGAAGACGTATGCCTGGAGCACGGCGACGAACAGCTCCAGCACGGTGAAGGCGACGCCGAACGCGAAGGTTCCGATGCCGAGCAGGCCGATGAGCTGGCCGTTGGCGAGCACCGTGAAGAAGAAGAAGTGCGTCGCGGTGAAGCAGAGCACGAGCAGCATGTGCCCGGCGACCATGTTCATCAGAAGTCGGAGGGCCAGCGTGATCGGGCGGAGGATGAAGGTCGAGAGGAACTCGAGCGGGATCAGCAGGATGTGCAGCGGCCACGGGACACCCGGGATGACGAGCGAGTTCTTCAGGTAGCCCAGTCCGTGCTTGCGGAAGCCGGCGTAGACGAACATGACGTACGCGACGACGGCGAGGATCAGCGGCAGGCCGATGACCGCGGTGCTCGCGATCTGCAGACCCGGGATGATGCCGGTCAGGTTCATGCCGATGATGAGGAAGAAGAACGTCATCAGGACCGGAAGGAAGCGCTTGCCGTCCTTCTCGCCGAGCGTGTCGAACACGATCGTGTTGCGCACGAACCCGAGCATGTACTCGAGTGCGGCCTGCCCGCGCGACGGGACCAGCTGCAGGCGACGCGTTCCGATCCACAGCCAGAGGACCAGCGCGAACACGACCAGCAGGCGGATCAGCATGACCCGGTTGAGCTCGAAGGGAGTCCCGACGAACAGGAGTCCAGGAGGAACGAATTCGCCGATCGAGGGGCCTACGAATCCACCATCTGATTCGTCGGCCGTGACGAGCGACAGTGCGGGGAGGAGCATTGCGGTAATCAGGAGATTCTCCGGCGTCGGGCGTCCGAGACGTGGCGATCAGGGGGAGCGTGTTGGATTCAGCCTAGCAAAACTCTTCGGGCTCAGCGGACACGCTCGAGCCTCAGCGTAGCGGCCGACGAGGCGTTTCGGGGTCCGATCAGCGGACCCCGTCCGACGCATCGTCCTCGACGCTCTGGGGCAGCTCCACGTCGCCGACATAGGGCACGCGAGCGCGCTGGAACGCGATCACGTCGAACACCAGCGAGCCCACGACGGCGATGATCACCGTCACGAAGAAGACGGTCGGATCGAGCCAGGGCTGCGCGCGCAGCCAGATCGAGAGCACCACGAACAGCACGAGCTTGAGCACCCACGAGCCGAGCACGATCCCGAAGAACAGCGGCGATCCGGGATCGTTCTTCGTCGCGTTGATGGCGAGCTGGATGCTGAGGGAGGTGATCGCGAGGAACACGAGCCACATCGCCGCTCCGAGCAGGCCGCTGACGAGTCCGGACACTCCTGAGACCATGAATCCGACCACCGCTCCCACGACGGCGAGGATGCCGATCGCGATCGCCGGCCACTTCAGGCTGGACAGTACGGTGAAGCTGCGCGGAGCGGACGGGGCACTCATCGAGCGGCCTCCAGGGTCTGTGGGTCCTCGCTCGGGGCGAGGACGGCGGGCTTGCGCCGCCACGAGGGCAGCAGGGTGACGACCAGGCACGCGGCGGCTCCGACGACGCCGAACGCGACGCCGATCAGGTACTGACCGGGCCAGTTCTCGCGCGTGCCGATGTACATGAGCAGTACGGCGAGGCTGAACACGGCGGTCCACGCGTAGAAGATCAGGACCGCGTCGCGGTCGGTGTGACCCATGTCCAGCATCCGGTGGTGAAGGTGCTTCCGATCGGGCGAGAACGGAGACTTGCCCGCGGCCATGCGCCGCACCACGGCGAGGCCGAAGTCCAGAAGCGGCAGGAGGACCACCACCACGGGCAGCAGGATCGGGATGAACGCACCGAGCAGCTGGGAGCGTCCGAATCCTTCCGGATCGAGCACCGTCGGCTCGAGCGCGCCTGTGATCGCGATTGCGGACGTCGCCATGAGCAGCCCGAGCATGAGCGCCCCGGAATCACCCATGAACAGCTTCGCGGGGCTCCAGTTCAGAGGCAGGAAGCCGATGCACGCCCCGATCAGCACGGCGGCGATGAACGACGCGAGATTGAAGTAGGTGCTCGAGCCGGTGTCGCGCACGAGGATGTAGGAGTAGGCGAAGAAGACGCCGTTCGCGATGAGGCAGACGCCGGCGACCAGCCCGTCGAGGCCGTCGATGAAGTTGACGGCGTTCATGACGACGACGATCGAGAACACGGTGAGGGTGAAGCTGACCCAGCTGGATCCGACGATCAGCCCGCCGATCGGCAGCGAGAAGATCTGCAGCTGCCCGAACCACGCGATGATGCCCGCCGCCAGGAACTGGGCGCCGAGCTTGATCATCCAGTCCAGGTCCCACAGGTCATCGGCCACCCCGACCACGACGATCAGGAGCGTCGCGGCGAGGATCGCGTAGACCGGTGCAGGATTCACCCAGAAGATCGCGAAATACGGATGCTGGGACGACACTGCGAACGCGGCGACCACGCCGAGGAACATCGCCACTCCGCCCAGACGCGGCGTCGGCGTCTTGTGGACGTCCCGCTCGCGGATGCCGGGGTACAGCTTGTACTTCAGGCTCAGCCGCCAGACCACCCACGACAGCGAAAGCGTGACAGCCGCCGTGAACAGGATGGTGAAGATGTACTGCTTCACGCGCCGCCGCCGGGAGGCGAGCCCGTCGATTCGACCTCGACGGCGGGCTCGGGCGTCGGCTCGGCCGGCGGAGTCGTCTCGGCTTCCGGCACGACCGTCGCGGTCTGAGTCGTCGCGTCGCCGTCGCGCACCGGATCGGGCTCGAGAAGGTCGCCGAGCACCTCGCGCAGGGCCGCGCGATCCACAGCGCCCTCGCGGAGGACGCGGACGAGCGGTGCGGAGCCCGTCACGAGACTCGTCGCGTCGATGATCGTCGACGCGACGCCGGTCGCGGAGGGACCGCCGTCCAGGTATACGGCGACACTGTCACCGAGCATGTCCTTCGCGTCGGCGGCCATGATCGCGGCGGACTGGCCGGTCAGGTTGGCGCTCGATACGGCCAGCGGACCGGTCTCCTCGAGCAGTTCGAGCGCGAGGTTGTTCGCCGGCATGCGGACCGCGACGGTGCCGTGCGTGTCGCCGAGGTCCCACGACAGGGACGGCTGCGACGGCAGCACGATCGTGAGACCACCCGGCCAGAACGCCTCGACGAGCCGTTCGACGGGCTCGGGCACTTCGGCGACGAGCGCCCGGAGGGTCGCGATGCCCGCGACGAGTACCGGAGGCGGCGACTGGCGGCCGCGTCCCTTGGCGTCGAGCAGTCCCTGCACGGCTCGCGCACTGAACGCATCGGCCGCGACGCCGTACACGGTGTCGGTCGGCAGGACGACGAGCTCTCCGCGGCCGATGGCCTGACGCGCCTGGCGCATTCCGGCAAGCAGCTGGGCCTCGTCACGGCAGTCGAATACAGGGGACATGTCCCGCTCAGTCTATCCGGCGGGGTTCCGGCGGCCGGCGCGATCCGGTCTGGGGCGCTCCGCCCCAGACCCCCGGCTCACGGATGCATGCCTCACGGCCGGATCGCGGTC
>Ga0247804_10000305_pt1 | contig 22889 bp, 20 predicted proteins | sample UWRJL029104C1_FD_181142 | JGI IMG/M metagenome (GOLD analysis project Ga0247804, IMG submission 181142) | Plant litter microbial communities from Arlington Agricultural Research Station in Wisconsin, United States - UWRJ-L029-104C-1 | ecosystem: Environmental > Terrestrial > Plant litter >...
TGAGCTCAACAAGCGCGGCCCGCAATCCTAGGCTACAGATGTAACGGATTTCAGCGGATGAAACGGATTTTTTGTGGTTCCGCCCGTTTTTGAATTATTGCAAACGCCGCCCCGCTTCGGGGTGGCGTTTTTGGTTTCTTTGCACCCATGAATACTCTTGTTTCCGACGAATTCCTGCGCTACCCGGTGGGCAAGGCGCAATTGCCCGATGGGCCGCTTCCGGCGGCCGAGCGCACGGCTCTTATCCAAGAATTGGCAGAATTGCCGGCGCAGCTTACGGCGGCGGCCCGCGCCGCTGGCGGTGAGCGGCTGCAACTCCCCTACCGTCCCGGCGGTTGGACGGGCCGGCAGGTCATTCACCACGTGGCCGATTCGCACCTGAACTGCTACGCTCGCTACCGCCTGGCGCTGACGGAAGATAACCCGACTATTACGCCCTACGATGAAAAGAGCTGGGCTGAGCTGCCCGACGTAGCGGCTACGCCCATCACCGTGTCATTGACCATGATTGAGGCACTGCACTCGCGCTGGGTGACGCTGCTGCACCACCTCACGGACGAGCAGTGGCAGCGCACGTTCTACCATCCCGGCTACGACCGGACTTATACTCTCGACCAGGCGCTGGCACTGTATGCCTGGCACGGGCGGCACCATCTGGGGCATTTGAAGCTATTGGCTTAAAAGACGAGAGCCCTGAATTTTCCAATTCAGGGCCCTCGTCTTTTGGGTTAGTTCTGGGTTAGTTCTGGGTTAGATACCGCCGCCCTCGTAGCTTTCCTGGAAGGCGGCCAGGCCGCCTTCGTTTTCTTCGTCTACGCGCTTGGCGGCGCGCACGAGGCTGCTGCTGAAGATGAATTCCTGCAGCTCGGGCACCTGGGCGGTGAGGATTTCGTCCTTGGTACCGTCCCAGAGCTTCATGCCTTTGTGCAGGAAGATGATGTGCTCACCAATCTCTACTACCGAGTTCATATCGTGGGTGATAATGACGGTAGTGATGTTGTACTCATGGGTGATTTCGTGAATCAGCTCATCGATTTTGATACTCGTGGCGGGGTCGAGGCCGGAGTTGGGCTCGTCGCAGAAGAGGTAGGTACAGTTGGGGGCAATGGCGCGGGCGATGCCCACGCGCTTCTTCATGCCGCCGGAGATTTCGGAGGGCATTTTGTTGCCGGCGCTTTCCAGGCCCACGCGCTTGAGGCAGAATTCGACGCGGTCGCGGCGCTCGGCGGGCGTCATTTCGGGCGTCAGCATCTGGAGGGGAAACTCCACATTTTGCGCCACCGTCATCGAGTCGAATAGCGCGGAGCCCTGGAAGAGCATGCCGATTTTGCGCCGGATTTCCTGGCGGATGTCGATTTTATTATTCGTGTACACGGTGCCATCGAAGGTGATGGAGCCGATGTCGGGCTTCATCAAGCCCACAATGCACTGCAGGAGCACACTCTTGCCGGTGCCGGAGCCGCCGAGCACGAGGTTGCACTTGCCGGTTTCGAAGGTGCAGGTGACGCCCTTCAGCACGGGGTTGCCATCGAAGGCCTTCTGGACGTTGGAGACTTCAATCATTTTATTGAGCTGTTAGCCATTAGCTGTTAGCTGTTAGCTTTTTATCATTAGCCCAAGAGCTAACAGCTAATAGCTACAAGCCAACAGCTTATAGAAGAACGGCCGCCAACACGTAGTCGGCCAGCAGGATGGCGATGATGGAATTGGTAACGGCGCTGGTGCTGGCCGCGCCTACCTCCAGGGCGCCGCCGCGGGTGTAGAAGCCTTTGTAGGCCGAGATGCCAGAAATCAGAAAGGCGAAAACGACCGACTTGATGAGGGCAAAAACGATGTTGTAGGCGATGAAGGAATCGCGGATGCCTGCGATGTACTCTTCGCCCGTCATGGCGCCGGAGAGGGTGCCGGCCAGATAGCCGCCGATGATGCCCAGGCCCATGGCCATGATGACGAGCAGCGGGAAAGTGATGATGGCGGCCAGCATACGCGGCAGCACCAGGTAGGAAGCTGAGTTGATACCCATTACTTCCAGCGCGTCAATCTGTTCGGTGATGCGCATGGTGCCCAGGCCGCCGGCGATGCTACTGCCCACTTTGCCCGCCAGCACGATGCAGGTGATGGTGGGCGCCAGCTCCAGGATGGTCATTTCGCGCACCATGTAGCCGATGGTGGACTTGGGAATGAGCGGGTTGGTGAAGTTGTAGGCAATCTGCACGCAGGTAACGGCCCCGATGAAGGCCGACACAATGCTGACGATGACCACCGAATCGACCCCGATGAGAATGGCTTCGTCGATGGTGCGGTTCCAGAGAGTGGCGAACCGCTCCCGGCGCATCAGCATGCCGCGCAGAAACAGTACGAACGAACCGAAAATTTTAAGCATGAAAAAGAAGCAAGAAGGGTAAACCGTGAGCCCGAAGTGGCGGTTGCAATGAACTGCCAGCCGTGCCGCTGGCTGGCTTACGTAAAATCAACTGTCGATAGTGGAAGCACCGCAAAAATTAGTCGTCGTCACGGGCGGCAGCAAAGGTATTGGGTTAGCCGTGGTCCGGCGGTTTCTGGCAGCGGAATATGCGGTGGCTACCTGCGCCCGCTCGGCGCAGGATTTGGAAGTACTGACGCAGCAGGCACGAAAAGATTTTCCGGCGGCCTCGTTGCACACGCTTTCGGCCGACTTGAGTGTAGCTGCCGACTGCGCCCGCTTCGCCGATTTCGTGCTCAACCTTGGGCTACCGGTAGAAGTTTTGGTGAACAACGCCGGGGCCTTCCTGCCCGGCCGCCTGCAGGACGAGCCCGCCGATGGCTCGCAGCTACGCCAGATGCTGGCCGTCAACCTGCTCAGCGCCTACGACGTGACGCTGGCCCTGTTGCCGGGCTTCATCAAGCGGCGGCGGGGGCACATTTTCACTATCTGCTCCACGGCCAGCATCATGGCTTACCCAAATGGTGGCTCTTACGGCATTGCCAAGCACGCACTCTACGGTTTCACCCGCAACCTGCGCGAAGAGCTTAAAGAACAAGGCGTACGCGTGACGGCCGTGCTGCCCGGCGCCACGCTCACCGCCAGCTGGGCGGGCGTTGATTTGCCCGCTGAGCGGTTCATTCGGGCCGAGGATGTGGCTGAGGCAGTTTTTTCAGCCTACCAGCTTTCGCCGCAGGCGGTGCTGGAGGAATTGTTGATTCGGCCGCAGCTGGGTGACTTGTAGCTGGTAGCCGGGCAACGTTTTATCACTCAGGCTTCACCGAGCCCGGGCCTTTGATGTGAAAATCGGTAGCGGTTGGATTTCCAGCATAATACACTGTGCCAGTACCCTCCACGTTACCGCCTACAATGTCCTGTCCCCGCACGTGAGCATCGCCATTACTGTCGCGGGTAGTTTTGAAGTAGCAGCGGCGCGTCTGCAGGTCACGGGCAAACAGACGACCATTGCCGCCCAGCATCCAGGAAAATTCCTCTGCCGTACCCCGTAAAGTCATGTCGCCTAGCTCAAACATGTCCATGTTCAGGTAGTTGCACTGTAGCTCCATCGCCATGTCACCAGCCCCAAGCAGATGGATAAATAAAGTATCCTGCTGAAAAGCACCGACCGAACTGATATTGCCAACGCCATTCAGGCGTATACTGTTCAGGCGCGGCACGTGCAGCGTTACCTCACGCGGCACATCGTAGCTACGGGCCCAGTTGCACTTGCTGGTGTTGGCAATTTCGAGGCTGTTACCTTTCAGGGTAAACGTGATGTCGGCCAGCAGATTCTCACCGGAGCGCACTTCGGCGTAGGTTTCGGTATCCTGCACGATTTTCAAGTCTATGTTGTCGAACGTCGTAACCTGCAAGATGTCAGCCGGAACCTCTCGGTGCTCCGTCACAATATCGCCGGTGCGCATGAGGCAATCGGTGCCATGGCCGGGGCCGCAGGTGGTGAGCAGGAGGCACAGCCCAGCCCCCAGTGTTCCCGCAAACCATCCGCTGCCGCTAACTTGCGCCCGGAAATTCGTATTACCCATTTTCCTCATTCTTTTTCCAAAGATAAGATGGAGTTACAAGGCAAAGTCGCCATCGTGACCGGCGTCAGCTCCGGCATCGGCCGCGCCGTGGCCGAGGCGCTGCTGGCAAAAGGCCTGCTGGTGGCTGGCTGGGGCCGCCACGCGCCCGCAGATTTCACCCATGAGAATTTTCAGTTTTTTACCTGCGATGTACGCGACGAACACAGCGTCATTGAGGCTTTCACGAATACGCAACGCGAGTTAGGCAGCGAAATCCAGGTGCTGGTCAACAATGCCGGCATCGGCAAGTTCGGTGCCGTAGCGGGTTTCAATTCAGAAGATTGGCATGATATGTTCGACACGAACGTGCATGGTCTTTTCTACTGCACCCGCGTTGTTCTGCCCCAGATGCAGCAGCAGGGCAGTGGTCACATCGTGAATGTGGCCTCGCTGGCCGGCACCGCCGGCTCGGCCAACATGGCGGGCTACTGCGCTACCAAATACGCCGTGCGTGGCTTTTCCGACTCCCTGTTCAAGGAAGTGCGGCCGCAGGGCATCCGCGTTACCTGCGTGATGCCCGGCTCGGTCGAAACGAACTTTAATGGTGCGGCACCCGGTTCGGAACCGAACCCACACAAGATGCAACCCGAGGATATTGCGGCTGCCATTATACACGCGCTGGAGGCGCCGCAGGCCACGATGATTTCTGAAATTCAGCTGCGGCCGACTAATCCTAAATAGCTTACCTACTTTTCTCGTCTGTGGTTGAAGTCAATCAGTTAGTAAAAACCTACGGCACCCAAAATGCCGTCGATGATATCAGTTTCACGGCTGAGAAAGGGGAAATAGTTGGCTTTCTGGGCCCGAATGGGGCAGGCAAAAGCACGACCATGAAAATTGCCACCGGCTACCTCCCTCCCACTTCGGGCACGGTGCGCGTGGCCGGCCACGACGTGGCCACCGACAGCCTGGCCGTGCGCCAGCGCGTAGGCTACCTGCCCGAGCACAACCCGCTCTACCTCGACATGTACGTGCATGAGTACCTGGAATTTATCGGTTCCGTACACGGCTTGAAAGGAAGCAACCTGCGCAACCGTGTGGCCGAGCTGGTGCGCCGCGTGGGCCTGAGCCGCGAGCAGAACAAGCAAATCGGCGCCCTTAGCAAAGGCTACCGCCAGCGCGTGGGCCTAGCCCAGGCCCTCATTCACAACCCCGATGTGCTTATTCTGGACGAGCCCACTACTGGCCTCGACCCCAACCAGATTCTGGAAATCCGCCAGCTCATCCGGGAGGTGAGCGAGGATAAAACCGTTATTTTCAGCACTCATATTCTCCCCGAAGTCACGGCGCTCTGCTCCCGCGTCATCATCATCAGCCGGGGCAAGCTGGTGGCCGATGCGCCCGTAGCCGAGCTAGCGGCCCGCGCCGCCGGCGAAACGGTGGTACGCGCCGAATTCGCTGGCCCCGCCGACGCGGCGAAGCTGGCGCAGCTGCCCGGCGTGCTGGGCGTGGACCAGGCTGCGGATGGCACGCTGCTCATTCGTACCGCGCCTGGCACCGACCCGCGGGCGGCCGTCTCGCGACTGGCAGCGCAGGAAGACTGGACTTTGCTGGGCCTGCGGCAGGAGCAACAAAGTCTGGAAGAGGTATTTGGGGAGTTGACGAAATAAGAACTGTCATGCTGACGAAGCAGGCATCTTATCATAGTGGCCTTCGTCAAAAACACATAATTTGAACCGGCGCTGACGAGAAGATGCTTCCTTTCGTCAGCATGACATTAGTAAATGCTTACCATTCTTCGCAAAGAATTCAACTCCTTCCTGAACTCGCCCGTCGCCTACGTGGTGCTGGGTGTGTTTCTGGTGGCCACTGGCCTGTTCGTCTGGGTTTTCCCGGATAGCAGCGTGCTCGATTACGGTTATGCTGACCTGCAAACGCTGTTTGGGCTGGCGCCGTGGATATTCCTGTTTCTTATTCCGGCCATCACGATGCGCACCTTTGCGGAAGAGAAAAAGGCGGGCACCATTGAATTGCTCCTCACCCGCCCGCTTACTGACGGGCAGATTATTGGTGGTAAGTACTTGGCCTGCTTTCTACTGGCCCTATTGGCGCTGATTCCGACGCTGCTATACTACTTCTCGGTGTATAAGCTGGGCAGCCCCGAGGGCAACATCGATTCGGCGGCCACGGTGGGTTCTTATCTGGGTTTGGCGCTACTGGCGGCAGTGTTTGCGGCCATTGGCATCCTGGCCTCGGCGCTTACGCGCGACCAGATTATTGCTTTTCTAGTAGCCGTGGTGGGGTGCTTTCTGGTGTATTCGGGGTTCGACTCGGTGGCCTCGGTGCTGGATGGCAGCGCAGCATATTACGTTAGTCAACTGGGCATTGCGGCACACTACCGCGATTTGAGCAAAGGCTTGGTCGATTCGCGGGATTTGGTGTATTTCTTTAGCGTGGTGGCGGTGGCCTTGCAGGCTACGCGGGTAGTGCTGCGCAGCCGGAACTGGTAATTGTGAGGCAAGCTTTAGCTTGCCGTTTGACTAAAAGATGAATTCTTCCGACCCTACATTACAGCAAGCTAAAGCTTACCCCACATCCAACAAACGCCGCGACTTGCTGCGTTTTGCGGCCGTGCTGGGGGGGGTGCTGCTGTTCAATTTTGTGGCCCAACGCTTCTTCTTCCGGCTCGATTTGACGGAGGAGAAACGCTACACCATGTCCCCGGCTACCAAAACGCTGCTTAGCAACCTGCAGCAGCCCGTCACGGTGACCGTGTACCTCACCGGCGACTTCCCCCCCGCCTTCCGCCGCCTCGAGCAGGCTGTGCGCGAAACCCTGACCGAGTTCCAGGTGTACGGCAGTTCCAACCTGCATTTCATTTTCATCGACCCCAGCGCCGCTAGCACCGAAGCTGCTCGCAATGAGTTTTACACCAGCCTTTTCAAGAAAGGACTAAAACCCACCAACCTTGGCGCCACCGAAAACGGCAAGCGCGTCGAAAAAATCATCTTCCCCTGGGCCACCGTCACCCTCAACGGTCGCAGCAAAAACGTGCTACTGCTGCGTGGCAACCAGGCCGAAGCCCCCGAAGTGCGTCTCAACCAAAGCATTGAAGGCCTGGAATACGAGCTGGCCAATACCATCCGGGTGCTCACGCCGGGCCTGCGCAAGCGCATCGGCGTAGTGATGGGGCACAATGAACTCAGCAACGAGCAAGCCGGCGACATGCTTGGCGCCTGGCAGCAGCAGTACGACGTGTTCCGCGTCGACCTGAGTAAGGTGCGTGACCTGAAGCAGCTCGACGCGCTGGTAGTAGCCCAGCCTAAAACGCCTTATTCGGAGGACGAAAAATTCAAGCTCGACCAGTTTATCACTCAGGGCGGCCGGGCCCTGTTTTTCATCGATGCCCTGCGGGTAGACCTCGACAGTGTGAGCCGCAACGGTGTGGCCCTGGCTACGCCTTACGATTTGAATCTAGACGATTTGTTCTTCAAATACGGCGTGCGCCTGAACCAGAACCTGGTGCTGGACCTCAACAGCGGCCAGATTCCGCTGGTGACGGGTATGGACGGCAACCGGCCCAAAATCGAGCCCATGCCCTGGCAGCTCTACCCGCTCATCAACAAGTTCAGCAAGCACCCCATCACCCGCAACCTCGATGCGGTGTACCTGAAATTCGCGGGCAACATCGACACGGTGAAAGCTGCCGGCATTCGCAAAACGCCCTTGCTCAGCACCTCCCGCTACACTAGGGTGCTGCCCGCCCCGGTGCCCATCAACTTCAACGACGCCCGCCTGGAACCCAACCCCAAGCTGTACCAGAATGGTTTTCAGCCCGTCGGCTATTTGCTCGAAGGGCAATTTACTTCGCTCTACGCCAATCGCGCCAAGCCGGGCACCATGCAGTTTCAGCCCGAAAAAGCGGCTGAAGCGCGCCCGTCCAAAGTTCTGCTCATCGCCGACGGCGACTTTATCCGCTCCGACATCGACGCCAAAACCGGCAAGCCCTACCGCCTGGGCTACGACCGGCTGGCCAACACCGAGTTTGCCAACCGCGAGTTGGTGCTCAACGCCACCGACTACCTGCTCGACGAAAGCGGCCTCATTGCCGTGCGCGGCAAGCAAATCACCCTCCGCCCGCTCGACAAAGTGAAGCTGGCCGAGCAGCGCCGCCGCTGGCAGCTGCTAAACATCGGCGCGCCGCTGGCGCTGCTGGGGCTGTTTGGGGCCGTGCGGGTGTGGCGGCGCAAGCGGCGGTATGCGTCGTTTGGCGCATAAAAGTCCGTTGTTTCAATTGCCCTGATTTGGATTGGGAAATAAGCTTCCCGACCTTTCCAAACCCCGCCCCGGCCGCGTATCTTTGCCCTCCATCCCAAAGCCCTCCCCTCGCATGAAATTCATTGTTTCGTCCTCGGCGCTGCTCAAACAGTTGCAGAGCATCAACGGCGTGGTTACGAACAACCCCGTGGTGCCCATCCTGGAGAATTTCCTCTTCGAAATCGAAGCCGGCAAGCTCACCATCACGGCTTCCGACCTGGAAACCAGTATGATTACCGAGCTGCCCGTAGAAGCCCGCGACACCGGCCGCATCGCCGCGCCCGCCCGCATCCTGCTCGATACGCTCAAGAACCTCCCCGACCAGCCCGTGACCTTCACGCTGGACGAGGAAACCTACACCATCGAAATTGCCTCATCCAACGGCCGTTACAAGCTGGCGGGCGAGAATGCCGCCGACTTCCCCCGCGTGCCGGTGGTGAAAGGCTCGGCCCCAATTGAGATTCCCTCGTCGTCGCTGGCGCGGGCCATCAACAAGACCATTTTCGCGGTGAGTACCGACGAGTTGCGGCCGGCCATGACGGGTATCCTGGTGCAGCTGGCCGACAACCAGGTGACTTTCGTGGCTACTGACGGTCACCGCCTGCTGCGCTACCGCCGCCAGGACGTGGGTGCCGGCCAAACGGCCAACCTCATCATTCCGCGCAAAGCCTTCAACCTGCTGAAAAGCACGCTGCCCTCCGAGGCCACGCCGGTGAAAGTGGAGTTCAACCAGAGCAACGCCTTCTTCTCCTTCAACCAGATGCGCCTCGTGTGCCGCCTCATCGACGAGCGGTACCCCGACTACGAGAACGTCATCCCGGTGAGCAACCCCAATAAGCTCATCATCAACCGTCAGGAGCTACTGAACTCGGTGCGCCGTATCAGCATCTACTCCAATAAAACCACCCATCAGGTGCGCCTGCGCCTGGCCGGTTCGGAACTGGTGATTTCGGCCGAAGACCTGGATTTCAGCAACGAAGCCAAGGAAACCCTGGCCTGCCAGTACGACGGTGAGGACATGGAAATCGGCTTCAATGCCCGCTTCCTCATCGAAATGCTGTCGAACATCGACTCGGAGGACATCACGCTGGAGTTGAGCACGCCCAACCGCGCTGGCCTGCTCATGCCCACCCTGGCCGACGACAACGAAAGCATTCTGATGCTGGTAATGCCGGTGATGCTTAACAACTACGTCTAACTTTTTCGCTTTAAAATTGTCATCCTGAGCGCAGCGAAAAACCTTATCACTCCCGAACGACCATCGTTCTGCTTTGATAAGGTTTTTCGCTGCGCTCAGGATGACACCTTTTTACTCAATATGAAAAAATCAGAAATCCGCTTCAGCATTGCCCTCGATGACCAGAAAGTGCCCGAAGCCATCAGCTGGTCGGCTACCGATGCGGGGCCTAACATTCACTTTGCCAAGGCTATAAATATTGCCCTGTGGGACCGGGAACAGGCCGGCACCATGAAAATCGACCTTTGGACCAAGGATATGCCCGTGGACGAGATGAAGCGCTTCGTGGTCGATAACATCGGCTCGATGGCTGAAAACATTGTGACAGCTACCGGCGACAAGGAGATGGCCGAGCAGATGCGGACACTTTGCAAGCAACTCTCCCTGTACCTCGACAAGCAGGAACAGCAGCAGCAATAAGCTGCGCTGAAACGCACAAAAAAGCCCTTCCGCTCTGTAACGGAAGGGCTTTTTCATTGGCCACTATTCATGCCTATTTCAGGCGGGCATTACGCCCCAGATTACCAGCGGGCCGCGCAGTCTTTTTAGTTGTAGGGGCGATAACAGCATCGTTAGCACGAGCTGGCGCGGGGTTTTGCACCGACTCGGCTAGCAGGATGCTGGCCGACTGATTGGCGTAGTCGCGGTCGTATTTGTAGTAAGTGGAGCGGGCGCCGAAATAGGAGCTGTACTGGTCGTTGCTGAGCACCGCCTGCAACTCCTTATCACGCTCCTTGCAGATGCCGTGGCACTCATCATCAATCACTTTGGTGTTGCCGGCATTTTTGCGCTCGACGGCGGCCATTTTCGCCACCTTGTCGGCATTAATGGCTCGCAGGCGGCTGGCCTGGTAGCCGTTGAGGTGCAGGTCGCGCACCATGCGGTCGGACAGGCGGTCGGCGCGCTCCGCAACGGGATTGAGACGCGGAGTGGGCTGGGTTTTATCCTGCACGGCCACCGATGGGGCTTGCTGAGCGAAGGCAGGCACGGTGGCGAGGGCTAGCAGCAGGGCGACGAAAAGCGGTTTCTGGTTCATGGTCGAAGGCGTGTTTAGAAAACAGATACGCAAGTTCCGGGCCAGCCGAGGCGGCACCGGTGCCCATTTCTAACGGGGGAAACCGCCGCACGGTTCAGCAAAACCGCTTAGAAGCGGTTTTTCCACATCATCGACTCGACCGGGCGGTCGGTTTTGTCGTTGTATTTGGCGTTCTGCTTGCGGTTGTAGAAGGTATCGACTTCGCCCTGCACGGTGAAGTAAATCAGCTGGCCAATGGGCATGCCCTTGTACACTCGCACGGGCATCGACACGCTGATTTCCAGCGTCCAGTGGTTGCAGAAACCGACATCGCCCTTGCCAGCGGTAGCATGAATATCGATGCCGAGACGGCCCACACTGCTCTTACCCTCCAGGAAGGGCACGGTGGCGTGGGTTTCGGTGTATTCTTCGGTTACACCCAGGTAGAGTTTGCCGGGCTGTAGCACGAACCCTTCTTCGGCGTCGATTTCAAAGGTATCGATTTCGTTGTGGCGACGGGCGTCGAGCACCTCATCGCGGTAAGTGGCCAGGTAGCGGCCGAGGTGAACGTCGTAGGAGTTAGTGCCCAGGCAGCTACGGTCGTAGGGCTCGATAACGATGGTGCCTTTTTCGATTTCAGCCAGGATTTGCTGGTCGGTTAGAATCACTTGCGGGGTGTGGGATTGGTGGGGTGGTGAACTTTGGTTGTTAGTTGTCAGCCTTACTTTCTGACTAACACCTGGCAACGAACAACTATTCTAGCGGTCGTCGCGGTCGTCATCGTAGCGCGGTCGCGGAGCTTCTTCTTCCTCTTCGTCGTCCTCGTAATTGTCGTGCAGGTCGGTGGAAGGCGTGGGACGCAGGCGGTTGAAGAGGCTGCGCGGAGTTTCGGGCTCGGGTTCCGGCTCGGGCTCGTAGGCCAGATTATTGACGCGCCGGCTGAGTGTGGGCAACACGTTGATGGTGAGATGCAGCAGCGCCAGAAAGCTACCCAGGCTGAGCAACAGCGTGAAGTAGTCGAGCCAGTCGTGGCGCGGGGCAGGGCCGCCGATGGGCGTGGCCACGGGGGGCTCGTCGGTTATGACGGTAGACTCGGCATCAGCGTCGCCGTGCGTGGTGAGGGGAGCAGTTTCGGCAGGGGCGTCGGCATCCACGTCGGCGGGGGGCACGGCGGCCACGTCTTCGGGGTTGCCGGAGTCGTTAAACTGCGCGGCGGCTTGCTTAATGAGCCGCTGCTCGGCGCGAATGAGGGCTACCCGCTCGTCACGGGGCAGGTTGTGGATAAAAAACTCGAAGTTCTTATCCAACAGCACACTATTGAGTTGCTTGTCGAACTCGGCCAGCGTCATGGGGCCGTTGCCGAAGCGCGATTTGTAGCGCTCGGCAATGCCGTTGTAGTTCAGGAAAAGCTGCTTCAGGCCCTTGTTGTCGCCAAAGCCGTCGAACTTCTTGCGGGCGGCGGCGGTGCGCAACGTCAGCGGGAACTTACCGCGGGTGAACGACTTATCATACACCGTTTCAAAGGTGCGGAAGTTGAGCTCATCCACCGTTTTATCGAAGAGGCGCTTGTTGGCCTCGGCCGGCGTTTCGGCGAAGGCCGTGAAGCGGAGCAACAGGAGCAGCGTGAGCAGGAAACCAGATTTGGGCATGAGCGTGAGTTATTTTAAAGCTGTTAGCTAACAGCTAGTAGCCAAAAGCTTATACTAAGCCAGGTTGTGGGCTGCAATCAGCGACTCGCGGCAGGCGGTGAGGTACTTGTCCACCAGCTCGTCGGTGATGGCCGTAGAGACGAAAAGCGTCTCGTATTGCGAGGGCGCCAGGTAGATACCGCGCTCCAGCATAGCGTGGAAATACCGCGCAAAGGCCGCCGTATCCGACTTTTTGGCGTCGTCGAGGTCGGTCACCGGCTCAGCAGTGAAAAACAAGCTGAACATGGAGCCAACCTGGTTTACCGTATAGTTTAGCCCCAGTTCGGCGGCAATCTGGCGGGTGCCGTTGGCCAGACGGGTGGTAATGGTGTTAAGCTGTTCGTAAATGCCCGGGGTTTCGTGCAGATGGCGCAGTTGGGCTATACCGGCAGCGGTAGCTAATGGATTGCCAGACAGCGTGCCAGCCTGGTACACTTTGCCTGCCGGGGCCACCCAGTTCATGATGTCTTCGCGGCCACCGTAAGCGCCCACGGGCAGGCCACCACCGATTATTTTGCCCAACGTCACGAGGTCGGCTTTGATACCGAAAAGCTCCTGCGCGCCGCCTGGGGCGAGACGGAAGCCGGTCATTACCTCGTCGAAAATCAACACAATACCATGCTGCGTGCAGAGTTCGCGCAGGCTTTGCAGGAAACCTGCGGCTGGCGGCACGAGGCCCATATTTCCCACTACCGGCTCCAGAATGAGGGCGGCCACCTGGCCGGGATTGGCGGCGATGAGGGCTTCGACGGCTGCCAAGTCATTGTAGGGCGCGGTGAGCGTGTCCAGCGCCACGCCTTCGGTCACGCCAGCCGAGTCGGGCTCGCCCATCGTGAGCGCGCCGCTGCCGGCCGCAATGAGGAAGGAGTCGGCGTGGCCATGGTAGCAGCCCTCGAACTTGATGATTTTGCTGCGCCCGGTGTAGCCCCGCGCCACCCGGATGGCCGACATGCAGGCCTCGGTGCCGGAGTTTACCAGCCGCACTTTTTCCACGCCCGGCACCATCTCGCGGATGAGCTCGGCCATTTCTACCTCGCGCCGGGTGGGGGCACCGAAGCTCAGCGAATGAGGCAAGGCCTCACGCACGGCATCAAGCACTACGGCAGGTGCATGACCCAAAATCATTGGCCCCCAAGAGTTAATAAAGTCAACGTAGCGGTTGCCATCGACATCGGTAAGCCAAGCGCCTTCGGCCGACTGCATGAAAATGGGACCGCCGCCGACGCTGCGGAAAGCGCGCACCGGTGAGTTGACGCCGCCGGGAATGAGGGCTTTGGCGCGGTCGAAGAGGGCGGCGGAGGTAGTTTGATTGAGCATTTTAGAAAGATGTAGCGCGAAACGGAGTTCGGCGTAGCCAAGCTCCAGCTTCGCGGGTCGTTAGAACGGCAATTATCTGGTCGGCTTAGGCGGCGCTAGCTTGTAGCGCGAAGCTGGAGCTTGGCGGCGCCAAACTCCGTTTCGCGCGACAAGCTAGCGCACCACCTGAAGCTCCAGATTTTCGAGCTTGGTGATGGGCACTAACTGATTGTCGTGGGCACCGTTGGCATAGCTTTCACCTTCGAAAACAGCGCCGGTGACAGGGCCAGCGGTAGCCAGACCGGGTTGAAAATTAGGGCCGTATTGATGCAAGGTGGTACCGAAAAACAATAGCAGTTCGAACCCCTGACTGGCGAACACGGACGGTGGCAGGTGCTGCTGCTGCAAATACAGCTGACGGAAGCGCCGGAAACCCATTGCCTGGTCGTTATAGTATTTCGGATGAATGAAGTACATGCCGGGCCCGTCGAGCCGCTCGATGTCGAGGCGGGCGTTGTCGAGCCAGGAAGCGGGGCAGAGCAGCGGTGGGCGCGACACTGCGGGCGGCGGCACGGGCCGGGGGTTGGCGGGCGTTTTGGGCGGGGCGGGCTGGGCCACGCCGAGGGCGGCCAGCGCGGTGAGGGTGTAGGGGCCGGTGCGCCGGTTGTCGGAGGCTACCACGAGGTGGCTGGCGCCGCCCAGGTCGAGGCCGGCGAAGGCAGTTTTCAGGCTTTCGTCCACGTCGGGGTTGAAGCGGCGCAGGGCGCTGATTTTGCCGCCCTGGGCTTCGTAGGTTTCCTTGTAGGCGGTGGCAAAGTCGGCTTCGTCCTTGCTGTCTTCGTGCAGAATGATGCCCGGCTTACCGCTACCGAAGGCCGTGATGGCAAACTGCGCGGCCACGCGGCCCTGCGTAGCGGCACTGGGGCTGAAGAGGTAATGCCAGGAATTATCCACCACTAAGTCAGCATCCTGCGACAATGGATTGACGCAGGCAATCTGGTGCTCGCGGGCGTAGCGGGCCAGCAGCTTGGCGCCCGATTTGTAGATGGGCCCCACAATCAAATCCATGCCGCCCAGTTCGGGCATAGCCAATACCTGCTTCAGTCTCAGTGTGTCGGCGCCGGTATCGTATGCAAAAAGCTGCACCGGGTGGCCAGCGCGCTCCAGCGAGTCCTGGGCCAGGCGCAGGCCGGCGTATAGGTCGGTTACGAACTGGTTTTTGCGCTGGGTTTGCCAGCTGGGGTCGCTTAGCTCGAAGGGCAGCAGCACGGCCACGTTGTAGCTGCTTTTGCGGGCGGCGCGGGGGCGCGGGGCGTAGCGGCTGCGGTCGAGGTTGAATTTGGTTATCAGCTCTTCCAACTGCGGCCGGTCGGCCTCGGTGAAAAGGCCGCCGGGACCGAGGCGCTCGGCGTAGGCGCGGGCCAGGGTGGCGTCGGTGGGGTAGCGCTTAAGTAGGCGCTGCCAAGTGCCGCGGTCCTGAATGCGGGACAGGTACGCCGTTTTCATGGCCTCACGCTCGGTGGCGAGGCGGTCGGCGGGAAGCTGTGCCAGGGCTTTCAGCGCGGTGTCAAAATCCTCTTGCTCAAACGATACCTGCCCTTGCAGAAACAGCGCATCGGGCAGATTGGGGTACGTGGGGTACTCGGTGCGCAGCAGGTTGAGCAGCTGCTCGGCCTCGGGCCACTGCCTGAGGCGGGCGGCGGCGACGGCGCTGAGGTAAGCCGCATCGGCGGCGCGGGCGAAGCGGGCGGCGGGCGCCGCCAGGGGTTCCAGTTCCTTGAGGGCGGTTTCGTAGTGGCCCTGGTCGAGCTGGGATTTGCCGCTGCGGTAGCGCAGGTCCTGCGCGGCCGGGCCGGTGGGTGGCTTGGCGGTGCCAGCGGGCTGGGCCAGGGCCGAAGCCGTTACCAGCAAGCCCATTACCGCCCCAACTGCCGTTTTCCGAAGCGGAGAAAAAAACATCATCAAACCGAAGCGAGTTAGCCTAACCATGCGGAAAGGTGGGCAAAATTAGCCACAAACCCCGGCCGAATTCCTATAAGTAGCAACCCGAACGATACTAGCCCCGACCTTTTCGGCGTTATCTTACCTCCTGCTACCTTATTTATTGCCCATGCAGCCCTCCGTCCTCTCCCTGAGTCGCCCGCGCTTGACGCTACTTTTTGTCCTGGCTTTATCGGTGGCCTTGAGCGTGTTGCTGGTAGCGGGCCGTGTATTTATGTCGGGCCGTTGGTACTTCGTATTCATGCTCTGGAACTTGTTTCTGGCGCTGGTGCCCTATGGTTTGAGCACGCTGCTGGGATTGGCGCGGGGGCCGTTGCGGGCGCGACTTTTATTGCCGGTGGGCGCGATATGGCTGCTGTTCTTTCCCAATGCCCCCTACATCATCACCGATTTATTTCACCTCGACGCCCGGCCGGACGTGCCGCTGTGGTACGATTTGGCCCTGATAATGAGCTGCGCCTGGAATGGCCTGATGCTGGCCTACGCCTCGCTAAGCGACATGCAGCAGCTGGTGCAGCGCCGCCTGGGCTTCGGGGCGGGCTGGGCATTTGCCACGCTGGCGCTGATGCTGAGCAGCTTCGGCATTTACTTGGGGCGCTACCTGCGGTTCAATAGCTGGCACGTAGTGACGAACCCGCTGACGCTGTTTTATGACATCGTGGACCGGTTTATTCACCCCTTTGCCTACCCGCGCACCTGGGGCGTGACGGTGGTGTTTGGCGTGTTTTTGCTGGTGGGCTATGCCACGATTCGGGCTCTGGGAAGGGCGCAGGAGGAAGATTTATAAAGTCCTTGAATAAAAAACCGGTTTCTTGGCAAAACAGATTAACCATCAAATCTTAACACGAAAAATCAAAGTAACTTTTTAGGCAAAATCGAAGTCTGATTTTGCCCGCGAAAGTCTGACGACGATGGTGCATTCGGTTCATTGGCCCAATAAGTTTGAGCCATGAACGCACAATTTCTCGCTTCGGCAGACCGAAGCCCCGCTTGGCTGACCAAGCTCATTTTCTGGATGGGTACCACGGTGCTGGCGCTGCTGCTGGCCGGACCGGCGGCCGCCCAAAGCTCTTTTGCCGACCGGGCGGCTTCGTACGAAGCGCAAAAGACGATGACCATCAGCACTATTCGTTTCCCCGAAACGAAGGCGGCCACGCTGAATTTCATCCGCCGCCGGGCCACGCAGCTGCAGAAGCAGGAAGAAACACCCGAGCAGCTGGTAGCCGAGTTTTCGCTGCCGCTCAGCGCGGTGCCGGCGCTCGATTCGCTGGCCGGCACCTTCGGCTACGTGCAGGAAAACAACCTGAACCGCCGCAACCAGGAGCCGCGTCTGGAGGAGCAGAAAGCCGCCGTGCAAAGCGATTCGCTACGCCTGGTTCGCCTGCAGGAACAGCTGGCGCACACCGAGCCCAACACGGCTAAGTCGCTGGAATTACGCACTCAGATTGACGCCAACGAGGCCGCCCTGCGCCGCCAGCGCCTCGACCGCAGTCACTACGCCCAGCACGAGGGCCACGCCTACGTGACCCTGCGCCTGTTCGACGAGGTGAGCTTCCCGGTGGCCAACCGCAAGGTGAACTTCGTGAACATGCCGGGCGTGGAATTCGGCTACCTGTTCGTGGCCAATCCCAAGCCGGGCCTGAGCGCCGCCCACTACCAGGGCTACTCCATCAAGTACCTCGTGACGCGCGGTAAGAGCTACTTCAACCTCGGCATCTACAAGCCGGTGAGCCCCAAGGCCGAGCCGACTGACTCGTCGTTCATCAACGAGATGGCCTTCATCAACTTCGGGCAGGATTTTTACCCGCGCAACTTCGGTCGGGGCAAGCGCCGCTTCTGCAACCTCTACACCAGCTACCAGCTTGGCGGCTTCATCGCCAACCGTCAGGGGGCCCGCAGCGAGTTCATCCCCAACCTCAACCTGGGCATGGGCGTGGAAGTGGTGAAGACCAAGCATATTCTGCTCGATGTGAAGGGTAGCTACTTCGTGCCGTTGCACGGCGACAGCCGCAACCTGCGCGGCGTGCTGGCGCAGGGGGCGTTCAACTTCGTGTTTTAATCTGGACTCTCATCTTAGCTTAAGCACAGACTTAATCAGAGATTGGGAAAGCTGTGAATCAATCGGCTGAACCCATTGGCTTGGTACGGTAACTTCGGCAAGACCGAAGATTTGCCGTGCCATTGCTGTTGTGGCCCCTTCGTACATACTTTCTATCAGTTGCAGGGTTTCGATTAGCTCATCGTCTGTGACATCGTTTGCAATAGCCAGGCCACAGCTTCTATCAGGGAAAGCAACTGCGTAGCCTTGCGGAAAAGCGGCCGCCAGTTCTACCGAAAGTAACACCCGGCTCGAACCAATTCCATCGCCATTCATAAAGGCAATGAAAAGCAGCCGCTGCTCGTCATCGCTCATTCTGAAGTGCGTGTGAAAGCTTTCTTCTTCACCAATCGATTTTCGCAGGTTTTCAGAAGCCCGCTGTTGCCAATCGGGCTGGCGGCTTTCCAGTTCCTCGTATTCGCCACGGGTTAGGTATGTCATTGCGCCTTGCGGCTCAAAAAATACCCAGGTAAGTCCGAAATCAGGATTCGGCAAGCTATAATGCGGCAAATCCCAAGTAGCTGGCCGACTATAGTATTCACTCGGCACAATTAGGGGAAACAGGTGGTCCAGATTCATTCACGAAGCTCAAAAACGGATGGATTAGAAAGGTATCCGGCAGGGCCGCGAGCACCTCAGGCTGCAAGCTAGCAATAAATGCTCCCAGCCATTGCCCGCCCCGGCCGTACTTTCGTCGGCCCGAACTGCTTCGGCTGCCCTCCATTTTCCCGCTGCGTGAAAAAACTGCTCCTCGCTCCGCTTCTGCTGCTACCCGTTCTGACCTTCGCCCAGAAGAAGCCCAAACCCAAGCCGAAACTTAAAACCACGGCCGTAGCCCCGGCCGCGCCTTACTTCCAGCAGGACGTCAAGTACTCCATCGACGTGACGCTCGACGACCGCCGGCACCAGCTGCGCGGGCGCGAGGAGCTGGCTTACACCAACAATTCGCCCGAGCCGCTGACCTTCATCTGGTTTCACCTCTGGCCCAACGCCTACCGCGACAACCACACGGCCTTCGCGGCCGAGCAGCGCCGGCACAACAACCTCAAGTTTGAGTTTGCCAAGCAGGCGGAGCGCGGCTCCATCGACAGCCTGAACTTCGTGGTGAACGGCCAGCCCGCCAAGCTGGAATACGACCCCATAAACCCCGACATTGCCAAGCTGGTGCTGCCGCAGCCGCTGGCGCCGGGCGCTACGGCTACCATTGCTACGCCTTTCAGGGTGCAGGTGCCGGGCTCGTTTTCGCGGCTCGGGCATGTGGGGCAGAGCTACCAGATTTCGCAGTGGTACCCCAAGCCGGCCGTGCTCGACCGGCGCGGCTGGCACCCCATCCCCTACCTGAGCCAGGGCGAGTTTTACTCGGAGTTCGGCTCGTTTGACGTCACCATCACGCTGCCCTCCAACTACACCGTGGGCGCCACCGGCGAGCTGCAAAACCCCGACGAAAAAGCTCGCCTGGCCCAACTGGCCCTGGCCGACGTGACCAAGAAAACCAAGGAGGACTTCGGCAAGGACATGACCTTCCCGCCCTCCGACGCCAGCACCAAAACCCTGCGCTACGTGCAGGACCGCGTGCATGACTTCGCCTGGTTTGCCGACAAGCGCTTCCACGTATTACAGAGCAGCGTGACGCTGCCCTCGGGCCGCAACGTGCAGTCGATGGTGCTCTTTACCAACAAGGAGCCCCAGAAATGGGTGAAGGGCCTGCAGGATGTGAATGACGCCCTCACCTACTACTCGAAGTGGGTGGGCGACTATCCCTACGCCAGCGCCACGGCCGTGGACGGCGCCCTGGTGGCCGGCGGCGGCATGGAGTACCCGATGGTGACCGTGACCATGCCCGGCGCCATCGTGCACGAGGTGGGCCACAACTGGTTCTACGGCATCCTGGGCTCCAATGAGCGCGACTTTCCGTGGATGGACGAGGGCGTGAATACCTACACCGAAACCCGCGTGAGTGAGCTCGACACGCTTAAATCCAGCGGGATGGCGTCCATCCTGAAATCGCCCAAAATGAGTGCTCGCCTCGGCATCGACAAGCTGCCGCCGGCCGCCCTGGCCCAGGTGCCCTACCAGATGCTGGCCAGCCGCGGCCTCGACCAGCCGGTGCAGGGCCCCACCTCGGCCGACTATACCTCGCTCAACTACGGCTTCGTGGTGTACCAGAAAACGGCTTCGCTGTTTAAATACCTGGCGGGTTACCTGGGGCAGGAAAAGTTCGACCAGGCCATGCGGCTCTACTACCAGCGCTGGCAGTTCAAGCACCCCTACCCCGAGGATATGCAGGCCGTGTTTGAGGAGAGCACGGGCCAGAAGCTGGGCTGGTTTTTCAAGGACATGCTGACCAACACCCAGCACTACGACGCCGACGTTTTCGCCATCGCCACCTTCCCCGACGTGGTGAAGGTGCTGGCCACCACCAGCTCGACCACGCCCTGGTCGGTGCCGGTTTCCAGCGTCGATGCCAAAGGCAACATCCTCGAAACGCAGTGGACCGCGCCCTTCGGCAACGTCGAGGAAGACCCCGAGGAAGAAGTCACCAGCCAAGTCGACTTCCGGGTGCAGCGCGACAAAATCGCGGCCCTGGTGGTGGATGCCGGCTACCTCACCCCGCAGCTCAACCGCCGCAACGACCGGCTGCGCCTCGAAAACGGCCTCTTCGACCGCTCCGAGCCGCTGGGCCTGCGCCCGCTGGCCAGCGTGGAGCGCTGGGATAAAGCCACCATCAACTGGCTGCCAGTGCTGGGCGCCAATACCTCCGATAAATTCATGCTCGGGGCGGCCTTCTACAACAGCCCGCTCGTGCCCAAGCAGCTGCAGTACCTGGCCATGCCCATGTACAGCTTCAGCCGCAACGAGCTCAACGGCATTGCCAACCTGCAGCTCAACGTGCTGCCCCGCCGGCGCGCGCGCCAGCTCACGGCGGGCATCCTGGCCCAACGCTTCGAGCGCTACCTCAAGCTGGAGCCCAGCCTGCGCTTCGATTTGCCGCACCGCGTGGGCTACGGCCCCTACCACCAGGTGAAACTGGCCATCAGCTCCATCGACCAGCAGGATACCGACCAGACCCGCAACATCGTGTCGCTCGAATACGGCGTGCGCGGCGGCAACGCCCGCCACCCCTGGACGGCCCACGCCGAGCTCAACCGCCTGCTGGCCGACGATACCCAGAGCAACGAGGACGCCGCCATCCTGCTGCGCGCCGAAGCCACCGGGCAGCACTTCTACGCGCCCAAAAAGCGCATCCAGCTGCGGGCCTTCGGCGGCGGCTTCCTGCAGAGCCGCCCCACCACCTTCGCCATCGGCATGAGCGGCAGCTTCGACTACCGCTACCAGACGGCCTTCCTCGACCGCCAGCGCATTTCCAACACCTTCACCCAGTTCAATCACCAGACCGACAACCGCGACGGGGGCTTCCGGTCGTTCGTGCCCGTGGCCAGCACCAAATGGCTGGCGGCCCTCAACCTGCAGGTCGACGTGCCCAGGCTGCCCCTGGCCGTGTTTGCCGACCTCGGCTACTCGCCCAGCACCAGCATCATTGGCGCCATCGACCCCGATGCCAGCAGCCAGCGGGTGTTTTACGACGCCGGCCTGACCGTGCCGCTACTGCGCAACTTCCTCGAATTCTACATCCCCGTCGCCGGCACCCAGTTCGGCGGCCTGCCCGACAGCCGCCAGCAATTCACCGACAACATCCGCTTCGTCTTGAATCTAAGCGAATACAGCCCCTTCCGCCAGCTCGACAAGCAGCTCACGCGGTAATTCCAGGTCTGGTTGCGCACCGCTGTGCCCTGTTTTGCCTCCAACGTGCCCTGTTTGGTGTCCAATGTGCCCTGTTTAGCTTCCAACGTGCCCTGTTTGGTGTCCAACGCGCCCTCATTGGCCTACAACGCGCCCTGTTTGCGAGCCAACGTGCCCTCATTGGCCTACAACGCGCCCTGTTTGTGAGCCAATGCGTCAATGGTCAGCAGCCCCTCACATGCGTTGTTGATTGCTCATTGTTAATTGTTGATTGAAAATGCCCTGGCTTTCGCTCCTCTCCCAGCGCCGCTACCCCGACCAGCAGCTGCCGCCCGCCGACGCGGCCCCGGTGCGCGGCGCCTTCGTGCAGGACTACGACCGGGTGGTGTTCAGCTCCGCCTTCCGCCGCCTGCAGCGCAAAACCCAGGTGATGCCCCTGCCCGAAACCGACTTCGTGCACACTCGTCTCACCCACTCGCTCGAAACCGCCGTCGTGGGCCGCTCCCTGGGCCGCCAGGCCGCCCGCCTGCTGCTCGAAAACGATGCCGAGCTCGCCCGCACCCTCCCCAATTTCGACCAGGACTGCGGCGACATCGTGGCCGCCGCCTGCCTGGCCCACGACATCGGCAACCCGCCCTTCGGCCACTCCGGCGAAGACGCCATCTCGGCCTACTTCACCAGCGACGTCGCCCAGCGCTTCCTCGGCGGCCTCTCCCCCGCCCAGCTGGCCGATTTGCAGCACTTTGAGGGCAACGCCGCCGGCTTCCGCATCCTCACCCACACCTACGCCGCCCACAGCACCGGCACCGCCGGCCTGGGCCTCACCTACGCCACGCTCGGCGCCTTCACCAAGTACCCCAAGCCCTCCGTGGTGCCCGCCGCCGCTCGCACCGGCGGCACTTCCGAAAAGAAATACGGTCACTTCCAGGCCGAAAACCCGCGCTTCCGCCACCTCGCTCAGGAGCTGGGTCTGCAAGCCAAAGACGCCGCCAGCGGCTTTTACCACCGCCACCCCCTGGCCTTCCTCGTCGAAGCCGCCGACGACCTCTGCTACCGCATCATCGATTTCGAAGACGGCCTCAAGCTCGGCCTCATCGCCCCCGAAACCGGCCTGCCGCTGCTCAAAAAGATGCTCAACGACCCGCCCGGCCGCCAGGGCAGCGTGCAGTGGCACGACTGGCGCGAGGAGCTCGGCTACATCCGCGCCCGCCTCATCGGCAAGCTGGTAAACGAGTTGTCGCAGCTCTTTGCCCGCCACGCCCCCGCCATCCTGCGCGGCCACTACGACCAGCCCCTCATCAAGGAAGTCAGCTGCTACGCCGACCTGCAGCAGGTGCAGCACCTCAGCATCGAGCGCCTCTACCGCTCCCGCCCCGTGCTCGAAATCGAAGCCGCCGGCTTCGAAGTCCTCGGCGGCCTGCTCGACGCCTTCCTCACCGCCACCTTCGACGCGCAGCAAAACCACCGCTCCCGCAAGCTGCTCGACCTCGTGCCCAACCAGTTCCGCGCCCT
>Ga0247804_10000306_pt1 | contig 22845 bp, 20 predicted proteins | sample UWRJL029104C1_FD_181142 | JGI IMG/M metagenome (GOLD analysis project Ga0247804, IMG submission 181142) | Plant litter microbial communities from Arlington Agricultural Research Station in Wisconsin, United States - UWRJ-L029-104C-1 | ecosystem: Environmental > Terrestrial > Plant litter >...
GTCATCATGATTGGGCGCAGGCGCAAAAGCGCGGCTTGGAAAATAGAATCGCGCGATGACAATCCCTCTTTGCGCTCCAGTTCCAAGGCAAAGTCGATCATTAAAATCGCGTTCTTCATGACGATGCCGATCAATAAAAATAAACCGAGCATCGCGATCAAACTGAAGGGGGTATCACTTAAGCGCAGCGCGAGTAAGGCGCCGATTCCCGCTGAAGGCAGGGTCGATAAAATCGTGAGCGGGTGGATGGTGCTCTCGTACAAAATCCCGAGAATTAAATACACCGCAAGCAATACGCAGGCGATTAATACCGCCGGATCTTGCGCCATCCCCGGTGTGCTTGGACCCCAACCCGGACGGCTGCTACCAGCCGGTGCGAGGTAGACTTCGTTGGGTACCATCAGCTCGGCGATTTTAGTTTCGATCGCCGCGCGCGCTTGTTCTTCAGTGTAATTTTCCGCGATGCCATAGCCGATACTTTCCGAGGCAAATTGATTGCTGTGGCGGACGCGGTCTTCCGCCAAGCCATAACCGAAACTGGAAAAGGTCGAGAGCGGAACACGCTTGCCATCGCTGGTAATGACTTGCAGTTGCTCAAGTACGGCGGGTGTTGCGGTGTATCCCGGCTCTAATTCCATCACTACGCGATATTGGTTCATCTCGTCGTACATGGTGGAGACTTGCCGCTGCGAGAAGGAGTTGTTGAGCATGCTGGCGACGGCGTTCATATTCACGCCCAAACGCTGTGCGGCTTCGCGGTCGATGGTGAGTACGACTTGTTGCGTGCCTTCTTCTTTGACTCCGTCGATCTCGGTCAACTCCGGCATTTTTTCCATCGCCGTGGTGATTTTCGCGGCCCAGTTGTGCAGCATTTTCAAATCGTCGGCGAGCAGCATTAATTCCTGTTCGCTGCGACTAAACGGCGAACTGAGGCGGATATCCTGATCGGAGTTGATCATCAATATCGCGCCCGGAATACTGGGCATTTTGCGGCGCAATCTGTCTACCACTTCATCCACCGACACGCCGCGCTCGGCCATGGGTTTCAGGCTGATGCGTATCCACGCATTGCTTACACCGTTACCGCCACCGCTTGCGCCGAAGACATCTTCTATCGCGGGATCAGATAATAAAAGTTGGCGGAATTGCTGGATTTTCGGTTGCATCAATTGGAAAGAGAAACCGTCGTCACCGCGAATAAAGCCGGTCATTTGCCCTGTGTCTTGCTCGGGCAACATGGTTTTGGGAATGGCGATGTAGAGATAAATATTCACGCCGATGACTGCGGCGAGAATCAACATCACAATTCGGCTATGGAGTAACGCCCAGTTCAATGCGACTGAGTAGGCCTGTTTGATGTCATCGAAAATATTGGGTTTGAATTCTTTTTTCGGCTCGGCTTTTAATAATTGTGCGCAAAGCGAGGGCGTAAGGCTGAGTGATACAGCGAGCGAAATCACCATGGCGGCAGCGAGCGTGATGGAGAATTCGCGGAACAGTTTTTCTACCACGCCGCCCATTAATAAAATGGAGATAAATACTACGATCAAGGTGATGTTCATCGCCAGTAGCGTAAAGCCGACTTCGCGTGTGCCTTGTATCGCTGCTTGAAAGGGCGAGAGGCCGCGCTCGATGTGGCGTTTGATATTTTCCAGCACGACTATGGCATCGTCTACGACGAGTCCCGCCGCAACAATCAAGGCCATCAGCGAGATATTGTTGAGTGAAAAACCGTACAGGTACATGACCGCGAAGGCGCCGATAATCGCCACCGGAATCGCGAGGCTCGGGATAAGTGCGCTGCGTGCGCTGCCCAGAAATACCCAGACCACGCCGACGACTAATAGCACCGAAAGCATCAAGGTGATTTGCGCTTCATTGAGCGTTGCGCGGATACCGGGCGAGCGATCCATCACTACTTTGAGCTGCGTATCGCCGGGCATGAGCGCGCGCAGGGCGGGGAGTTGGGCATTAATCGCGTCGATGGTTTCGACGATATTGGCGCCAGTCTGGCGGCTTACCGTCAAGGTCACTGCCGAACTCTGGTTGTGGAAACCATCGGTGTAGCGGTTTTCAACGGAATCGGTAACGCTGGCGACATCCTGCAAGCGTACTACACCGCCGTCTTCGTTGTAGCGGATCACCAGCGATTGGTAATCCTTGGCGCTGCGCAGGCTTTCATTGGTATGAACTTGCCAGCGGGTGTCGCTTTCCTCCAGCGTTCCAATCGGGCGCAACACATTGGCGTTGGCGACAGCGTTGCGCACTTCATCCAGGGCGATGCCGTAGTTGGCGAGCGCGCTGGGGTTGAGTTGGATACGCACAGCGGGCAAGGATGCGCCGTCGATCCCCACTTGGCCGACGCCTTTAATCTGCGACAGTTTTTGCGCGAGTATGGTGGCGGCGGAATCGTAAAGTGCGCTTGGCGACAGGTTGGGCGAGCTAAGTGCGAGCGCCATAATCGGCGCTTGTGACGGACTGATTTTGCGATAACCCGGATTACCCGGCATGCCCGCAGGTAATTGGCCTCGCGCCGCATTCAGTGCGGCTTGTACATCCCTCGCAGCGGAATCCAGATCCCGGTCAAGGTTGAATTCCACCCAGATAAACGTTGAGCCCTGGGTCGAGTTGGAGTTGATCGCCGTGACACCGGGAATACTGCCGAGCGCGCGCTCCAACGGTGTTGCAACAGTGGCCGCCATACTTTCCGGGCTAGCACCGGGCAACCCCGCGTAGATTTGTACGGCGGGAAAATCCACTTGCGGCAGCGGTGCAACCGGCAGCATGCGCCAGGCTAACAGCCCAAGCAGGACAATGCCGACCGCCAACAGGCAGGAGGCGACGGGGCGACGTATAAAAGGATCTGCGATAAACATTGGGTTTACGCGCGCGCCTCCTCAGGGGTTTCGTCAGCAGCCGGGGTTTTATCCACCCAGCGATCAAAAAACAAATACACCACCGGCGTGGTAAACAGGGTGAGCACCTGGCTTACCAGCAATCCCCCCACCATCACCAAACCTAGTGGCTGGCGCATTTCGGCACCGGAACCGCTCGCGAGCATCAGCGGCACAGCGCCAAATAGTGCGGCGAGGGTGGTCATTAAAATCGGACGGAAGCGCATTAACGCGGCGCGATGAATCGCCTCGCGCGGGCTGAGGCCAAGGCTCCGCTGGGCCTCTAATGCAAAGTCCACCATCATAATGCCGTTCTTTTTTACCAGCCCGATCAGCAGCACCACGCCGATTACCGCAATCAAATCCAGCGGTTGGCCAGTCAGCAATAAGGCGAGCAAAGCCCCGACCGTGGCCGAAGGCAGGGTGGACAGGATGGTGACCGGATGGATAAAACTCTCATACAAAATCCCGAGCACGATATACATAGTCACAATCGCTGCCAGCACCAGCCAGAGTGTGTTGCTGAGCGATGCGCGGAAAGCTTCGGCCGCGCCCTGAAAGCGCAGTTCCAATGCGGCAGGCAAATCCAGCTCGGCTTGCGCTGCTTCAATCGCATCTATTGCTTCGCCAAGTGACGCATCGCCCGCAAGATTGAATGAGATAGTCGTCGACGGAAATTGGCTTTGGTGATTGATCAGCAGTGGCGCAGGGCGCTGGGTGATTTTAGCGAGCGTAGTCAGCACGACCGGTTTGCCGGAGCTGCTGGCGATGTAGGTATTCTCCAGCGCTTTCAAACCTTGCGCATAATCCGGATCGACTTCCAGCACAACGCGATATTGGTTGGCTTGGGTAAATAAGGTGGCGATTTGTCGCTGACCGTAAGCAGTTTGCAGCGCTCCGGCGATATCACTCACTCGCACACCAAGGCGCGCAGCGGCATCGCGGTCAATCTCTACATAAGCTTGCAGGCCACGGTTTTGCAAGTCGGCGGCGATATCGGCGAGTGCCGGTTCCTGCCGCAAACGCTCCAGCACACGCGGTACCCACTCATCCAGTAGTGCCGAATCTGGCGTTGTAAGGCTGAACTGGTATTGGGTGCGGCTGACACGATCCTCAATACTCAGCTCCTGCACCGGCTGGAACCAGGCGGTAATCCCGGTGACACCTTTGATCTGTTCACGCAGCCGGTCGATAATTTCGCTCGCGCTCGCATCCCGTTCATGGTGCGGTTTGAGGTTGATCAGCAAGCGGCCGGAGTTGAGGGTGATGTTGCTGCCGTCCACACCGATAAAGGAGGAGAGCCCTTCAACTTCCGGGTCTTTCAAAATCAATTCCGCCAAGGCTTGCTGCTTGTCGGCCATGGCGCTGAACGAGGTATCTTGCGGCGCTTCTGTTACCGCCTGGATGACGCCGCTGTCCTGGATCGGAAAAAAGCCTTTGGGCACAGCGAGATAGAGACCAGCGGTAAGGACTACGGTACCGATCATCACCAGCAGCGCTGCAGTTTGGTGTTGCAATACCTTATCCAGACCGCGCCCGTAACTCGCGATCAAACGCTCCATAAAATCGGGTTCGGCACTGTTATGCACCGGCGCATGTTTGAGCATACGCGCGCACATCATGGGGGTGAGGGTGAGCGAGACCAGCAGCGAAATACCAATCGCGACCGCCAGCGTAATCGCAAACTCCTGAAACAAACGCCCGACCAAGTCGCCCATAAACAGCAGCGGAATTAATACGGCGATCAATGAAATCGTTAGCGATACCAAGGTGAATCCAATTTCACCTGCACCCTTGAGCGCCGCCTGCATCGGCGATTCGCCCATTTCGCGGTGACGGGCGACGTTTTCCAGCATCACAATCGCATCGTCCACCACAAAACCGGTGGCGATGGTGAGCGCCATCAAGGTCAGGTTATTGATCGAGAAGTCGAGGAAATACATAGCCGCAAAGGTGCCGACTAATGAGAGCGGCACCGCGAGGCTGGGGATAATGGTGGCAGGTATCGAGCGCAGAAATACGAAGGTGACAGCGACCACGAGGCAAATCGCAAAAATCAGTTCTTTTTGTACATCGCGGATCGAGGCGCGGATGCTGTGGGTGCGGTCGCTGAGCATGGCCACATTGACGGCTGCCGGTAAGGTTGCAGTCAGTTGCGGTAGCAGTGCTTGTACGCTGTCCGCCACATCAATCACGTTGGCGCCGGGCTGACGTTGGATATTGATCAGCACCGCCGGTTGGTCATTTGCCCATGCGGCGAGGAAGCGGTCTTCAGCACCATTTTCAACTGTCGCCAAATCGCCCAACCGCAGTGGCGAACCCTCGCGCCAGCTGATCAGTAAATCGCGGTATTCCTCCACCGAGCGCATCTGGTCATTGGCGTCGAGCATGGTGGAGCGCTGCGCACCGTCAAAACTGCCTTTGGGTTGGTTGGTGTTGGCGGCGACGATTGCATTGCGCACTTGTTCCAAACTCATCTGAGTTCCCGCAAGTGCATTGGGATTGACCTTGATCCGTATCGCCGGGCGCTGGCCACCTGCCAAAGTCACCATACCGACACCGGGCAACTGCGCCAGCTTTTGCGCCATACGCGAGTTCACCAGATCATAAACTTCCGGCAAGGGCAGGCTTGCCGAGGTGACCGCCAGGGTCATGATGGGGGCATCGGCCGGATTTACTTTGCGGTAAATTGGCGGCGTGGGTAAATCATTCGGTAACAGATTATTGGCGGTATTCAGCGCGGACTGCACCTCCTGTTCGGCTACACCCAAATCCACTTCCAGAGAAAATTGCAGGGTGATAATGGAGGCGCCGGTGGAGCTGGTGGACGACATCTGCTTCAAACCGGGGATCTGCCCGAGGCTGCGTTCCAGCGGCGCAGTCACAGTGCGCGCCATCACATCGGGGCTGGCACCGGGGTTGAAGGTGAAGATCTGGATGATGGGATAATCCACTTGCGGCAAAGCGGCAACGGGCAGCAAGCGATAGCTCAGAATTCCGGCGAGCAATAGTGCCAGCATCACCAGTGAGGTGGCGACGGGGCGCAAAATAAAGGGGCGGGAAATGCTCATAGGGTCTATTTCAATCCCTCAGCCAGAGGCTGTTCCATCACTTTCACATCTTTGCCTTCCCAGAGGCGGTCGATACCCTCCAGCACTACTTGTTCGCCTTCGGTTAAACCTTCCAATACCGAGGTGCGCGCACCTTCGAGCGAGCCCAATTTAATCGGGCGCATAGTGGCTTTACCTTCTTGGACAACGTACACATAGGTCCCTTTGGAGCCGTATTGAACGGCATCAATAGGAATCGTCACGGCGCCATCGAGCGTATTTAAATGCAGGCGCGCATTCACAAATTGATTGGGAAAGAGGCTGTCGTCGGTGTTATCGAATTGCGCTTTCATACGCAGGGTGCCGGTGGATGCATCGATCTGATTATCGAGTGTGGTGAGTTTGCCGGTCGCCAATAAACTCTGTTCGCTGCGATCCCAAGCCTCAACCGGCAATGCGCTGGACGATTTTTCCGCCGCCATATAGGCACCGCGCACCGCAACTAATTGGTTCTCGGGAATAGTAAAGGAAACGGCAATCGGCTGGGTTTGGGTGATGGTGACCAAGCCGTTGGCATCGCTGGTTTTCACCAGATTGCCCACATCCACGCGGCGCAAACCGAGGCGTCCGCTAATCGGTGCCGTGATGCGCGTATAAGAAAGCTGCAAACGCGCATCGTCGGCTTGGGCGGTGTGGTTTTTAATCGTGCCGCGCAACTGATCGACCAGCGCTTTTTGTTTATCAAACTGCTGTTTGGCAATCGATTTTTGTTCGATCAAACGCTCATACAAACGTAAATCATCTTCCGCATTTTTTAATTGGGCGCGGGTTTCCTGCAAGGTGCCTTCGGCTTGATCCAAACGAACCTTGTAAGTTGCCGGATCAATCTCAGCCAATAAATCGCCGGCTTTTACTTGCTGCCCCTCTTCAAACAAAATGCGCAACAATTGGCCATCGGCGCGGCTGCGCAACGTCACCGTATTGAGCGGCACCACACTGCCGATAGCTTTGATGTGAACTTTCAAATCTTCTTTTGTCACTGGCACTACATGCACGGGCGTCGGACCCATCCAGGGGTTGGGTGGCGGCGGTAATTTTTCTTCAGGTTTGCGCAAACCAAAAAACCACACCAGTAGTAAGACGAGAACAACAGCAATCGCCGCTAACCAGCGCTGGCCGCGCGAGAAACGTTCAACAGATGCAAGCATGAAAAAATCCGCAATGAAAAAGTAATTATTAGATGGCGCCTTGGGGTATATAACCGCCAAAGCCAAATTTTGGCGCATGAGTACACGAGCCTAGAGCGCAAGGAATGAGCCCGCAACCCCTTTTACATTTCCCGACGTTTGGTTACAGAAGCAATCTCATGGCAATTTTTTTGCCAGTTATGGAAGTGTGATTTTGCGCAGCGTGCAGCGTCTTCTTACTGCAGGATTAATCAGTAATGATGAAGTTGGTACACTTGGGTGATTGAATTGCAGCACCCGGTAGTAAACGATACATTAACTCCGGTAAATCTCCGCAGGGTAACGCGCGCCGGGGCATTTCGGTAAATGCGTTGCTGGGGTTGCTCGCGATTGCATTAATCGTCGCGCTTTTTATTGATCGCATTTAATACTGCACACGCTTTTATTAATTTTGTTGGGTGTAGCGAGCGTTGCTAAATCAACTCAATTTTACGAAGCGCTCGGTTGGAAAAAATCGCCAACGAGCAATGAAGGCTTTGTAAAGGTTGATATGGGTGGTTATGCCCTTAGCCTTATATCAAGAAATGATTTTGCGAAAGATGCCTTGTTTGACAGTCCAGTGGGGAATTGCCGGTTATTTCAAAGATCCAGACGGGCATTTATTTGAAGTCGATTATGAACAGGCGTGGGTGTTTGATGCTGGGCATCGTTTAGCTGTGGATCACCTCAATGCGTGAGGGGATTAAATAAATACTGTTTGTAGTCATCATTAAGCGTGGTGATAAAAGGATTTTCCATGTTGATGAAATGGCGTTCATCCAACTTTGCGCGCTTTAAACCGTCGGCATGAACGTCGCGCCACAATTGTTGGAAAGAGCCATCTTTATAGGCGATATCAATCCCTTCTTTGATGCGATCCAAAAGTGGTTGATTGTTCTTGTTGCTGAATAAAAACTTTGGCAAAGGGTAATAGAGCGCAAGTTTGTTATCCAATTGCAGATCGGCGGTTTTTTCGGCGCGCAGCTCATGAAAATATTCCGTGGGGCTGGGGCAGAATAAATCCACGCGCCCGGCTTGGGTCATGCGGAACAAGCTGGTGATATTGCTGCCTTCCACAACATGCAAGCCGTAATGCTGCAGAATTTTTGAATCGACCCAGCCTGCACCAACACCGACTTTATAGTGTTTAAGCTGGGCGATGCTGTGAATATCCTGCACCTGCGCAGCAAGCTTTTTATTGGCGTAGCAAATGCGATAACTGAGCGCACCTAATTCGACTGGAAAAGGAATGTAACTGAGGTTACCGCTTTTTATTAACGCATCGTCATAGCTCAATAAAATCACAAAGTTTTTGTAGATATTTTGGTTGAGCGCCGCGATAGCGTGGGTGCGCGATATGACGTTGATCGGCACCATTTCAAACGCCCCCACTTTTTGCTGGGTTTTTTCCAGTGCGAGTTCGATCACCTGCTGCTCATAGGTCTTGCGGGTTAAATCGCCGTACTCGGGAAGTTTATGGGTCACAATCAGGGTTTTGGGGGTGGCATCGGCTGGCGGCTGAGCACTGGCGCTCAGCGCAATAACAGCCAACATAAGTGTCCACATCAATCTTTGCATTCCGCAAAACCCGGCCATTGAATAAATAGATATAAAGATAAGAAAATTCAGAATTTTTAATTGTTTAGTGAGCGGCTGCTGAGTTGAGTGTAGGCTAAATATACATTTCAGCTAGTCAGGGCAGGGCTAATTTGTTCTGCATTATTAGGCATTTTTGCTATGAGGTTATCCACTTTGGGTGCAAGGCACCAATGTTGTGGTAGGTCGGGCGAGACTATAACGCAATGATGTTCAACTGCAGTGGGTAAGGGTGTGCCAGTGAGCAGCGCAGTGAATAGTTGAATGGGATTTTGCGTAAAATGAAACTGTTGTGGTGCCTCTGTAGCAGCACTGGCAGATGTACCACTAACACTGGTTTGATACGCATTTTTCAGCGCGACTTCAAATTCAATCACCCGATGAGTAGTGGCATCGACTGCTATTTGCCGTTGCAAAAAACACTTGAACTGTTCCAGTTCTGCAACAAAAAATAAACTGCGCACTGGTTCGGTAGTGATGTATTCAACAATCAATTCTTCCAAGCCTGCGCGCTTTAGTAATTCAATGGTTAGGGGGGCGCTGGCGCAAACACGGGCGATGCGCCACCACTGTTGAATTTGTTGCGTAACCTGTAGTCCGGGTGAATCTTGCAATTGTTTAAGCCATTCGTATTCCGCGCGCGTAAGGTTGTCGCAACCCTGGAATTCGGTAGATGAGCCGCGCGCAAAACCGACCAGGCTGCGCTGTACATCAAGCAGCGACATGGTTTGTCTCCCGGTAGTCTTGGCTGGGTAATCTTGCGTCTGACATTTCCTCTGCTTCGGGGCCAGTGCAAGGCAGGTGGTATGTGCAGGTGCAGTGAAGGTAGTAGTTCCAGAGCGATTTACAGCGTTTTAATTGCGCGACAATTTGTGCTTCGCCCATTAATTGCAATGCTTGTTCAAGTACCTCATAAGTGATGGCGCAGAGGTTGGGGCAATGCGGCAATATCCATTCGAGTAATTCCCATACTGCCTCCGGCACTTCACTGCTGTGCACATCCAATAAAAATCCTTCGTGGGTGACGCCACCGGCGACATGAATTTCTATCACACGATCAAGCTGTAAACGCACCAGTGCCGCGTAGGGATCAAAACCAAAATTAATAGCGTTGCAATAAAAGTTATAGAGATCGAGTAATAAACCGCATTCAGTGTGAGTAAGAATTTGGTTGAGAAACTCTACTTCGTCCCAGCGACGGCCATCGGCGCCGGTGGTAGAAAATTCGGACAAATAATAGGTGGTATTTTCGATAAGGAACGGCACGCTGTAGCGGTTACACAAGTGTTGAATGCGCGGGCAGAGTAGCGCCAAGGCTTCTGTGGTAAATGGCAAGGGCAAAAGCAAGCCGGCGTGGTCTTCCGATCCATCCTGATTTTTTATTAACGTAAAACCCAAGTGTTCGCTATGCCACAAAAATTGCTGTTGCGCTGCATATTGGTCGAGCATGGTTAAGTAATCATTATTCCAGCCACTAGCGGAACCAATGGATAAACCAAGTCCATGAACAATTACCGGGCAGAGTTTTCCGAACGCGAGTGCATCCTGTAGTTTGCGCTCATCCATACTGAAGTAGCGTTTAGTGCCATCGGCATCGGTACAAATTTTTTCTTCGCACAAAATGTCCGGGCTGACTTCTATATAGTCAATGCTATCGATATTGTTGCGAATTAAATCGTGAAAATCCCAGTGGTAATTAATCCCTACGCCCAGTCTTTGTAGTGTTTTTTGCTGCAGCATTTCCCTCTCCCTAAAATCCTGTTTTTTTGCATTTATTCGCGTCACAAATCAATGGAGAGCAGCTGCTCTCCATTGGTTTTTATCGCGCGGTTAATGCTGGGATATTGTTACGGAAGAAAGAACTTTGGTGTCGAGTCTGATTACGGGGTTGATGCGCATGCGCAAATCAAAACCATTAAAACCACAATTTAAACAGCCGGTTAATTTTCCCAGTTGTTTGATTGCGCTAAAAATATCGTCTAACACTACCGCATTGCTGGTAAAGGTCAGGTCGATAACTTGCAAGCCGGTAGAGGCTTTTATGACATTGCCGCCCGCATCGTAACAAGTTTGTGCGTTGGCCGATTCAGCGACTGCCAATGAGGCAACTGCACCTGCTGCTAATACAGAGTTGCGCAAAAAATCGCGGCGCTCATTGGTGGTTGAATTGGAAATTGATTCGCCTGACTGAGTGATTTCTGTTTTTTCTTCGGACATGGTCCTTCTCCTAAAAAAGTGAATGGGTTTCAAGAGCAAAACTCGCCTCCTTGCTTGCAAAAGGCGTTTTGCCCTTACCCAATAGCTTGTGCTTTTTTAGTGAGTGACGCCTGTGATGAAATGCTGTGAACCAATGTGAAATATTCACAACGAAAGCATCCCAGTCAGCGTGGCTGACCGGGATAGAAGTAAAAAAACTGACCGGCTAGTACTATGCCTTTTACACTGTCCGCAATACTGCGTCTGGCATCCTTACTGCGTGTAGTCAGCTTGACTCCTTGTGCCAGGTAATGCCTTGTTAATGGCCTGCCTTGAGTAATTAACGAGGCCAGTTTGCCCAACAAGGTGATTAAATTCAGTGCGCAAACACACATAACTCGCAACCTGGCGTTAACCTAATAAATAACATAAATGAATGATTTTATTTTTTAACGCTCTGTGTTCTGCCGAACAGAGTGAGATTTTTTCAGCTGGTAAAGTTCATCGGTAACTTAATCAGGCACGGCATTAGGTGCATAAAGTGCGTTAAGTGCATAGGCTAGATCTAACAACCTTAAATACATCTGGAGTTCACTATGAATACTTTTACTCAGTCCACCACCAAATTTTTCAGTTTTGCCTTTTTAGCTGCGGTGTTGTTGATGACTGTCGTTGGCTGTGCATCTACATCCAAACAATCCAGTACTGGCGAATATATTGACGATACTGTTATCACCACCAAAGTAAAAGCCGCAATTCTGGACGAAAAAGAATTGAAGGTTACTGAAATTAATGTGGAAACTTTTAAAGGCGTTGTGCAATTGAGTGGCTTTGTATCATCACAAGCTGATATCAATAGAGCTGCAGATATTGCACGCGGTGTAACCGGTGTTAAGTCGGTCAAAAATGATATGCGCGTTAAGTAAATCGTAATTTTTTAGGGGAAAGCTATGTTAACCACTCAGTGTCCGCATCTTGTCTTATTGCCTGGATTAGTGACTGATTCACGTTTATGGCAACATCAGGCAGCTGCGCTTGCGGACATTGCTCATGTGTCTGTTGGTGATTTAACCAAAGGGCATACGATTGCCGAAATGGCCGCTGACGTTTTAGCCGGTGCGCCATCAGAGCAATTTGCATTGGCAGGGTTGTCGATGGGTGGTTACGTTGCCTTGGAAATTATGCGCCAGGCGCCAGAACGAATTCTGGCACTGGCACTGCTCGATACCAGTGCTCGTCCTGATACGCCAACTGCATTGGAAAAACGCAGTGAGGCGATCGAGCTTGCAGAAAAAAATTACCAAGCGGTGATTGAAGGATTAATGCCCAAACAATTGCATGAAGCGCAATTGCAAGATGATGCATTGGTTAGCATGATTATCGATATGGCGATGAGCCTCGGCAATAAAACCTTTATTCGCCAACAGCGCGCGATTGCCGGACGCATTGATAGTCTGCCATCGCTATCAGCAATTAAATGTCCAACATTAATTTTATGTGGCCGTGAAGATGCAATTACACCTATTGGTTTGCATCAGGAAATGGTGACCGAAATCGAAGGATCGGGCTTATGTATTGTCGATGACTGCGGCCATCTTTCTGCACTGGAACAACCAAGCCGCGTTAATGAGGCACTTACACAGTGGCTTGCTAAAATAGTGTGATAAGCACTCTTGTGTTGCGACAGCGATAACCTTGAAAAATTCTGTGTCTGCCAACACACCGACAGCCTATTTAATTAAGCCGATACTTAACTCCGAAGAAGCCGCTCAAACATTTGAGCCTAAGGTTAGTTTGCGCAACCTGCGTAATCATAGACGGCACATCTTCTGGAGTTATATTTAGATGCTGTACATCCTCACTCAGATCAAATCCCTCACCCTGAAACCTACTCGTCTTGCGCTGGCTATAAGCATGGCTACAGTAGTTAGCAGTCCATTGTTGTTTGCACAAGATGCGTCTAAATACGACCTTACCTCTAATTGGTATGGCGGTTTAAATATCGGCCAGACAGATGAAAGTATTAATGATGGTGCAATCGCCAATAACGAATTAGGTGGCGGTTTAACGTCCATTACCGATGATCATCACGATAATGGCTACAAATTATTTGCGGGTTATCAACTGAACGATAATTTTGCGATAGAAGCAGGTTATTTTGATTTGGGTCAATTCGGTTCGCGTGCGGTAAAAGAAAATGTCGGCGCATTAAAAACCAGAACCAAAACCAAAGGCTTTAATGTTGATTTAGTTGGCTCTTTGCCGATGACTGAGAAGCTATCTGCCTTTGGCCGTGTAGGTGCGCATTACAGTGAAGCGAAGGATCGTTTTCAAGGTAGTGACGATGTCATAGTCACTGACCGCCATCGCCGTGAGCGCGATATAAATGCTAAATGGGGTGCTGGCTTGCAATATGATTTCACCCAGAAATTTGCCATGCGCCTTGAAGCAGAGCGCTACGCGATTAACGATGTAATGGGCAACAATGGCAACATTAATATGTACTCGCTCGGTGCGCTCTACCGTTTTGGTGAGCAAAACTCTGCGCCTGTTGTTGCGGTTGCCGCTGCGCCGGTTACTCAGCGCAGTGCAAAACTCACTGAAGAATATTGCAGCATGTTGGATATCCAGTTTGATATTAATAACGACGAAATTCAGCGTGAAGATTTAGAGCGCCTTGCAGTAGTCGGCACTTTCCTCAAAAAATATCCTGACACCAGTGCGGTAGTTGAAGGCCATACCGATAATGTCGGCACGCCGGAAGCGAATCAAATTTTGTCGCGCAACCGTGCCGAAAGTGTGATGGCTTATTTGGTGAGCGAACAGCGTGTGGCGAGTAATCGTCTAACGGCTGTCGGTTACGGCGATACTCGCCCAATTGCAGATAATTCAACTGAAGATGGCAAACGCGCCAACCGTCGTATTAATACTGTGATTGCCTGCGCTAATGACATCGAAGGTTTATCACCTGCTGCTGCACGTGTAACTATGGGCATGTTGATTGAGTTTGATGTGAACAGCGCTACTGTTAAGCCGCAATACGATGCTGAACTGGCCAAGGTCGGAAAATTTTTGAAAGAAAATAAAACCGTCACCGCAATAGTCGAAGGCCACACCGCTAATTTGCAAACCACAGCAGCACTTGCGCAAGAGATTTCGCTCAAGCGTGCGCAAAATGTGGTGGATTATTTGGTTAAAAATGAAGGTATCGAGCGCTCACGTTTAACCGCAGAAGGTTTTGGTAAAACCCGTCGTCATTCGTACAACACCAGTGCCGCCGGTCAGCAAGACAATCGTCGTGTGAATATTATTTTTGCTTATCCAAAAAAATAATGAGTTAACGAACGATTCCCGTTGCGCTATCTGTTGCAGATGTTGTGATCGCGTGAAAAATAAAAAAGGCCAGCATTGTTGCTGGCCTTTTTGCATTGTGTTTGATGAAAAAAACATTAAAGAATAATGTTATTGGAACGCAGCCACTGTTCGGCTAGCAGCGTCCAGATTGCCACCGGGTAGCCCTTGGCATTGCGAATGGCAAAGCCGTGTTTTCCATCTTGAAATATATGCAACTCTGCGTTCACGCCCGCTGCTTTTAATGCGTCATAAAAACGGGTGCTGTTGCGGGCATCAACTTTGTCATCATTGTTGGCCGTCACCAAAAAGCTGGGTGGAGTTTGTGCGTTAACGTGTTGGTCGGTGGGAAATTCATCATAGAGTGCTTGTTTCTCTGCTGGCTCTAGCGGCTTTTGCGCCGGGTTAATTAACTGTTTGCGCGCGTTACCGGAATGGGGGCCGTAGGCAAGCACTAAAAAATCCGGCCGCGCACTTACTGCATCGCTAGCGTCCTGCGCGGCATAAACCGGTTTATCGTAATTGGTGCCCAGCGTGGAGGCTAAATGCCCACCGGACGATAAGCCAACCACGCCGATTTTTGCCGGGTCTATATGCCATTCGCGCGCATGCGCACGTACTAATCGCAGTGCACGTTGGGCATCTTGCAGCGGTACGTGGGTAGCATCGCGGTGGCCTTCACCGGGCAGGCGATTCTTCACCACAAATGCGGTAATCCCCAAGGTATTGAGCCACTTGGCGATATCTGTTCCCTCCTTATCAATCACCAACGAGGTGTAACCGCCGCCCACAGTAATGATGGCCGCAGTGCCGTTGGGTTGCGCTGGAATAAAGGCGCGGATGGTCGGCACCGCAATCGCCGTAAGCGTTCGCTGTGGATCCTTGGCATCGGTGCTGCTATCGGTTGCTTTTTCGGTCAGCGACAAGCCTTCCGAGCCGGGCGGTGTGGCAGGCCACAATGGATATTCCGCTCCTGGAGTGAGGTTGAACGCAGCATTGGCGCTGGCGCAGCACCAATACATCGCCACAAGTAATACCGGCAATAATCTGCATCGGCGCAATAAATAAGGGGCCATGAATTTTCCTCAGCGAAGCAAAAAGTGAATGTGGTTTTATGTCGGTTGCTAATTTTTGAGTGAAGTAATTGCTGCGATTTACACAAACGATGTGCAGTTATAGGCTTGAGCACAGTTTATGCCAAGGCAGGGAAAGGCCGATTAAACCGGTGCACGCAGTGCGTGTGCAGCCAGTAAGTGTTCTCCGTGTGTTGCCGAACAGACAGCGGCGGCAAAAAGCGTCTATGGTGGCCTGTTAACTAAAGACCCCGTTCAATGTGTGTGCCTTAATTGGTAGTGCAGTGTTGGAATCATTCATTCTTTCAATGGAATATGTTTATGCCTACTGCAATAGATAATACGAATCTCCCAAATGATCCGCTCAAAGTGGCGGGTATTACGGAAGTAAAACGGCAGCAGGCGCTGTTAAAAACCGGTGCTTTGCAAAATGCGATTTTGACCAGTGCGAATTTTTCAATTATCGCCACCGACGAAAAAGGCATCATCCAATTATTTAATGTCGGCGCGGAACGTATGCTCGGTTATGCCGCCGCCGAAGTTGTGAACAAACTTAACCCAAGTGATATTCATGACCCGCAAGAAGTAATCGCACGCGCAGAGGCACTGAGCGAGGAATTGGGTATCACTATAAGCCCTGGTTTTGAAGCGCTTACCTACAAAGCATCGCGCGATATTGAGGATATTTACGAGCTTACTTACATCTGCAAAGACGGTAGCTGTTTTCCAGCGATGGTGTCGATTACGCCACTGCGTGATGACGATTATGATTTGATTGGTTATCTGTTAATCGGGACGGATAATTCCCAGCGCAAACAAGTTGAGCTGAAACTGAATCAGGCGATGGCCGTGGCTGAAAAAGCCAATCTCGCCAAATCCGATTTTCTCTCCAGCATGAGCCATGAATTACGCACACCTTTGAGTGCGATTTTGGGGTTTGCGCAGTTGATTGAGTCGGGCACACCTCCACCTACCGCAACACAAAAACGCAGTGTTGACCAGATACTGCAAGCCGGTTGGTATTTATTGGAACTGATCAATGAAATTCTTGACTTGGCATTGATCGAATCGGGCAAGTTATCGCTCTCGCTGGAGCCAATGGGCTTGGCAGATGTGATGCTCGAATGCGCTGCCATGATCGAACCACAAGCGCACAAACGCGGCATCAGCGTGACCTTTCCGCCGCTCGGCATGCGTCACTATGTGAAGGCTGACCGCACCCGCGTTAAACAGGTGCTGATTAATTTGCTATCCAATGCGATCAAATACAATCGCGTTGGTGGCAGCGTCACCGTCACCTGCGTTGAGCGAGTGCCGGGGCGAATTCGTATTGGTGTTGAAGATGCCGGTGCAGGTTTATCACAGCAACAAATCGAACAATTATTTCAACCCTTTAATCGCTTGGGGCAAGAAGCCAATGCAGAAGAGGGCACCGGTATAGGCTTGGTCATGACCAAGCACCTGATCGAATTGATGGAAGGTGAAATCGGGCTGGAAAGCACCGTCGGTAAAGGCAGTGTGTTTTGGATCGAAATGGATTTAACCAACACTCGCGTGCAGGACGTAAGTGAAGTAGCGGACGAGCGCGCTAAAATCTACAGCCACACTAATGCGCCGCAACACTTGCTGCTCTATGTAGAAGACAACCCCGCAAATTTGATGTTGGTAGAAGACTTGATTGCACGCCGCCCGGACATCAAATTGATTACTGCGCGCGACGGCCTTGAAGGTGTTGCACTAGCGCGCAGCGCAGTGCCCGATATGATCCTGATGGACATTAATTTACCCGGCATTAGCGGCATCACCGCACTATTAATTCTCGCCAAAGACCCCGCCACCAAACACATCCCAATAGTCGCGCTAAGCGCCAACGCCATGCCACGCGATATTGAAAAAGGTTTGGAAGCCGGCTTTTTCCGCTACCTCACCAAGCCCATCAAAGTGAACGAGTTTATGGATACGCTCGATTTCACCATCAAATATGCGGATGCGCATCCGGCGGTGGCGGTACAAGAATAGGCGTTGCAACAGCGCGCCAATTACTTTTCATAAATATAGCGAATGCCGTAATGGGTTGAGCCTATAACGTCTTGATATTTTTGCGAAGTGAAATTGCCATTGGATTTTGCAACGCTGTTGTAACTTATGTTGTGCAGAAATTCATTCATACTTAATTCACTGGTACGGTGAATAACCTTTTGCCCCCATTTCGGAAAGTTTTGAAGGCACATGGTGTGGGGGTACCGGCGCAATAGGGAGCGCAGATGCTCCTATATCCTCAACCCTGAAGCCAGAGTAAGAAAATCAAAGGACACCATGCGATGCGGAAAATATTTACTCTTTTTTAGATGAAGCGCCGAACCAAGTGCAAGCCGCTACTTACGCAAAATAAGTTTTAACTTTTGCAACCATTTGATTATTGGTTAAGTTATCAACGGTTTCACACCCAACGATACGGTTAGCAAATCCATTGATTTCAAGGCGCTTTTTAAATTCGCCTTTTGCCTCGCCTGGCCCGAATATTAAGATAGCCGTAGCATCTTTCAGATGCGGTATGACCTCGTCGTAATATTGATTAAGACGATTGGTATGGCGTCTTTCGCGCTGATCTTCTGATGGACTTGCCCCTTCAGTGGCATGTTCTGAATAACGAATATGTTTGTCATTAGACGATTGCTCATCGGTTTTATCATCACCGTTGAACAACACAAATGCTTCTTTGTGGTCGATCCATACGCCCACTTCTTGCTTTACTGCTTGTTGATTGCTCATGTTGTGCCTCACTGTTGAGTTAAGACGTTTAACTTACACGGCATTGCAACAAGCCTCTGTGCGTGAGCACACCGAGCACGGTGATAATCACCCTATTTCAACTTGCTAAATAGGTATTCCCAAGCAAAGTTTGTGAACAATAAAGAAGGATGTAGACCATGATCTACCAAGGCAGCTGCCATTGCGGCGCGATAAAATTTGAAGTGGAAGCAGCGGACAGCACCGGTGTAGCAAAACACAAATTCTGCAAAACCTGCGGCATAAAACCTTTCTATGTTCCGCACGGCTATAAGCCTGCTCAGGCATACCAATAAAAGTCAGTGGACAAAGATTCGTGCGGAACAGCGGAAAATTCGCAGCAAGCCGAGATGTGCGGTTATTGATATCTGCAAATGGCTGTTTGCAGGACACTTCCCTATTTATACACTTGGACGCTTGATTCCCAATGTGGACATCAATTCCATTGCGCGCGGGTCATTGAACATTTTTTCCATAATGCTGAAGCGCAGCGCTTGATTGTCGCCATCAACATTCAATACTTTTTGATTCCAATCTTCTTGCGTCACAATGCCATGCTCGGCCAATGCGTCATTAAGATGTTTGTTGCGTATAGCGCCGTATTCGCTGAAAAGATTCTGATTTTGGAGGTAGTGCGCCTCGACTTGTCTTCGCGCGGATGTCATTGGCATTTCATTATCCAAATAACTCTGGATTGCATGCTGGTCTTTTTTGGATAAGTCGCCATCGGCGCCCAGTTTTTCGCTCATCGCCACAAACCTTCTTCCTTCTTCTACTCGCCCGCCGCTTCCTAAATTAAAAAATTCGGGCGAAAACTCCATAAACCATGAAGGCAGTGCATATTGTTCCACTCCAGTTTTGGCGCTTACGCTTGCCGCTTGTTTGCCTTCGGCAGATAGCGTTACTTTATCTTCGTTGCTTTTTTTGGTTGCGACATCACTTGCTGGTGCAGTAGATTTTTCCGTCACCGCAGCTTGTGTGGACAGCGGCGATCTCATAGCAGCATGTAGAGAACTTAAGATGTTCATAAAACAGACCTCCAGTCTTTAACGCATTTGGAAGTTCTGGTTTTGCAATTTGTTTGCCAAAACAAATTGCAGTTAAAAATGGTTTAAAGGTGATGAGAGGGTGGTGTTATTGATTGGTTTGGTTGAATTTTTTTAATTTTAGCTGATGTTTTTTTTGTGAGGATTATAAGCATTGTTTTCGTTAGAGTTTTTTATTTCGACTTAAAACGGAAAATAGTTGCCTGCGAGAGGAAAATATTTTTTTAAGCGGCAATAGTTTGCCGCGCCCTTTTTGTTCATCAATGTTGTGCGCATCTATTACCAAGTTGCGTTAGGGTAATCTGTGATCTTGTGTCTTAGGTCAATTACATCGCACAACGGCCAAGAGCAAGCATTCACTCGCGATTTTTTAGCGGCTTGTTATGAGAGTTTTATAAGATTTAAAGTTTCTTTTCAATTAACATCCTCTGTAATAAGCCTGCCGATCAAAGCACCCACTAACAAATCTGACGCATGCCCAAAATGACTAAGCTGCATTTGGCCTTGCCGGTCGATAACGATCAAACTTGGCGTTCCCTGTAGGTTAAGGGCATGCATTGTGGTTGGGATATGATTTCCTCGGCGCGCTAAATCAACACCGACTGGAAAAGGGATTCGGTATTGCTGAATAAAAGCTTTGAGTGATTCGGGCTGCATGGCGGCATGATGTTCAAATACAGTGTGTAGCCCTAGCACCACTACATCTTTACGTGGAAATGCGTTGTGAATTCCAATTGCTTGCGGAACTCCGTGAGAAACGCAACCTGGGCATAGTATTTGAAACGCATGAATGACAACGACCCGCCCCTTTAACTCTGCAAGCGAATTTGCAAGCGATAAAGGAGCGGGTGTGTTGATCCACTCAGAGACTTCCAATACTGGCGCTTTAAGTAGATAAGACATGATTACGACCGAGCTGATAAAGCTACTTTTGGAAAATCGACAGGAATATCCAACGCGATATTGATGTAGTTGGTAAATACATTCAGTGCGACGTGAGCCAAGATTTCAACCACCTGCTCGTCTTTAAATCCCGCAGCACGCAATGCATCTACATCGCCAGACGATACCTTTGCATGGTTTTTCACCACCTTAAGCGCAAATTCCAAAGCGGCAGACGTTTTAGGGTCAGAAGATTCGCCGTCTTTTGCGGCAGCCATTTCCGCTGGAGTGGCGCCAGCACCTTGGCCTAATACCGTATGTGCAGCCAAGCAATATTCACATTGGTTGGCGTTCGCAATGGCAACGGCAATTTGTTCGCCTAATTTTGCACCCAAGGTTCCTTTGCCCAAGGCTCCAAATGCGCCCCACATGCTGTTTAGTGCTGCGGTTGAATTTGCCACGGCTTTAAACATGTTGGGAACTACGCCGAAGGCGCCGTTAATTTGTTCCAAAACTGCTTTACGGTCAGGCGTTGTATTTTTGAACTCTACTAATTGCACGTGAGACATAATAATTACCTTTTTTTAAGTGAATGATACGAACATTTAAATAAGCGATACGAACGGAAAATTACTGATTTACTTTTCCAGGCAAACTGAGGTCGCCTGATCCAACTTTGAACACATCGACAACACACAAGAGTGGTGAATGAGCGCTCGCATTTACCCGCAGCGCGGCAGTTACGCCATCGAAATTGGCTTGTTGCACAATGCCGATATCGTCAAAGGGGATTCTTACTTCCAGACTTTTGCCTTTAAAAATGGGGCTCCAGCCGGGGCTGTCGATAAGCAGCGGTAAGCCAGGCCAGGTTTTTGGCAGACGCGGTTTTGTGCCTTCGGGGATATCAATGACTTTCAGCGCGCCCTTGCCACAAGCTTCATCCGGGCCGAGGACAACCCAATGGGAATGCCACACATTGCCGTCATTTTTCGGGTCGTTATCGCCGTTCTCGTCGAACAGCGGGGTATCGTCGAAATCAGGATGAGATGTAACAGCCAGCGCGAGAATGCCGCTTTTGCCTTCGAAACCCACAACTGAGGGATCAAGGCTGGTCGGCCACACATAGGAAAACACACTGCTTCCAGCTAGCTTTCCAGATTTAGTGGGCTTGGTTTTCCCCGCTTGGCCTGATACGGCGATATGAAAAATCACATCGCGCCCTTCGGTCTTAATTTTGGTGTGGACTATGTCGAACGCCGCCTGCACCTTTTTATCCGCTGGGGTTTGAATACCGCCGTGATGCTCGTGTGCTACCGCGAACTGCGCTAACACCGCGATGGAAATCGCCGTCGTTAAGTGAGTTAGTTTCTTTGGTGAAAATAGCTGTTTCATATTTTTTCCTTTTCAGTCTTCAGGTTGGTGTTGTTGGTCAATCTTCAATTATTAATAGGAGTCCTAACTATTAAGTTTAAAAAAAATGGCACTACTTTCTATCTGTAAATATGGAGTCTCTTATCTACAACTACATGATCGCCTATCTACAAATTTCGCCAGTTAATGGCCACTGCACCTTCATCAGCCGATCTATGCTCTGCGCAATCCAGTCGTAGCAGACTGCTTGGCAATGGCACATTAACTAAGTTGCAGTGATGCGGCGCCACGTCATCATCATGCTGTTTAGGCGCGAAATGAACACAGGAAAGACAGGTTCGTATTTCTGGAAACCGGTCTGTCATTTGCAGCCGACGGATTAGCAATAGCAAATTGCTGTACAGCGCCTGCTGGCTATCACCTGGCAATCCTGCGACTGCATCCAGTGCAAAGCCCATCGACTCGTTAATCTTTTGCGCCAATGTCCGCCCACTTGGGGAAAGCTTTAACGCAACCGCGCGGCCATCATCAAATGCACGGCCTTTTTCAACGAAGCCCTTGGTCACTAATGCAGATACTGAATCACTGGCACTCGCATTGGTAACGCTGAGTTGTTGCGCTAACCATGACAGTCGAACAGCATCAGTTCGCGCTAGCAATAGCTCCAAAATATCTACTTGCGTCGGGTTCAAGCCCTCAGCCGTCGCGAATTGCCAGGAGCCTGCGCGAAGCACCGCAGATATGCGCGAGATGGCGCTGACTATGCGCGCACTGGTAGCCGGCGTGTCGCTCCAAGGCGTTTCACTAACATTGATTTCGCTGTCTGTTTTCATGCCCTAATAATAGTGCGTCAATGCAAAACTTTAAAGGAGTCCTAATTACTTTCCGGGCTAACTGTTAATGCATCAAGCAGTTTCCCTAGTTGTTGCAACTGCGAATCACCCAATGGTTGCAAAGGTCTTCTTGGGACACCCACATCAAGCCCTGCTCGTTTTAAACCGGCTTTGATGGTTGTCGGCAAACCACCTTTCAAAATAAATTCCAATACCGGTAGCTGTTGATAAAAAAGCGTCCGCGCCCGATAAATATCATTTGCTTGAAATGCGTCATATAACTTTGTTGGCCAATCGGAAATCAAGTTAGGCGCAGCGGTACACCAACCGGTTGCCCCGGCAGCGAAGGCTTCCAACGCCAAGGGATTACTCCCATTGTAAAAAGGTAAATCGCCTTGCGAGAGCACGTTAATTTTGTGCATGCGTTGTATATCACCGGTGCTCTCTTTAACCATGGTGACATTACTGATCGACTTGAACATATCAACAATCAGCTCAGGCGAAAGATCAATTCCACTCGTCGCCGGATTGTTGTAA
>Ga0247804_10000307_pt1 | contig 22836 bp, 26 predicted proteins | sample UWRJL029104C1_FD_181142 | JGI IMG/M metagenome (GOLD analysis project Ga0247804, IMG submission 181142) | Plant litter microbial communities from Arlington Agricultural Research Station in Wisconsin, United States - UWRJ-L029-104C-1 | ecosystem: Environmental > Terrestrial > Plant litter >...
GGCCAGCCCGACCAGCACCTCGCCCGTTCCGTTCTCGGTGAGCTTCTCGCAGAGCGTGGGCACGAGCTTCACGGCCTCGGACGTGACGGTGACGGGCGGCACGGTGACCACCGGCAGCTTCAGCGGCAGTGGCGCGGGTCCTTACACCTTCACCGTGACGCCTAGCGGCACGGGCAACGTGACGGTGAGCCTGGCCGCCAACGTGGCCCAGGACGCCGCCACCACCGGCAACTCGGCCAGCAACTCGGTGAGCGTGCAGTTCCAGGTACCTACCATCACGGTGGCCCCGGCTTCGCTGCCGAACGGCACGCAGGGCACGGCCTACAGCGTGACCTTCTCCGCTTCGGGCGGCTCGGGCACCTACACCTACGCCCGTACTGCCGGCGCGCTGCCCATAGGCCTGACCCTGACCGGCAGCACGCTGTCGGGCACGCCCACGGTTAGTGGCCCGTTCACCTTCACCATCACGGCTACCGACAACTCGGCGGCTCCGGGCCCCTACAGCGGCTCACGCAGCTACACCGTGACCATCGACCCGGCGGTTGTGACGAGCGTAACCTGGAACGGCAACAACAACGACGACTGGTACACGGCCAGCAACTGGACGCCTGCCGTGGTGCCCACCGCGACCCTTGACGTGACCATCCCGAACGGCCGCCCCAACATGCCGTACATCCCGGCGGGCACGGCCTCGACGCGCAACCTGACCATCAACAGCGGCGCAGCGCTGACGCAAAACGGCGGCACGCTCGACGTGCGCGCCAACCTGACCAACAACGGCACCTTTGAGCCTACGGGCGGCACGGTGACGCTGGGCACCACGACGGCAGCCGACATCCTGGGTTCGGCGCGGGTGCGCTTCTGGAACCTGCGCGTGGACTTCAACTCGGCCCAGCTGAGCACGTCGGCCGGCGCCTCGGTGCGCCGCCTGCTGACGCTGAACGGCACCCTGACGACGAACGGCAACGCCTTCATTACCGAGTCGGACGCGACGCGCACGGCTATGGTGGTGAACAACGGCAGCAACGTGGTGAACGGTAACCTGACGGTGCAACGCTATATCTCGACCAACAACCCCGGCCTGGGCTACCGCCACTACTCGGCGCCGGTGAGCAACGCTACGGTGGGCAGCCTGGCCACGGCCGGCTTCACGCCGGTGGTGAACCCGGCGTACAACTCGGCCGCGCAGCCGGGCAACGTGACGCCCTTCCCGACGGTGTATGGCTACGATGAAACCCGCCTGAACCTGGTGAACGACCAGGCTTTCTTCAACAAAGGCTGGTACTCGCCCAACGCGCTGAGCGATGCGCTGACGGTGGGTAAAGGCTACTCGGTGAACATCGGCGGGGGCCAGACCTTCGCCGTGACCGGCCCGCAGAACAACGGCACCTACAGCCAGACCCTGACCCGCGGCCCGCAACGCCTGACCAATGGCGTGGACCAGGCCGGCTGGCACCTGGTGGGCAACCCCTACCCCGCACCGCTGAACTACTCGCTGGTAGCGGCAGCCGACCGCGTGAACCTGGACGCCGCTATCTACATCTTCGAAAGCAACGGCCAGTACACGGGCAACTACCGCAGCTACGTGAACGGCGTGGGCGGCGACCCGCTGCTGGCCCAGGGCCAGGGCTTCTTCGCCCGCGTGAGCGCCGGCCAGACCAGCGGCACGCTGACCTTCCGCAACTCGCAGCGCGTGACGGGCTACTCGAACCCGGCTTATAACCGCACGAGCACCACGCGCCCGCTGGTGCAGCTGGACCTGCAAGGCGCTAACCACGCCGACCCACTCTACGTGTACTTCGAGCAGGGTGCCACGGCTGGCACCGATGCCGAGTTTGACGCCGTGAAGCTGCCCAACACGAGCGGCCTCAACCTGAGCGCTGAGAACGGCACCGATGAGCTGGCCATTAACGCCCTGCCGCTGCCCACGAGCAGCAGCAACGTGACCGTGCCCCTGCAAGTGCGCGTGCCCGCCACCGGCACCTACACCCTGCACGCAGCCTCCATCGTGAACCTGCCCGCCAGCATGGTGGCTTACCTGCGCGACCGCCAGACCGGCGCCGTGCAGGACCTGAGCCAGCAGCCCGACTACACCTTCGCGCTGAACGCGGCCTACACGGGCGTGCGCTTCGAGCTGTTCTTCACGCCGCAGCGCGTGACGGCCACGGCCCCGGCCAGCCTGAGCGCCCAGGTGGCGGTGTTCCCCAACCCGGCCCACAAGGCGGTGTTCGTGGAGCTGCCCGCTACCCTGAGCCGCTCGGCGGTGACGGTGACGCTGGTGGATGCGCTGGGCCGCGCCGTGCTGACGCAGCAGCTGGCCGCGGGCACCACCAGCCAGCAGCTGTCGCTGGAAACGGTGGCCGCCGGTGTGTACGCCGTGCGTTTGCAGACCGCCCAGGGCACGGTGACCAAGAAGCTGACGGTGGAATAATCCAGCCGGCTTCGGCCCTTTGAAAAGCGGCCCCTGACTTTGCATTTTGTGGAGTTGGGGGCCGTTTTTTTTGCTGGTGATGGGGCCAGGGTTTGCCGCAACGGGGCGCAATCGGGACGTGACTCCCCGCAAATCCTACTCATGGCCGCGCAAATCCTACTGGGGGCCGCGCAAGGGGTGCTCTAGTCCCCGCAAATCCTACTCTTGTCCCCGCAAATGCAAGTTGCCTCCCCGCAAATCCTACTCTTGTCCCCGCAAATCCTACTCGGGGTTGCGCAACGGAAGTTGCGGGGAGCATAGCAAGTTGATTGTTTCACTTTTCACCTTTTCATTCATGACTGACGTAGAAATTAACTACCGGGCAATGGCCCGACAGGCGGTGGCCAAGCTCACGAAATACCGCTCGACCTGGGAAGAAGCGGCGCCGCGCATGGTGGCCGACTTCACGAAGGTGCTGGGACTGGTGGGGCAATTTGATACCATTGGCACGACGCTGAGCGGCACGGGCAGCAAGGGCTACACCGATGCCAAGGACCTGGCGGAGGATGCGGCCGTGGCGGCGGCCATGCGGGTGGTGAAGGGCCTGCGCACGGTGCAGCTAAACCAGTACCGGGCGGAGCTGGCCAAGGCGGCGGCCTATGATAAATCGGAGCTGGACCGGCTGCGCGATGAGGCGCTGGTGAAGGCGCTGGAGGCGATTGCCGAGGCGGCGGCCACGGTGAAAGATGAACTGGCCGAGGAGCGCGTGAAAGCGCCTCAACTGAAGGTGCTGGACGATGCCATTACACTCTACCGCCCGCTGGTGGGCACGCCACGCGGCCAGATAATCAAGGGCAGCACGCTGCGCACGACGGCCAAGAAGCTGGTGACGCAATTGCGGGAGGCTTTCGGGCCGATTGATACGCGGATGGATAACCTGGGCGAAGAGGAGGAGTTTGCGGAGATGGTGGCCGAGTATAAGAAGGCTCGCCGGATAGTGAATGCCGGGCACGGGCCGGGCGATACGAAACCGGTGTAGGGAAACCGCCCCGGCTGCGCGAGCGGCCGGGGCGGTTTTTTATTCCATCGTCTTCTTGCCCAGCAGGTACTTCGTTTGCTTGAAGCTGTAGCCCAGGGCCAGCACGAGGCGGCCGGCGCTGGCGGGGTGGTCGGTGAGGGCGGTGTAGACGGGGAACTGCACGCCGGTGTTGAGCGAGAAATTGCGGTAGTACACGTCGAGGCCGGGGCCGAGCAGGGCGTTGTTCATTTCGTGCTCGTGGGTGAGGCGGCCTTCGAGCATTTCGCCGTCGGTGCGCTCGTAGAAGAGCTGGGCCGAAGGGTAGATTTGCCAGTTTTCGCCCAGGGGCAGGCGGTAGAAAAGGTTGGCAAAGGCGGCCACGCTCGGGGCGAGGCTGTTGCGGTAGGTGTTTTCGGAGGCCAGGCGGTAGCTGCCGTTGAGGCTGAGGCCGAGGCTGCGGTAGCTGCCGATGTAGTTGGCGTAGGCGAAGCCGTCGGTGGTGCCGGTGCCGGGCTGGCTGAGCATGGAGTAGCGCACGCCGCGGGCATTCTGGCGGGAGTAGTCGCCGGTGGGCAGCTTGAGGCCGCCGCCCACGATGAGGCGGCTCTGGATGCCGGCCGTTTCGATGTTGCGGATGAGGTGGAAGCCGGCGAATACGGTCACGTCGCCGAGGCCCGACACGTTGAGCTGCTGGCCGTTTATCTGCGAGGTATTCATGACGTAGGGCACGAAGGCGTTGAGCTCGAGGCGGCGGGCCAGGAAGTACTTCGCCCGCAGCTCCACCACGCGGAAGGCCTCGTAGTCGGTGGGGTCGTTCTTATGGTCGTGGCGGTAGCCGGCATCCACCGAATTGAGGCGGCGGGGCGTGAGCACGCCCACGCCGGCGGGGAAAAACTGCGGCTCCTGCCCCGCCGTGCGGTAGGCGCTGAAGCTGCGGTAGCGGTGCATGAGGCTGACGCCGCTTTGGTTGTCGTAGGGCGTGATGCCCATGAAGCACCCGCAGATGTCGCAGGCGCGGCTGGCGAGGGGCAGCAGCAGCGCCCCCAGCAGCACTAGAATAGCGCGAGTCATAAAGATTGATTTGGGATGAGTGGATTTTGGATGAGTGGATGAGTAGCTATTGATTTGCCGGCCCATCCACTCATCCAAAACCCACTCATCCCAAATCCCTTTAGTTGGCGTGAATGTGCTCGATGCGGAACATCGACGCCGTGCCCGGGGTAGCGGCCGAGCTGCTGCCGCTGAGGTTGGTAGCCAGCTTGCTGGCGCCGGCGCCGGGCATGTGCACCATGGCCAGCGTGGCAAAGCTCACGTTGTCGGTGGCCGCGGCGCCGTTGAGCAGCTGCATGAGGTTCACGTTCAGGTGTACTTCCGGGGCGTGGTCGGCGCGCACGGCCAGGGTGCCGCCCACGGGCCAGGTGGGGGCCACGGTGCGCAGGGAGTTGTTGGGGTCGGTGAAGCCGCCGAGGTGGTACTGCACCATTGAGCTGCTGCCGTCGGGCTTCTGCCAGCTGCCTTCCATTTTCAGGAAGATGTAGCCTTGCGTCCAGCTCCAGTACATGCCGTTGGTGGTGGCCAGGGCGCCGGTTTGGGCGCCGGCGGTGTTGCGGGCGGCATCCACGCCCACCACGAAGGTGAGGCCGGTGTAGTCGCCGGCGGGGATGTCTTTCAGGGTAAATTCGGTGCCGCTGGAGGCCGCGTTGGGCGTGGCATCGGCCGAGACGAGGACGTAGCTTTCGGGCACAGCGTACTCGCTGCCGTCGGCCTTTTGGAGCTTGAAATTGGAGAGGATGTAGTCGAATTTCGACACTGTGAACCGCTCATTGGCGGCGTTGGTATAGGTGCCGGTGTTGAGCACCAGCGGCAGGCTGCCGACCACGTTTTCGACATCGAAGGACACGGTGCCGACGCCGGTGGGCGTCACCTGGTCGTCGTCGTCTTTGCAGCCGCCGAGCAGCACGGAAGCAGTGAGAAAAAGGGCAATAGCGGAGTTGGTGATGAGTTTCATCAGAGGAAAGCTGTTCAGTAAAAAGAAGGGAAAGACGCACCGCGCCGGCGGCCGGCCCAAGGGGGCCGCGCAGCACCGGCGTCGGTTCGGGCCAGGCCGCCGGCGCCGTAGCGCCGCCTGGCAACCAGCAAACTTACCCCCGAACAGCGGGCGGATGAAACACGCCCCGCACCGGGGCAAACGCGTAGCACGAGCCCCGCAAGGCGGCAAAGCGCGGGGCCGGCGCCGGCCAGCGCCGCGGCTGGCGCAGCACGAAGGCGGCCGCCGTGGGCAGCACTTCATACTTCACCTTCTCGGGGCCGGCGGGGGCCTTTTTTTCGGTGTCGGCGGCTTTGCGCAGCTTCTGGGCGAGGTAGCACTTACCATTACAGTGCAGCCGGGGCCGGGCCTTGTTCACGCAATACAGCTGCGTGATGCGGGCTTTGTTCAGGGCGTAGTCCACCACCAGCAGCTCCCGCCCAAACGACTGGACGAGCATCAGCACAGCAAGGAAATAAGCCAGAAACCGATTCAAGAAGACGACTGCTAAAGGGCTACAAAGGTAGACGGTGAGGAGTTATGAGTTTGGAATTCTCAATGGGAAAGTCAAAACTCATAATTCAAAACGCACAACTAATTCACGTACGGCGCTTCCAGCTGCTGGCCCATGCTGCGCAGCGGCTTGGCGGTGAGGCGGCCGGTGAGGCGGGTGGTCAGGGCGGTTACTTCGCCGGTGCTCAGCACTTCGAGCTCGCGCAGCCAGTGCAGGCGGCGTAGCTGCGGCTCGATGTAGCCCAGGGGGTTAACGCTGCCGTACTCGCGGCGCAGGTAGGCTTTGGTGCGCTGTTCGAGCGTGGTGGTGAAGGCGCGCAGCTCGGCGCGGTCGGTGTCGGCCAGCACCAGGTGCAGGCGGGAGGTGTGCAGAATCTGCTTGGTCCACCAGTGGCGCAGGCCGATGACAAACCACGCCAGTACGCCTCCGCCTATCAGCAAAGCCCGCTGGTAGAAGGCGTCGGCCGGCATCAACGGTTTGGTTGACAAAATCCAGCCGCAGGCGCCCAGCACCAGCGCCATTGTCACCACGCCCCAGGGAATCTGTCGGCGGCGCTCCAGGCGCAGGGGCAGCATCTCCTCGTAGGGCATTTCCATTTCCAGCGTCACGTGCCCGGTCACGTTGCGCTGGCACAGGTAGAGGCCGTGCGGGCGCAGGCCCAGCACGGTGCTGCGGAAAGGAAGTTTTTGTTGAAATACCATCAGAAGTCGTCCCCAGCCCTGGGGGTCAGGGCCGCCCCTACCCTACCGAAAACGGCGAGGGTGTGAAGCACAATACAAAAATAGCCACCATCAGCCAGCCCAGCAGCTGCCGCCCCGCCGAGAGGGGCCGCTCGTCGGGCGCCTGCGGGTGATACACGCCGATGAAGCGCCCCACTATCAGGCCCATGAGCAGCCAGCCGGGGTTGCCGGTGAGCGTGGGCCAGGCGGTAGCGCAGGCCACTTGCGCCACCCACACGGCCGCCCCCAGCAGCAGGCCCTGCCGGGGCCGGGGCAGCATCCGCCAGAACACCAGCGCCAGGTACCCCGCGTAGGGCAGGCCGCCGTAGAGCCAGGGTTGCCAGCCGTCGTGCAGCGAAAACAAGCCCAGCCCGGCGTAGAAGATGAAGCTGGTGAAGAGCAAGGGCACCAGCCGGTTGTAGCGCCGGAAGCCCAGCAGGCCGTAGAGAATGTGCCCACCGTCGAACTGGCCCAGCGGCAGCAGGTTGAGGGCGGTGAAGAACAATGACATCAGCCCAGCCACCAGCACCGGATAGTGCAGCAGCTCGTTGGGGTGCGGCAGGCGGGCGGGGTCGGCAAAGGTGTGTTCGAGCCACTGATAGAGCAGCGGCCGGGCCAGCACGAAGCCGCCCGCCGTGTCGGGGCTGTAGACGTGGCGGGCGTAGTCGGCGCCGTACCGGGCGTAGTCGGGATGAAAGCTGAAAAGGTAGTCGAGCGGCGGCAGGTGGGTGAACCCATAAACCAATAGCAGCACGGCCACCAGCAGCCCCGCCAACGGCCCGGCAATGCCGATATCGAAAAACTCGCGCCGCGAAAATATTTTGTCCTTGATGCGAATCAGCGCCCCGAACGTGCCCAGCCCCAGCGGAAACGGGATGTAGTACGGCAGCGTGGTGCGCACCCGGTGGTAGCGCGCCACGAAGTAGTGCCCGAACTCGTGCACCGTGAGCACGCCCAGAAACGGCAGCGCAAACCACAGCCCGCGCGTCAGCTCGGCCCGCAGCAGCGCCGGGGGCCACTGAAAAATCTCCAGCGGCAGAAATTCCAGCGGCATCATTTGGGCGCTCGTGAGCCGCACGCCCGCCAGCGTGGTGGTGAACACCGTGAGCAACAGCAGCCCCAGATGCAACGCCCAAGTGCGCCACGCGGCCGGCGCCGGCCGCTCGTAGCGCCGGAAGGCAGCCTGTGCCTCGTGCAAGGTGGCGGGTTCGGTAGCGGAAGTAACGATTTCGGAGCCAGCGGGCTCAGACGGCGGGAACGTATTCGGCGGGAAAGACACGGAGGGCTTCGGGCAGCGCGGTGGTGAGGGTGTGGGGCGGGGTGAGGTACAGCACCTGCAGCCCCAGGCGGCGGGCTGTCGCGATGTGCTGCGGACTGTCTTCGATGAATAACACGTCGGCGGGTTCCCAGTTCATTTCGCGCAGCACGTGCCGAAAAATCTCCTCGCCCGGCTTGCGCAAGCCCACTTCCTGCGAGTAGAACACGCGGTCGAGCACGTCGGCAATGCCCTGCCGGAAACCGTATTGCGTGGCCAGCTGCTGGTTTATGGCGTCGATGTGCAGCACGTTGGTATTGCTGAGCAGGGCCGTCTGGTGCCCGCGCCGCCGCAGTTCGCCGATGAGGTCCAGCCGCTCGGCCGGCACGTCGAGCAGCATGGCGTGCCAGGCGGCGTCGAGGGCTTCGTCGCTGGCCTCCAGCTCGTAGCCCGCCCGCAGGCCGGCCCGAAACTCGGCGGGCGTGATGTGCCCGGTTTCGAGCTGGTCAAACAGCTCGGCCTGTTGCGCCTGGGTGAACTCGATGGCGCTGCCGGCGCGGCTCAGCTGCTGCATGGCGGCCAGGGTGCGGTCATAATCAATGTTGATGATAACGCCGCCGAAATCAAATAATAAGTGAGGAAGCATGAACAGGTTGCGGAAAAACTTTTTCTCGTTCCTAGGCGGCTTTCAGGCAAAACCTGGCGCTGACCACGAGAAACTTCCCCGCGAAGGTCGTACTTTTGCAGCGTCGGAGGTTTCCAGGCATGGCCGGGGTTTAAAGGTGAAAGAATAAACACCTCCGACAACGGGCCTATAGCTCAATCGGTTAGAGCAGCTGACTCATAATCAGCAGGTCCTTGGTTCGATTCCAAGTGGGCCCACAGAAAGGCCCTTCCCACTAGCGGGAAGGGCCTTTTTGCTTTTTGGACAACAAATCCGACTACAATTTACCGGCGAAAGGAAGAATTTGGTACTAGAAACCCACCCACTGCCGATACGCCAGGACGTAGAACGGCGGCCGGTTCTCGTGGGAGCCCCCACCCCCGGCCGGCTGAATGTCGGCCCCGGTTACAGCGTTCAATTCGCCAGGTGAGGCATCGGTTTGCGCTGTATCGTTGCCACCCGTGCTATTCTTGAGTAGCTTGGTAAAGCTGCCGTTATTGTGATTGTGTGGGGGAATCTGTGTTAACTCCAGCGTAACCTGTTCCAAGCCGCCCGTGTCGCCTACCTGGTCGTAATCTGCTCGCGCGGGGTCGAGGCCTGCCACGAAGGCCCCACGCAGGTCGGCCCGACCAGCTTGCCCGTTGCACAGGGCCCAGCCCCAGGCCTCAGTATAAGGCTTGCCCAGACCGGTGGCGTCGTAGTTGCTGGCTACATAATTGGCCGTGGGGGAAATGTCGCCCATATCGTGCATATCCTCGCGCAGGACGTGCTTCAGACGCTTGCCGCCCAACGTAGTGAACGGCAGAAACTCGCCCCCGGTGTACGCGGGGTTGGAGGCAACCAGCACCGCCGGACGCTCCCGAATGCAGGGCTTGGTGCCCCCGGTTTCATATGTGCGCTCATCCACGAAATCGAACGCGCCGAGTTGAAACTGCAGCGGCAGCGTGGCGTGGCTCATGCCATAGAAGCGGCGGAACTCCCCATCGAGCATCACCAGCCCAGGGGCCACGGTATAGGGCCCGCCGCCGGGGCCGCTTACTTGGCAGCCCGTCACGATGAACGGCCCGCGGCCCGCGTAGGGGCTAAATGCAGCAGTCGAATACTCATCCTGCAGCGTCATTAAATCGTCGTTGTTTACCGGCCGGCCGCCGAGGTCGCCTTCGAGCTTTTTCATACAAATTTGAGGGTATAGCGGCGCGTAGCCAGTTTGAAATGGTTGATGCGGGCGTGTAGTTGCGAGGTGCGCTCGGCCGAGCGGAGTACCACCGGCACGCGCACGGTGAAATCGGTTTGGTTGGCAAACTCGGCTTGCTGATAGAGGTAAGTCCAGGGTGGGCCCTCCACGGCGTAGCGCAGGTATTTGTCAGACTGGCCTTCGATTTTGTAGTTCAGGTACAGCGGCTGCAACTCGGTATCGCTGTTCTGAATGACAATGCGTCGGCCGCCAGGGTCGAACTGGTCGTTCAGCGCCTGCTCGAACACGATGATTTGACTATTATAAGCCAGCTCCGCCCGTGCGCGGTCAGCATAGACTAGAAAGCCCGCATATAGTTGGCGCAGGGGATAGAGCAGGGCCTGCAGCCAGCCGGTGAGCCGCGGCTTGCGCAGCAATGCGGGCAGCAGCTGCACGGCCAGGCGCTCGAAGTCGATGGGGCTGTTATTGTCCATTGGGCAGGAAGGTTAAGGTGTCAGCAAGGGTCAGGCCTGGCACATCTTCAGGGATGATGTAGCCGGCGGCTGTTTCATACACGCGGTCGATGGCGACGGGGGCAGCGCTACCCACCCGAGCAGTTACCGTTAGTAACTGCACATCGACTACACCAGGCACCGCCTGCAACGCGTCCACCAGTTTGCTCATATACACCAGGCCGTCGAAGTCGAGGGCTGCGAGGTAGCCCTGCACGGCAGCCACGGCATTGGTACGCACTGTCGCCACCGGCAGCAGCGGGTCGTAGTAAATGCCCCCTAATACCAGGAGCCGGTCGGCATCGCGGCTTACCACTTCCAGGCGCGTACCGGCAAAGCGGATACGGTCGAAGTAGCCGCGGACCTGCACCAGCTCGGTGGCAGGGTCGAGGGCTGCGAGCGTGCCTGGGGTGGCGCCATCCTTGGCTACTTTTAGAAAAAGCCGCCCTGTGGTATTGTTCTCCTTGGCCGTGGCGCGGGTGACGATGCGGGGGCCGCTGCTACCCTCGGCATAGCCGGGCTTGCCGGTGGGCAGCACCACCAGCGGGTCGTCAAGCTGAAATTCCAGCGCCCGGTCGGCATACCAATCCGGCGTACCAGCTGGTGCGCGGGCGATACTGTCGTCCACCTCCTTTCGGAAGCGGTCGAGGATAGTTTCAAACGCCCAGATGCTGCCGGCCACGACGAACTCAAACAGGCGGTAGATGGCCGTGGCGCTGGGGCTGCTCAGGCCCGCCAATTCAGCTTGGGCGGCGCGGGCGGTGGCCATTTCGGCCTGAATGGTAAAAATAGAACGGGCCATTGGCTGGTCGGTTAGACGGTGAGTAGTTTCGGGGTGCCCAGCGGAGCGATGGGGGCGGTGCTGCCTTGGCGGGCGGGGTTGGTGGCGGCGGTGCCGCCATCCACGGCCAGCGCCGTGCTCGTGCCGCTCACGTCCAGGAAATCGCCGCTGGCCTCGTCGAAGCCGAAACAGCCGACCAGGCCGCTCGTCGTGGTGGGCAGCAGCGGGTACATCTCGGTCTGAATCTGCGCGGCGGTGCGGGCCACGTTCCACAGGCGCAGATTGTCCACCAGGCCCGAGAAGCGCACCGAGCCGTCTGAGTCGAAGCCACCGAGAATGTTGAACGGCGAGCTGGGCACGGCCGTGTTCTGCGTGAAGATGCCGGCCACGTTGCCGTTGACGAAGAGCTTGACGTTGCCGCCGGTCAGGGCCGTGTCGTAGGTGACGGCCACGTGCGCCCACACGTTCGGGTAGAGGCGTTCCCCGGTGCTGACCAAATAGCCGGCGCCGGGCACGGCGTAGTTATACCAGGCTAGGTTGTAGCCTTGCGCAGGCGTGCCGGCCACGGCCAGCATGGGCCGCAGCAGGCAGGAGGCCACGCTGCTGCTGTTGGTGCCGTGCTGCCACAGGCACATCTGCTGGGTGTTCGATTGGGGCAGCAGGCACACCCAGGCCTCAAAGGTGAGGGCGGTGGTGACGGCCCAGCTGGCATGGCTGCCCTTCACCAGCGTCGTGCCGGGAAAGCACAGGGCGTTGCCCCGTGGAGCGGTGGTGAGCAGTTTGCTGCCCGCTGCAGTTGGAAGAAACTTGGCCATCGTTACGAGCCGTAATTGGTCAGTTTCCAGCACACGGCGGCATTGGCTGCCGTGGCGCGGAAGGCGTAGCCGCCCGCCGCGTAAAACATGCCTTCCTCCACGCCGACCAGCGCTCCGTTGGCCCCCGTGGCGGCGGCCCCGGTGTACACGCCCGCTGTCCAGTTGCCCGCATTGGTGAGCTTGGTGAGCTGGCTGCTGGGAAACTGCCCGGCCACCAGCGCAGCGGCCTCAAAGTGCGCCACTTTTAAGCTAGCGCCCTTCACGTTCCAGGTGAGGGTGTGCGTGGTGGCGTTGTAGGTAGCCACCAGCGTGGTGGTGGTGCCGGCTACCAGCAGCGCCCCGGCCGCGTCCTTGGCCTGGGTGTCGGTGTAGGTCGCGGCCGGCACCGACCAACTGGCCGCCGTGCCGTTCGTCGTCAGCACCTTGCCGGAGTTGCCCGTCTGGTCGGGCAGGCCACTCGGCGGCGCCACCCAACTGGCCACCGTGCCGTCGGTGCCCAGGAGCTTGCCCGCGTTGCCCGTCTGCGTGGGCAGGGCCGCGCCCGCCCCCAACCCGAAGCGGCTCACCCAGCCGCCGGGCGTTTTCTCAAACGCGGCCACGTTGTAGCGGAAATACCAGTCGCCGAGGGTGCCGGTGGCCGGGTCGGGCGCGCCCGCGCCCCCCAGGATTTTGGCCCCGGCGGCCCCCACCAGGTCGCCCAGGGCTACCCACTCCCCATCTACCCAGCCCCAGAGGGGCAGGTTGCCGGTGCGGTCAAGGCACAAATCGCCTTCCAGCACGTCGGCGGGTACTTCGGGCGGGTTGTCGAAGAGCTCAGCCACGAAGATGCGGTTGCCCCGCGCCATGCTTTCGAGGAAGGCAATGGCCTCGATTTCCAGCGCCTCAAAGGCGCGGTGGTCTTTGGCCGTGGTGGGGCCGCCCGGGTCGCCGGCGCTGCGGATTTTGAGCGGCAGCAGGTCGGTCAGTAGTTGCGAGTAGGGAGTCGAAGGCATGCCAGGAAAGGAACTTAGATGGTGAGGTAATCGCCGGGGGCGTAGTCGAGGGCGTAATCCCCCGCCCGGGGCAGGGGCCCGCCGGCCGGCACCTCGCCCGTGTTGAGGCGCTGCGCGCGGCTGGCGAAGTAGGCGGCCAACTCAGGCAGGGCCCCGGCGCTGGCGGGCACTTCCAGCGGTTGGCCCGGCGTGAGAGCGGCGGTGATGGGCAGGCCCGCCGCGTCGGCCAGGTCGAACAGGGCTTCGAGGCTGCCCAGCTCCTGCACGGCCACATCGGCCAGCGACTGCCCGGCGGTGATGGTAGTTTGGCTCATAGGCGGTAAGCGTCAAGGGTGAGGTTGCCAGCGGGGTCGATGCGGGCTTGGTTCACTTGGTAGCCGTCGCGCTGCAGTTGCAGCGAAAGTTCCCGGTTGAGCTGCGCCTGCTCGGTGGGGCCCAGCGGGCCGTTTTGGTAGCGGCGCAGGCCGATGCCTACCAAGGGGTCGCCCTTCCACTCGCCCTGGTTGGTGAGCAGCAGCAGGGCCACATGCTGGTCGTCGCTGGCGCCCACGGCCAGGTCGCCGGCCGGCGTAAAGTCGAGGTCGTAGTCAGTGGTTAGCAGAATATCAGTGGCGGCGGGCATGGATTAGGTAAGGGTGATGGTGGTAATGGTGGCCGTACCCGTCTGGGCGGCGGCCGTGCCGGTGGTGGTCACCATGCCGCTACCCGTGCCCGAGGCCGAGCGAATCAGGGTGGCCATAATGCCTACCAGCTCGCGGGCGTAGTCGCGCCGGGCCTGGGCGTCGTCGGTGTCGCGGGAGGCCATATCGTCGAGCAGGGCCAACACGGCATTCTCGGCTTGGGTAGTGTTCAGGGCCATGACTTAGGGTAGTAGCAGTTTGTCCACGCGGGCATCCAGTAGGGCCCACTGCTGGTCGGTCACCAGGGCGATGGTCGGGCCGGCGTTGGTAGTGAACTTCAGGGCCCGCACCTCGGCGATAATGTCCTTCAGCAGCGTATGCAGGCTCTCCTCCTCGGTGGCGAGGCGGTAGTGGGTGATGGTGTCGGCCGTCACCAGGAACGTGTCGGTGAGCCGGTTTTCAATCAGCCCGACCAGCACCTGCGCGCCCACGGCCGGGTACATGCCGCCCAGCAGCGCCACGTCGAGCAGCTCGGCCCCGTCGTTGTCGGGCTGCACGTCGCAGGTATCTTCCTCCGGCCGCACGGCGGTCACCACCCCCGGCAGGATGAGGGCCCGCTGCCCGCTCAGGCGCTCCATGGCATCTTTGATTTCGCCGTTGCTCATGCTTTCGGGCCCAGGGTGAGGGTGCGCCGGCTGCCGCCGGTGCCAAATGATTTACTGACCTTGTCCACGGCGAAGTCGCCGGCCCGCTCGGGGTAGTCGCCGTCCTGAATGGTTACCACGTCGCCATGCTCCACCAGCGGGATGCCGAACGTGGTCACCGTGCCCCGGTAGCCGTCGAAGCGCAGGCGCTTCAATTCCGCCTCGCCGCGCTGAATCAGGTCGGCCTCCGACACGCCCACGAAATTGAGCGTGCGCAGCTCGCCGTCCAGCTTGTCGCCGAATTCCTTCACGATGCGCTTACGGCCCTTCTTCTTGCCCTCAATGTGACTGATGGCGCGCACCTTAATGCGCACGTCCTGCGCCCGCACGTACTGCAAGTCGTGGCTCACGACATTGCCCTGCATGGCGATAGCGTGTCGGGGCGCGGTGTCCAAGGCTTTGTACGGGTCACCGGCCACGAGCGTACCGGCGCGGAAAAAGCAGCGGATGCCGTAATCTTTGCGCAGGGCGTCGAACACCTCGGCCCCGGTAGCTTGGTTGATGGTGAACTTGCCCAGCCCAGCCGCCCCCAGCACCTGAATGGGGAAGCTGAGCCCGTGCTGCGCCCGCACGTATTCGAGCAGCGTTTGCAGGCTCACGTCGCGCCAGCTCTGCGTCATGGGCTTGCGCTTCAGCAAATACATGTCGTCCTCGCATTGAATCTCTACCGGCGGCCCGGTTTTCACGCCGACTACGTAGCCGCTGAACTCGGTGCGTAGTTGGTCATCGTAGCCGTAGCGCACCACTACGCGGTCGCCAACTTTCACCACGTCGGGCAATAGCTGCCGGCCCAGCACCAACACCTGGCGCGGAATGCGCAGGGTGCAGGTATCGGTGAGGTCTTTCCACGAGCTTTCAATCGTGATGTCGTTCACGAAATCCAGCGCCAGCGGGCCGATGGTGAGTTGGCAGCAGAGGCGCAGCATTAGAGAGTAGCCAGTAGGTTGGGGCGAGTAGAAGGCGTGGTGGGCGAGTTGGTGGCCGACACCAGGCGCGGGGTCAGGCGGTCCACGCCCAGGCCGGCGCCCAGCTCCACGGGCTCGTCGCTGAGGCAGCGCAGCTCGTAGGCCTGCAGGTTGGTGAAGCCGGGCAGTGTGGGCCAGCTCACGCCCTTGATGACCAGGTTGCGGATACCCAGAATCTGGAACAGCCGCCCGGTGACGGGCAGCGCCTCGGGAATGGCCACCAACTGCCGCAGCGCCTGCACCTCGCGCTCGGGGTAGCGGCGGCTGTACCGGCCGTCGAAGGGGTCAGAGGCCAGAATGCCCTTAATGCTCACGGAGAAGTCCCCGTCGCTGATGTACTCCTTCACCGTGCCATTGCGGCCCTGCACTTCCGTAAGTACAATGTTCTTGTCCTGGCTGACTTCCACCAGCGGGTCGTCCAGGTTCAGGCCCAGGTGAAACGCGGTGGGCAGGAACGATACCCGCGTGAAGACGGGCAGGCCAAGCAGCCCGGTGCCCTCCCGATTGGGAGCCAGCGGGGTGCCGTAGAGGTCGGTGCTGGCTTCCTCGGGCTGGGGCTCCTCGGGCATTGAGTAGCGCATCAGCGCAGAGTAGCCAAAGGCTTCAGCCAGCAGGGCGCGCGTGTTGATGTTGAACTGCATGGGCTTAGGTGGTCATGGCGTTGGCATCGTTGAGCACCGAGAGCAGCGCCTGGCGCACGCCGGTTTTCATGTCCTCAATGCCCTCGCGGGCGCTGCTTGTGTGGATGGTTGTTTGCCCCAGCTGCGCGATGTGAATGTTGATGTGGGTGACGCCGTGCCCGCCGGTGGCCCCGCCGCTCTTGCCGCCCTTGCTGCCGCTCAGTCCTACGCCGGCCCCACCGGGGGCGGCCGGGCTGGCGGCCGGGGCGGGGCCGCCCAGAAAGTCGCTGATGCTTTCGCCGCCACCCCGGAAGCTGCGCAGCCCGTCGCTGTACCCGTCGCGGTATTTCTTCCTGATATTCATCAACTGCGACACGCCGCGCGAAAGCTGCGCCGGGTCTGCCGTGAAGGCGCCGGCAATCACGTTGCCCAGCCCCCGAAACAACTCCATCGCCCCGTAGGCAAAGCCGTAGAGAAAGCCGCGAAAATCCTCAAACGTGTTCCAGCAGTAGATAACCCCGGCTACCAGGGCCGCCACGCCCGCCACAATCAGCCCGACGGGGTTGGCATACATCACGGCGTTGAGGATGGCCATGGCCGTGCTCCAGCCGCCGGTCGCTCCGGCGGCGGCCAGGGCAACCGTTTCGTAGAGCAGCGTCGCGGCTGCCCACCCCCGGGTCAGCAGCGCGGCCGTGGTCACGTAGGTGTTGTAGGCCAGCACGCCCGCGCCGATGACGCTTACCACGATGCCGAACACTTTGAAGGCCGTGCTGTGCTGCTGCACGAAGGCGACGGACTGCTGCACCGTTTTCATCAGCCGGCGGATAGTGGCCATCACGTAGGTAATGGCCGGCAGCGCCTCCATAATCAGGGTTTCCTTGGTGGCCAGCCACTCATTGTTGAAGGCATTGAGCTTGGGCTGAATGCCGCCCAGGGCAGCTTTCAGGCCCGGGGCAAAGCGGTTCTGCAGCTCAGCCGCGAACTTGGGCAGGAAGTCCTCGCTCATTATCTTGCCCTCCTTCATCAGGTCCATCAGGGCCGCCGGCGCCATGCCCATGGCCTTGGCCGCGATGCCCATGGCGCCCGGGATGCGCTCGCCGAGCTGGCCGTTGAGTTCCTCGGCCGACACCTTGCCCTTGCTCATCATTTGCCCCAGCGCGAGGAAGGCGCCCTTCTGCGCCTCGGCATCCACCCCCATCACGGTGGTGGCGGTGGCCACCTGCTCAAAGATGCGCTGGGTTCCCTCGCCTTGCAGCTTAGTGCCCATCATCGCGCCCGACAGCGTGCGGTAGCCATCGGTGGCGGCTACCAGGTCGAGCCCCAGCCGGTCGGTGGCACTTTTCACGAACGTGTTGGCCTGCACGCCTTTTTCACCCCCGCCCGAGGCGAAGGCAATGGAGTTGCGCATGCCCTGCATCTGGGCCGTTTCCTGCAGCCCGCTGGTGACGCCGGCCACGCCCGCGCCCAGGGCCAGGCCCCCGAGCAGCCCCAGGCCCATGCCGCCGCCCGACCGGCGCCGGCCGACGTTTTCCAGGTGGTTGAGCTTGTTCTCCACCTCGGAAATGGCCCGGTTGGCGCGGGTGATGTCGCGCAGGTTCAGCGACACGTTGCGCTCGTTGCGCAGCGAGTTGAGCTTAATTTCCAGCGCCGTGATGCTGCTCGTGGCCTTAGTGGTGGAGCTGACGATTTTGGCGTTGGCGGCCGAGATGCTGCTGCCCATCGCGCCGGCGGCGCTCTGCACTTTCTGGGCCTGCCGCGTCACCTTGGCCAGCGACGACTCGCCCACCGCCCCCGCCTTGCGAAGCGGGGCAGTGAAGAAGTCCTTCAGCGCAAGGGTATAGGAAAGCAGGTTAGCCATCAGGGCAGAAGTGCAACAGGAGCCGCCGCGCGGCCGCTCCTGTTGCTATTTGGGGTTGATGTTGCGATGCAGCCAGTTGGCCTGGCCGGCCTTGTCCTGCCACGTCAGCGTATCAAGCAGTTCGGGATGCGGAATGTGCAGGTAGTAGCTAATCAAGGCATCTGCTTTCCGAATCCCGTCCCGGGTGTCTCGCTCGTCGACGGGCAGGGGCGTTAGTTTTTTACGAGCTCTCCATCGAGCAGCTCGACCAACTGCACGCACTGCATGGAGGCCGACATTTTGAGCTTGGCGTCGGTGAGCACTGACTCGTCACCCCCAACGTGGCAGTTTTCGAGGATGAACTCACCGGCTTCGAGCGGTTTGGTCTGGGCGATGAGGGACATGGCGCGGGCCACCACCACGCGGCCGGGCTCTTTCAGCAGGCAGGTGGCTACGGTGTTGCCGCCCTTGTCTTTGAGGGTCAGGGTCTGAATGTCGCCGTGCTGCTTCTTAAGCTGCTCCAGCACTTGGAGAGTTACTTCCATTCGATGTGGGAAATGATGAGTTCGTGTTCAACTTCAATCGAGGTGTCCCCCGACTTGACATCGCGCTTGTTACCTTTGAACTGCGCGTTCATGAGCTTGTGCGTGACGGCCTTGTTGGCCGTGTTCACGTAGCTCACCGTGATGGGGAAGGGTGGAATGTCCTGCAGGCGGCCCGAGGGCACGGCATCCACGAGGCGCTCCGATTCCTTGGCTTCCAGCGTCAGGCTGGCCTTGCACTCGTTGGCGCCATAGCCGCGGCTGGTGGGGAAGATGCCGGCACCTTTGTTGTCGGTCATCTCCTGCATATCCTCGTAGGAAATGGCCGTGATGCCGAACACCGTGCGGCCCAACAGGAAGGCGTTAATGTCTGCCCACGAATAGGACACGCCGTTGATTAAGGGAACTGTCATACGAGCTTAGGAGAGGGATTTAATAAAGCCAATGGTGCCGACAATCTGCCGGGCCACGCCCATCGGCACGATGGAATACTTTACTTCCACCTGGCTGGTGGCGAGCACGTCCTGCGTGGGGTCCACGTAGACGTCGCAGGCCGAGATTTCCCCGTTGCGGGTCAGGTTGGCCTCCAGCGCGCTTTTGCCGCTGGCCTCCCAGTCGCCCACGAGCTGCGTTTGCAGCGTGCCGTCGGCATTGAGCGGCAGTGGGCCTTTGAGGTTCGGGAGCAGGCGCTGGCGTACCACGCGGGCGGCCTTGTTGCTGGTGCGCACGTTTTCCAACTGGCAGTAGTCGCTATCGGCGGCCGTGGCCGTGTGCGAGTCGTTCCAGTAGAAGCCGTCGAAACCGGTTTGCGGCAGCGCGAAAATGAAGCCCTTGGTATTGAGGCCGTCCAAATCGCCGGGTAGCAGGTCACCCAAGGCCTTGCCGTTGGAGAGGCCCGCCTCCAGAAAACGGCCGTCCGAGGTCAGGTTGAACTTGTCGAGCCAGCCGATATTTTCATGCACGTTGGCCCGGCTCAGCGTGCCCAGCGCCGTGCCGATGGCCGGCACCCCCGGTCGGGTGGTGTGGTCGGTCCCAATCACTACGGCCACGTAATCGGCATTTTCTTCGCGCAGATTGAGGGCCGCCGACAGGGTGATGCTGAGGCTATGGCCAGCCAGCAGGATAACGACGGGGCGATGCTGCTCGAACTCCTCCACGGCCAGGGCCTGGGCCTTGGCGATGGCGGCCACCACGTCGCCGTCAAGCCCATCCACGACGGTGGGCGTGTAGGAACTGGCCGAGTCGAGCGAAAGGGCCAGCTGTTTCACCTTGCCGCCGGCATCGAGCAGCAGGCGCTTGGCGTGGTTGTTGGCCTTGTCGGCAATGGCGGCCAGCGTAACCGTGCGGGCCACGACGCGCAGCCAGAGCACCGCGCCGGGGCTCTGGCGGAAGAACTCCGACACCTGGTAGTACAGGTCGGCGCTGTTGGCCGTGTCGTAGGCGGCATCGACTTTCAGGGCTTCGAGCTGCTGGATGGAGCGCAGCTCGTAACTGGTGCTGAGTTGCAGCCCGTCGGTGACGGCCACGCCCTGGGTCACCAGGCCGGAAATACCGTCTTCGGTGGGGCGTTGGCGCCCGAGGCCGCCGCGGCCTCTTACAATACGAACGTCAGGCAGGGACATGGTCGAGAGAATAAGTGATGAGGTGGTTGGGGTTGCCGCCCGCGTGCTGGGTGGCGTTGGTCAGGGAGCGGAAATACTGCCCGTTCCCGGTGCCGTAGAGCGTGCCCACGCCCAGGGCCTGCATGGCTTGCTGGGCGCGGGCAGCGTCGGCCTTAGTTGGTTTCTTCGGTGTCTTCGCCATCTTCGTCCTCGGCCATGTCGCCATCGCGTTCAATGGTCGTAACCGTTTTGTCTTCGAGCGTCTTGGCGTGCGAGGCGGCCCAGCTCTTGTTTTTGTCGGTGAACACTTCCCCGTCACTGGTGACGAGTAGGTGCTGCGCCTCGGGGTTGCCCTCGAAATAGGTGCCGTAATCGGTGGCGGCCGTGTGCAGCTACTCAGGGCCAGCGAAGCACCAACGCAAAGAATAAGAATACGCATGGCTTATTGGTCGATGGGTTGTTGGCGTTTGATACCGAGGGCCCCGCGAATGGCGGCCACGTCCACGCGCACGGCGTTGATGCTTTCCAGCACGGCAGCCTGCTTGTCCTCAGTGGCCTTCAGGCGCTGGTACACGTCCTGCTTGGTTTCCTTGGCGTCGTTGATGTGATTTTCGAGCGTGGTTTCGGTGGCCGTCTGCCGGTGTTCGGTGTTGATGGCGTAGCCAAAGGCGGTGCCGCTCAGGGTCAGCGCCAAGCCGGCCACCCACTTCACCCAATCCGCCGAAACGGTGTTATTGGTCGTACTCACGGCTTAGGAGATGGTGATGGTGACGGGTTCACCGGCGGCCAGCGCGGCATTGATGCGGGCCAGCACCTGGGCGTAGGCTTGGCGGGAGTTGCTCACAAAGTCCGGCTTGCGCGGGTCGTAGGTACCCACGAGCAGGCAGCCGAGCGTATCAGCCTCCGTGTTGCCCGCGTGAATGCGAACACCCTCAAAGCCACGCACTTTTAACAGCAGCGGCATCAGCACCCGGAAGCGGTTGCTCAGGTTCACGATAATGTCGTAAGTGCCAGCCGGAATAGCCGTTTTGCCGAACACCTTTTGCCCGGCCGGGCGCACCACGTCCTCCAGCACATGGCAGACAAGGCGGCCATCAATCGACAGCTCGCCGATGGTGCTGTTCTTGGTGAAGGTGGTGCGTTTAAGGACGAGGCGCATGGTAGTCAGGCAGTAGGAAGGGCTTTTGCCGCCAAAAGCGGCCACCCCGAAGGATGGCCGCTGGTGGGGTGTCGCAGGGGGTGCTTAGCCGTTGTCCTGCACCAGCGCAACCACGCCTTTCTTGTCGGTGCGCAGCAGCTTCATACCGAAGCGCACGGCCCCGTTGGCGAGCGCGCCCAGGTATTGGGCCTGCGCCTCGTTGATGTACATTTTCGGGGCGCCTTCCACGCGGCCGATGGCGTCGCCAATCCAGAAAAGGGCCGACTCGTGGTCACTTGCGCCCATCGAAGCGCCTACTGCTTTGGGGGCCAGGGCCCCCGTGAAGTTGGCCCCGGTGCTACGCTTGTAGATTTTGTAGCCCATCAGCTCCCCCAGCTGACCCTTGGCAAGTGCCGTGGTGTTGCCGGTTTTCTCGTAGCTCACGAAGTCGTCAATGCGCAGCATCTGGCTGTACATCGTGGCCGGAATCAGCGCGAACCGCTGGCCCTTCATGTCGGTGCGGTCCAATACTTCGGACGCCTTGATAAAGTCGTTTTTCGTCAGGGCTTTGCGGGTGCCCGTCATGCCGGGCAGGGCGGCGGCTTCAGCGGCGCCGGTGGTGCGGATAATGCTCCCCGAAGCCACAGCCGACATTTTGTTGAGGGCCGAGGCGGCGGCCATCTGGTCGAGCACGCTGGAGTGCAGGCTCAGGATGCTGGCCCGGCGGTCGTAGGCCACTTCCAACTCTTCCTGGTCACCCAGGCGAGTGGGTTTGGTAGCCAGCAGGTTCAGCGTCACGATTTCGTTGCCGCCTTCCAGCTCCTGCACTTCCAGCGGAAATACGGCCGGGTCCACGATGCCCTCGGGCAACAGTAGCTCCTGCGGAATCTGGTAGCTGGCAGCGGCGATGCCGGGGGCGTCGCTGGCCGTGTTGAGCAGTTTGGTGGACTTGTAAAAGTCGTTGTCGGCAAACAGCACCCGTTGCAGCTCCCGGGTGAAAATACTGGTCAGTACGTCCTCGTACGCGAGGGCACCAGCGACCTCGTGGGCCGGATTGACGCAGGCGCGCAGCACCTGGGCCCCAAAGAGCAGAGCGGCGGGAATGGTAGGCGAGCAGCCCAGCGCCGGGCCGACCACGCCGCCAACCACGGCAGCGATGAGGGCACCAGCGAGCAATTTGAGAATCAGCAGCAGGTATTTCATGGGAAGGGAAAAAGGATTGCGAGGGATAAGGGCAGGGACTGCGCGGGGTGGTAGGGCTTAGCCCAGATAGCTATCGAGCAGATTTTTGTATTTCTCAGGCTCGTCCTGACGCATCTGCTTCAGGCCCTTGGGGTCTTCTTTGCCCCACTTCTGGAAGTCCCAGTCGTTGCGGGTAGCCAGCACACCATCGGCGGCGGCCTTATTGGTGCGGCTGGCAACGGACGAGCGGCCCGGCATTTCGCTCAGCACCTTGGCGGTGTTGGTGAAATCAGCCCCCAGCAGAGCGGTGTAGGTCGGCTTCTGGGCGGCCGTGATTTTGCCGGCCGTCACAGCGCTGTTCACCGTGTCCTCAATCTGGCGGGTGCGCTCCGAGGCTTGGCCGTCCTTGAGTTGCTGCAGCTCTCGTTTCAGCTCATCCAATTCCGACTCACCGTCGCCGGACTTCGACGCCGACACCGGGGGCGGGGTCTGATTGGTGAGCTTTTCGATGGCGGCGAGTACATCGGACTCGCTGGCGTTGTCAGCCAGTTTGATGCCGGCCTTCGCCAGCGAGTTTTTTACTTCTTCGAGCTTCATCTCGGTGGATTGGGAAATGATGGACATGTAATAGCCGTGCAGTGCCCCGGCGGCCATGGTGGGCTCGGGAGCCACGAGGCCGGCCTTGGTGGGCAGCACATCGGTGCAAAAGCCGATGGCCTTGGCTTCCTCAGCCGTGAGCCAGGTTTC
>Ga0247804_10000308_pt1 | contig 22699 bp, 17 predicted proteins | sample UWRJL029104C1_FD_181142 | JGI IMG/M metagenome (GOLD analysis project Ga0247804, IMG submission 181142) | Plant litter microbial communities from Arlington Agricultural Research Station in Wisconsin, United States - UWRJ-L029-104C-1 | ecosystem: Environmental > Terrestrial > Plant litter >...
AAGTATATGCACTGCCTGCAATAGGAATTCGTGATGCAAATTCTGCATAGCACAATGCCGAAAAGCCACAAGCTACTGCGATACCTATAAATAATAAGGAAACTGCAGGACCGCCATCAAAACATGCTTTACCGATGGTTGAAAATATACCTGCGCCAATTACGGCTGCAATACCAAGTGCTGTAAGATCTTTCACGCCTAAGTTCCTGTTCATGCCTTCTGCATTGCCGTGAGATTCAACAAGATCAGGATGTTGTTCTACTTCTTTTAAGATGGATGTTATAGGTTTTAAGCGAAATAATTGGTTCCAGTTCATGCACATTTGGTTTGTATAAAGATAGAAAAAACTTTGATTTACAATTAATGATTTATAAGGACGACAATAGGCAGTATCATCAATCTTAGGTAGACTTAGGTATTTTTATAAAATACACATAAGCAAACTCAGTCGTGTAGCTGGTTTTGGTTTTCTTTGTTCTCTAAATCTTCCTTATGCCAACACTGCCAAAATTTGTATCAGATATGATCATTCCATTTATTAAAAAAGGAACGGTTACCAATATTCAATATCACAGTAAGCATTTCAAAACGGTTTCATTTAAAAGTGATTCTTTAAAAAACATACGATTCAAAGCCGGTTGGGAAATTGAATTTAGTGTGAGTGATACTGATATGAGACACTATACTATTTCAGCTTATGATAAGAAAAATGGAATAGTTGAAGTGCTGTTTTATTTGCATCAAAAAGGACCAGGCAGCTTTTGGGCAAGTAACTTAAACATAAATGACAAAGTGCATTTTATGGGTCCTGGAAAGAAGATCTCTTTAGATGAACAAGCGTCATCGCTTGTATTTACAGGCGATGAAACAACTATTGGCTTATATTTAATGATGCAGCAACGCAGCCGACCGAACCAACAAGTAAGTGGTGCTATTGAGATTCAGAAAGAATGGAACAATGTGATAGATGAGTTTGGTTTAAAGCTTACAACACTATCACGTACAGATAACAGAGGTGAAGCATTGGTAAATTGGTTAGATGAAAACATCAGCAGCAATGATAAAAGTGTTTTCTATTTAACAGGTCACGCCAAAACCATCCAAACCACGCGTGCTGTTTTAAAGTCCAAGAATATTGCTTCGAGTAAGATCATTACGCGACCATATTGGGCAGACGGAAAGACAGGATTGTAATCACCTGAAAAGTGTTTGAAATATTATTAAAGCTGCTACTTTGCTGCCTTTTAACGATGGATGAAACATATCTGTTCCATAATAAGTGTAATCATTGGTTTCTGAAAAATGAGTTTTCCAAACCTGTCCAACAGGACACAATAATGAATTTGTTGATGTTGCTGCTTCGCTGTAACTTTTTATAACTTCATCGAAAGTCTGAAAGTTTGAAAAAGCAGGCCAAACCATAAAGAGTGCCAGCTTGGAATTATTAGTAATACATAAAGGTTTCAATTTCTTTGCAGCATTTAGCAGCATTATACGACCTTCTTGCTGTGAAGACGGACCTTGTTGTACCACTATAAAATCAAAATTCTTTGTGGCAATGTGTTTTTGCAATTTACCATCATTCCAATGATCTTCAAGCGCATAGTTTGGAAAAGCCAGCATTTCAGTTTTAATAATGATACCACTATCGCTTCCAACTTGCACTACAAGTTTTGGCAGATCATTTGTATAAGTCAAACTATTTCCTACAAAAAGAATCGTTTTAACTGAATCTTTTGTAGCTACTCTTGGCTTTGCCAATAAGAAATTAATTGTGCTTAATAAAACAGCAACGAATGTAATTATTCTTAGCTTACTAATGCCAGCCATTTTCATTTATATTAAACTATAATTTACTACTTCTGTTTCTCAGCAAATGATCAGCGATTACTAAGGCTGCCATCGCTTCTACTATTGGTACGGCACGTGGCAAAACACATGGATCATGGCGACCTTTGCCTGTAACTACTGATTCGTTGCCATCTTTATCTACAGAATCCTGTGCTTTCATGATTGTTGCAACAGGCTTAAAAGCAACGTTAAAATAAATATCCATACCATTGCTGATACCGCCTTGCACACCACCTGAATGGTTGCTTTTTGTTTTTATCTGATTGTTTCCATCTTTATAAAACTCATCGTTATGTTGTGAACCACGCAATGCTGTTCCTGCAAAACCGCTTCCATACTCAAAGCCTTTTGCTGCGTTAATGCTAAGCATAGCTTTGCCAAGATCTGCATGCAGTTTATCGAAAACAGGTTCACCTAAACCAACCGGAACACCTGTAATTACACAGCTTACCAAGCCACCAATGGTATCGCCATCTTTTTTTACTTCTTTTATTAATTCTATCATCTTCTCAGCAGTTTCAGCATCAGGACAACGAACGATATTATCTTCAATTTTAGAAAGATCTAATTGCGTGTAATCTTTTTCTACCGCTAAATTTCCAACTTTAGAAACATAAGCTTTTACATCAATTCCAAAATGATGTAGTAATTGTTTGGCGATTGCTGCCGCAGCAACACGTGCAGCTGTTTCTCTTGCAGAACTTCTGCCGCCGCCACGATGATCGCGTGAACCATACTTTGCATCGTAAGTAAAATCTGCATGCGACGGACGAAAGCTATCTTTGATATGTTCGTAATCTTTAGATTTTTGGTCTTCGTTCCTAATAATGATTCCAATTGGTGTTCCTTGCGTTACACCTTCAAAAATACCGGACAGAATTTCAAACTCATCTGCTTCTTTGCGTTGTGTTACAATACTTGACTGACCCGGTTTTCTTCTGTCTAATTCTGATTGAATGAATGCTGTATCGATTTTTAAACCTGCAGGACAGCCATCAATAATAACACCTAATGCTACACCATGACTTTCGCCAAAAGTAGTGATACGAAAAATTTCGCCAAATGAATTTCCTGCCATGAAACGAAGATAAAAAGATAATTGTATTAAGTTAAACGTTGATGATTGAAAATTAAAACTATGCAAAAATAATATTGTGCATCTATTCATTTTTTTCCAGCTTTGATTTTTAATAAAATCTAATTTTAGCCATGCAAGCATTCTAAGATATTACACAAATTCTTCACTTTTGCTCTTATTTCTTTTCGCTAACTTGCATTCAAATTTTTATAATGAAAAAGCAGTTCGTATTTATTACCTCTTTATTTATTTTCATTCTTTCATTTTCTCAAACAACAACGAAAACATTACCACAAAATGCACGACCAAAATTAGTAGTTGGCATTGTTATCGATCAAATGCGTTGGGATTTTTTGTATCGTTATTATGATAGATATTCCAAAGGTGGTTTTAAGCGATTGATGAACGATGGCTTTAATTGCGAGAATACTTTTATACCATACACACCAACAGTAACCGCAGCCGGACACACTTGTATTTACTCAGGTTCTGTGCCTGCTATACACGGAATTGTTGGCAATGATTTTTACGATTACACCGCCAAAAGGAAAGTGTATTGCAGCGAAGATAAATCTGTGCAAACAGTTGGTGCAACTAACGACAATGGTAAAATGAGTCCAAAAAATATGTTGGTGACAACCATTTGTGATGAGTTGAAGTTGGCAACAAATTTCAGAAGCAAAGTAATTGGAATTGCGCTAAAAGACCGTGGTGCAATTTTGCCTGCCGGTCATAGTGCTGATGCTGCTTATTGGTACGACAGCAAAGTTGGAAAATTTATTTCTTCTTCTTATTATTTTAAAGAATTACAATTACCAAAATGGGTGCAGGATTTTAATGCATCAAATGTTATTAATAATTACTATCAAAAAAACTGGAATACGTTGTATGCAGTTGCAACTTACACGCAAAGTGACAGCGATACAAATAGTTACGAAAGTTTGGTATTTGGTAATGATCAAAAACAGTTTCCTTACAACCTCACACGTTTTATTGACAAAAAAGATTTTGGTAAGATCCGTTCCACACCTTATGGAAATTCATTAACTTTTGATTTTGCAAAAAGTGCTTTAATCAGTGAGCAGCTTGGCAAAGATTCTATCACAGATTTTTTAGCGGTTTCCTTCTCTTCTACTGATTATGTTGGTCATGCGTTTGGTCCAAATTCTGTAGAAGTGGAAGATACTTATTTGCGATTAGATAAAGATCTGGAAGCATTTTTAAATTTTTTAGATAAGCAAGTTGGCGCAAATAATTATACTTTATTTTTAAGTGCAGATCATGGTGTGGCGCACAATCCAACATTTTTAAAAAATCATAATTTGCCAAATGGTGGTGTGGTTGGTTCTGAAGTAGATAAATCTTTGAACGATAATTTAAAATCAGTATATGGTATTGATAGCTTGTGTATCGGAAGCTGGAATTATCAGTTTTACTTAAATCATACTTTAATACAAGATAAAGAATTAGATAAATCTAAAGTTGTGGAAAGTACTATTGCTTTTTTACAAAACATTGAAGGTGTTGACAGAGCAATAGAATATAGTAAATTAGAAGAAACTATTTTACCAAGATCTATAAAAGAACAGTTTGCGAATGGTTATTATCCAAACAGGTGTGGTGATGTTTTTGTGCTTTTAAAACCTGGTTATATTGATGATGAATATGGTGGAAAAGGTACAACACATGGCATTTGGAGTCCTTATGATGCGCATATTCCTTTGTTGTTTTATGGAAACGGAATTGCAAAAGGCAAAGAATATGATAAGGTTTATATGACTGATATTGCTCCTACTTTATCGAGTTTATTGCATATACAAATGCCAAGTGGCTGCGTTGGAAATGTGGTGAAAGGTGCAATTAAAAAGTGATCTTATTTAGTTTTAACAAATAACAATGTCACAACATGCTTAAACCAAATTGACAAAACCATTTATTTGTTCTAAGTTTGTCTAACTAAAAACCCTTTTTTATGAAACCCTATCTTCTACTTGCAGCATTGCTGCTTTCAACAACTATTTTTTCCGGTGAAGTTATCTTATGCAGGTCAACAACTTCAAAAGGTGCATTGTTAAATGTACAACAGGAATGGAATTCTAAAAAAGATAACATTTGTATTGTATATAAGCATGATGAGCCTTGCTGTAAAAATGCTACTTATAAGTTAAGTATTGCGAAACGCGTGGAAAAATATTATTTCGCAAGATTTATCAATAAGGAAATTAATGTAAAAAAAGGCTCGAAGAATACCGTAACTTATTATAAAATAGATGAACCAGGCGATTACATCGTTTCTATTATTGATGATGAAGGTTATATTATTGCTGAAACACCTTGTTGTGTGAAATGATTTCGACAAGCTCAATCTGGCAAATTCGACAAGCTCAATCTAACAACAATAAACTAATAAACTTCGATAAACTCAGTCTGACACTGCTGTCACGCTGAGTTTATCGAAGCGTTACTTAATCGAATAACTCAAAACCATCATAGTTAATCTCGAAATATTGAGCAGATTTTCTTTTTCGTCTGTAATCCTGATTTCCCAAACCTGAGTTTTGGAACCAACATGAATTGGTTTTGCCGTACCATACACAAAGCCGCTTTTTATACCTTTAAGATGATTTGAATTAATATCTAAACCAAGCGCGTATTCTTTAGTATTATCTAAACACAAATTTGCAGCTGTGCTGCCAATAGTTTCTGCAAGCACTACATGAGCACCACCATGCAGCAAACCCATTGGCTGGTGTGTTCTGTGATCCACAGGCATCTTCGCTTTAATAAAATCATCGCCAATTTCCGTGAACTCAATACCTAAATGTTCTACTAATGTATTTTTACCATTTTGTTGTAATGCTTCAAGTGTTATTGCCTGTGTTTTCCAAATGGACATATGTATAGTTTAAACGCTAAATTTAGTAAATCATGATCTTTCCGACATGCTGTTCATTGTTATTCGTTATTGCTTTTATGAAATACATATCTTTTGGCAAATTTGATAAATATAACGCAGCATTTGGTTTTGAGAAAGACTGTACCAACACACCTATTGAGTTATAAATATCCAATTGTGAAATAATAAGGTTTGATTGATTGATAATGTTCAACAGGTTATTATTCAAATAGAATTTTAATTGCAGATCGCTTAAATGATTTCGAATGCCTGTTACATTCAATACTTCTAAATTTATGGTAATGATGGAATCACAACCCAAAGTAGTGCTAAAATTATTTACATATACACCTTCAGTAGAAACAACACTTCCATTTGGCAAAGTAAATGTTTCACCATTATTGATAGTATCGTTTTGTGAAATGCTGTAAACCGGATTTACATACACATAATTGGTAATAAATGAATCACAGCCATTGGCAGCAGAAACTAAAGTATCATTAAAAATACCTGATATAGTTGTTGTTTTTCCTTTTGGTAACAGGAAAATCTGACCATCACAAATATTAGAAACTTTTATGGCACTTGCTGATGGCAATACAGAAAGACTTACAGTTATAAGAGAATCACAACCTCTTGAGTTTCTTATAGTATCTACAATAGTGCCTCCTATAGACACGATTTTACCACTTGGTAAACGATATGTTTTTCCCTGACAAAATGATGTCTGAAAAGAAGATGTTGTATAGCTTACTGTAACATTTGTAGTAATAATAGAATCTCTTCCGGTTGGTGATACCACATTAGAAGTATATGTTCCTGCTTGTGTTACTACATTACCATCAGGCAAAGTGTAAGAAGTTGTAGTGCATAATCTCACATTTCGTGTAACAGTTACAGGAATCTGGCGCAGTTTTACATTTACATTTAAGGTAACACCATTTACCAAAACAGTATCAAAATATTTAGTGATATAACCGGCTTTCTCTACTTTAAAACGCGTAGTACCGGCTTTTACAGAACCTGTTTTATAAAATCCATCTATACTTGTGTTTGTGGTAATCGCTGTATCTACAAAACTGAATGTTGCAGAAACAACAGGTTGTGTTGTATTTGTATCGGTAACGGTACCTTGTATGCGTGCCGCACGAATGTAAGTTGGTCTTAAAACATGCAATCCTCTTATCATATCGCTCGCCGTAATCAATCCTGATTTATAAAAGCCATATGCGCCCCAAACTCCATTCTCTGTTTGTGTAGATGTCGGCTGCGTATCATAATAACCAACAGTGATTACATTGTTCGGATCAGATGCATCAAAAACTGCCACGCCATCAGAATAATAGGAAGCAATAATAAAATCATTTAAAACATGGATGTTGTGCAAGATCTCTGTATTATTCGGCAAAACACGAAATTCGCACAATTGACGAATATTATTAAGATCGGAAATATCAAATGCTTCGGCAGGAAAACCAAATTGCTCGTGGCTTACAAATAACGTTTTGCTATCGTTGGAAAGCCACATATTATGAATTGTGCTATAGTTGGTTGCAAAGTCACTTAACTTAATTGGATTTGCCCTGTTACGAACGTCCCAAACGGTAAACCTGTTATTGTAAATGTGCGCTTGGAACATCGTATCATTTCTTACATAACAATCGTGAACATAATTTACAGCACCGGTTCCAAATAAATTTTGTGTAAATCCAACATAAGTCGGTTTCATTGGATTTGGCTTTAGATCATAAATTACAACGCCGTTCGTACGAACTCCATTCACTCTTGCATCACCGCCATTCAAGTATAAAAATCCTTTTTCATCAATATATAAGGAATGTGAACGCGCGATGTAGTCATTTGCTGTTGTACCTTTGAAGGTATCGGCTTTTCCTGCAGGAATTTGGTTGAGATCGTAGATTAAAATACCTTCAGAATTCGTTGTATCATTATCCTGTGTAATGTATGCATAATGCTTATAGGTCTGACACTCACGCCATGTGCCTTGTTTTCCATTAATGAATTTTACTTCAACCGGCGTTGTTGGTGTGGTGATGTCTACAATAGATAAACCTTTTGTAGTTCCGACTAAAGCATATTCTTTATTATTTATCGTGTCATTATAACCCCAACTTCCTGACAAATTTTGTCCTGTGTAAGTTTTTTTACCAACTAATTGAAGATTATACTGTGAAAATGAAGTGATTGCTATGCATAAAAGCAAAGCTGTCAGGTAAAATGTTTTTTGCATAAAAGCTGAATGTTACAATTATAAATTTGTCTTTACGTTTTATAAAGATACGTAAATGTGTATTTCCGTTTAACATTCAGCTTGTTAAAAAAAAAATTATTTTATAATGCTAAAGCTTTCAGTATAGGTTTTGCCGTTGATAGTTACCTTAATAGTGTAAGTTCCTTTGGCTACAGATTTAATGTAAGTACTGATATTATTATTGCCTTGTGTAAACTGTGCTATCCTTGTAACAACGGTTCTGTTTTTGGCATCATTAATCTTAGTAGTTGCTTTTCCTGCTTTTGGAGCAAAAAATTCGATTGTCGGTCTTGCATCTGTTTCAGTAATCTTAATTCCTTCTGTAATTTCCGTCGAAATTGGTGTTCCTTGAACATCTTTTACCGGTGTACTGGAGCCATCGCAATTATTTACAAATGTTGGATCTGATTTTTCCGCGCTGCCATTGCTGCCTAAAGTGCCATTAATTTTATAAGGTGCTTCGTCTTTAACCGTTTGTCCGCTTTCATTCAAATTCCAAGATGCAACCAAACCAACTGCCGAAGATGATACTGCTTCATCATGGTAATCATACGAATAACCCATTTTCCACAATCTAACTTCATGCATTTGTCCAAAAGCATTACTATACTTATATGAAATGCTGCCTGTGTTAAAATCGCCACCACCTAAATAAGTATTACTTGTATTGTCTGTGTTTACAGATGATTTAACAGAATTTGGCAGGCTGAATGTCGCTTTGTTTCCATCTATTTCACCTGTAAAATTTCCGTTAGAAACTCTAAAATGATAGTGATGCCAGTTATTATCAATCGAATATGTATTATTCTGATTATCAACGATATTTTGTGTTTTTTCTACATAAGCATTGCCGCTGAAATAGCCAAGATAGATCTTATTATTTCCAAGTAATCCAAAAGTAAAGGCACTGCTTCTGATGTTCCTGGAAGTTCCCATGCTATAGAGAATTTCTACATTATTTTCAGGATTTGCTGCTGAATGCTTGAACCAGAATTCTACATCAAAGCCAACTGCCAAAGATGGACTATTATTTACTCTGATAAAATCATTGCCATCAAAAGAAAATGCTTTGCAATGATCTAATCTTTCCAAAGGATTGTTAGTAGTTGGTACAGTTGCTTGCGGAGCAGTTTCTGTTGTTGCAGATGTTGCACCACTATTTTTTAATACATTCGGTAACTGTGCCGAAACTGATTTATCAAAATTTGGTGATGGTATCACTTTATTACTTGCTTTTTTAGATCCATTATTGGCATCGTCTACCACCACACGGCAAGAACTTTTATTGTTAGAACATTCAGGTTCAGTACATTCTATCGTTTTAGTTACTTTAATACTTTTATTTTGAAGAATAGCATTTTTGATGAAATACAACATATCAGGATACCAATTCATCGGATAACCATTAGGAAATGAATTGACGTTATAGTTGCACTGCGGAGTTAAAGTGTGACCAACTTCTTTTGCCGTAACAAAATAATAACTGTTAAAATCTTTAATTCTTTCTGCAATACGCACACCACCATACACATATACATCTAAAGGATTGTAAAATAAGTTGCCTTCCATATACGGAACTGCCGGATCTGCGCTGCCATGATAGATATAAATCGGTTTATTATCGCTTTGTTTGATAAAATTGACATCGTATACTGCGCCGTAAAAGTCTAACACACCTTTGATATTATTTTCCTGAAGCTTTGAATCGAAATCATTGAAAAAGGCGTTATTCACATTTTTACCAAATTTCGCATTCGCTTCTTCCTTACTCATCACCGCACTTTGCAAAGCAATAGCACCACCATAACTTCCGCCTGCTGTAATTACGTAATTAGGATCAATACTCAACGCTTTTGCTCTTTGATTAATTATGTACTTAATGGCATTGTGCAAATCCATTGCGCCTGACATCACCTGTACCGGATTAATATTTTTGGAATTAAACATCAATTGCAAATTATTCAAGGTATTTCCACGAACGTTTATAGATGCTGTAACAAAACCTCTTCTTGCCAAATCTGACGCAATAAACTTGTAATCAGACTTTTCTCTACCACCACCAGGCGCAAAAATGATCAATGGTTTCAATCCAATGTTTACGCTGCTATTTTCACAATAGTAAATATCTACCAATACACCAGCTTCTTTTGCGTTGTTAGCATTTGGCGGAAATGAGATCTTCGGCACGTTCTTTTCGTAGGTTTCAGTTACTACTTTCAAATCTTTAGCATCATACAAGTATTCTGTATATGCGTTCGGATAGTTTTCAGGTAATTTAAATTGAGCTTTTGCTGAGATAAAACCTGCAAAAACAAGGATATATAGTAATAAATTCTTTTTCATTTTTCTATTTTACTGATTAATAATAACTTACAGTTTTACAACTGAAAAGCTGCCACCTGAATATTTATATAAATACATAAAAGTATTGTCGTAATAATCTACATTTCCATTTTTGCTCAAGACAGGTTTGAACTGGAATTTTGTCTGAGTATTATCAAAATCTGCGCTATAATTATAAGAATTGTCCTGCAAATTTTGATTTTTATCTAAGGTTGCAAATAAGTGCATCATGAGATCGTAAGCCTGAAAAGCAATTTCGGTTGGTTTTTTCAAATATTTCTCTTCAAACTTATCGTTAAATACGTTTGCGTTTATATTGTCGGCATTATACGAGTAAACTGTATAAATATCGTGAGGAAACTTTACATCTGCTAATGCCTTTGCATTCTTTGCACAAGAGGAAGTAAAGATTTGCAAATCATTTTTCAAAGGTTTAAGTTTTGCTATAACAGGTTTAATATAAACATCTTTAGATGAATAGATTAAAATAATTCTTTGACTCAAAGTATCTGCTGTGGTCATTAATTTTGTAACATCATCAGTTGGTCGTAATGAAGTGTATTTTATGTTTGAGTAGCTGTAATATTTATCTACAATTTCTTTTAAAATATTAATGCTTTCGGCTAAAGAGTCTTTTCCATCATAAATAACTTCGAGTGTTTTTGTAGGAAATTTAGCTTTTGACTGTTCCATTAAATATTTATACTGTGTTATTAATGAAGCATTTGCATTAAAATAATAACTATTATCTTTAATGTACATAGAATTTGCAAATGGCGAAATCATCGGAATTTGGTTACTTTTTGTAAGATCTGCAGCCATTTTCAAATTCTTATAACCAATTGGACCGACTACAAAATCAACATTCGGAAAGGGTTTTCTGGTAAAAAGAGATGCATACGTCAGTGAATCGTTCTTATCGTCCAAAAAATAAACATTTGTTTCAAGGCTTTGGCTCTGAAACTTATCGCGTGCCATTTGGCAGCCTAAATAAAACTCTACGGCATTTTTGGAATCAATACTTAATTGCTTTGTCGAATCATCAACATATTGTCCTAAAGGAATCTGATCTAAATTAAAAGGTAAAATCACCGCTATATTGTGAATACGATTAGCATCTTTAATTACTTTAGGTAAATCACTTGAAGTATTAGATTTAGAATTAGTTATTTTATCTTTTTTACCATCTTCCAAATCAAATGGAACTGCTAATCTTGCAATGGAATCTTCGTACCTTTTCTTTTCGGCAGCAGAACTAAATTCACGTTTAGTCGTTTTTTTATTGATTTCTACTACTTCTGTTTTTTTAGAAGCACCAAGCTTTTTGGCTCCGCAAGAAGTGGCTCCAAAAAATATCATCATCACAATCAGGAAATTATTCCCATTCAATAGTTGCCGGTGGTTTTGAACTGATATCATATACTACTCTGTTAATTCCTTTTACGTTGTTAATTATCTCATTCGAAACTCGTGCCAAAAATTCGTACGGCAAATGGCTCCAATCTGCCGTCATACCATCAACACTTGTTACTGCGCGCAAAGCTACAACATTTTCGTAAGTTCGCTCGTCACCCATCACACCTACACTTTGCACAGGTAAATACATAACGCCAGCCTGCCAAACTTGGTTGTACAAGCCTTCTTTTTTCAAACTTTCGATGAAAATATAGTCTGCTTTCTGCAAAATATCTACTTTTTCAGCGGTCACATCACCTAAAATACGAATACCTAAACCTGGTCCCGGAAATGGATGACGCATCAAAATATCTTCAGGCAATTCTAACGCTTTACCAACTCTACGCACTTCGTCCTTAAATAATCTATTTAATGGTTCAATAATTTTTAGGTGCATTTTTTCAGGTAAACCACCTACATTATGGTGAGATTTTATTTTTGCAGATGGTCCATGAACGGAAACTGACTCAATTACATCAGGATAGATAGTACCTTGCCCGAGCCATTTTACATTATCCAGCTTTTCTGCTTCTTCCTGGAAAACATCAATAAAAACTTTTCCAATCGCTTTTCTTTTAGCTTCCGGTTCTGATAAACCTTTTAATTCATCATAGAATTTAGTTGAAGCATCAATGCCTAATACATTTAAACCCAAATGCTTATATGAATCTAAAACACCATCAAATTCATTATATCGAAGCAAACCATTGTTTACAAAAATACAAGTCAGCTGCTTGCCTATTGCTTTGTGAAGCAGTAAAGCTGCAACACTGGAATCAACACCACCAGACAAACCCAACACCACGTTATCTGTTCCAACCTGTTTTCTGATGTCTTCTACGGTTTCCTCCACAAAAGCCAAAGGTGTCCAATCCTGCGAGCAACCACAAATATCTACCACAAAATTCTTTACCAAGAGCAATCCATCTAAAGAATGTGTTACTTCCGGATGAAATTGGATAGCGTATAATTCCTTGTCGTGAAGTTTAAAAGCAGCCACAGGAATTGAATCTGTTGTTGCCAATAATTCAAAATTTGGTGGTAACTCTAAAACGGAATCACCATGACTCATCCAAACCTGCGATTTTGGACTTACATCTTTAAACAATTTATTAGTTGGTTCGATAAAATCGAGGTGAGCACGACCATATTCTCTTTTGGTAGAACGTTCAACTTTGCCATCGTATACATGCGCCATGTACTGAGCACCATAGCAAACGCCTAACATTGGAAGCTTGTATTGTTCAAAAACTTCTTTTACCGGAAACTGCAACGCATCTTCCTGCAAAACAGAAAAAGGCGAGCCTGACAAAATGATGCCGTTAAAATCACTTTTTTCTAAAACAGAAAGCTTATTGTAAGGATGAATTTCGCAGTAAACATTTAATTCGCGGATTCTGCGTGCAATGAGCTGCGTGAACTGAGAACCAAAGTCGAAAATGAGAATTTTTGATTGCATGTGCAAAGTTACAAGTAGAAAATGATAAGTGCTAAATTGATGGTAAAAAAGTTATCAAGATGAACAAGATTTTTAGAGCCGAGAATCCAGATTAGTATATTGATTAAATAGTATAAATAAAAATTGTACAATAAAGTGCAATCTGTTTATAGAAAAGAATCTATAGTGCACATTCTATATCAGTTATTTTTTATAGACATATAAATTCTACCGAGTAGTTTATTTGTAGAAAAAAGTAATTTTGTTGGAAGCTTTAAAAGGAAAATAGCGTAGTTTAAAGTTCCATTAAAAGCAAAAATAGCTATGAGGCAACACATCAAAAGAGGTTTACGCGTAACGAAGTATGTTATCTATAAAGAAACGTTGGTAGATTATAAAGAACATTTATGGTCTTTCATCGGTTCATTTATTGGTATAGGTCTTATTGCCTTTTTTCAAAGTAAGATCTTGACCAATATCGAAAACATTTTCCTCATTGGTTCTTTCGGCGCATCGAGTGTACTGGTGTATGGTGCTATTCAAAGTCCGCTTGCGCAGCCGCGCAATCTTATTGGTGGTCATGTGCTGTCTGCTTTTATCGGTGTAGCGGTTTTTAAATTGTTGCCGAATATTATTTGGCTGACTGCACCTTTGGCTGTTTCACTGTCTATTGTTTGTATGCAAATGACTAAAACCTTGCATCCGCCAGGTGGTGCGACCGCATTGATTGCCGTTACCGGTGCAGAAAAAATTACTAATCTTGGATTTATGTATGTATTGTCGCCGGTTTTGTCTGGTGCGCTTATTCTTTTAATAGTGGCTTTAATATTCAATAACTTAACGGCAAACCGAAAGTATCCAACCGATGAAAAGTTTACGCGTTTTTTTAAGAGAGCATTTTTGAAAAATCAAAAATATTCAAGCAAAGCAGAAGAGCAGCATCTCTAACCGCTAAGAAATTCATCTTATATTGTTCTAAACACCGGTTTTTAAAACTTCCTTAGCTGATTTTTTCTTAAAAAGATATTCAATTAAATCAAGTGATGGTCCGGTCATAAAAGTGGTAACCAATGCCATCAACACCATAATGGCAAAAATAGATGGTGAAAGAATACCTAAATCGTAACCTATATTTAGTACAATCAATTCCATTAAGCCACGTGTATTCATCAATGCACCAATGGATAAAGAGTCTTTCCAGGAAATACCAACCGATTTTGCGGCAAAAGTGCTGCCGGCAAACTTTCCTAATACAGCTATAAAAATAATAATTCCACAAGTTAGCCAAAGATGTCCTTCGTTCAACAAACTGATCTGTGTTCTTAAACCTGTGAATGCGAAGAAGATAGGTAGTAATAACAATACACTTACATCTTCTATCTTATTAGCTACAACTGATTTAAATTTTGCATTTTGAGGCATGATAACACCGGCCAAAAATGCACCAAACAATGCATGAATACCAATAGCTTCTGTTACAAAAGCTGAAAATAACATGATGAAAAACACCAATATCATAAGCGTTTTGCTCAATTGTTCTGTGCTTGCATATTTGTTGCTGATCATTTTTATCCATGGACGAACTATATAAGCCATAAAAAGTACAAATGCAACGGCTAAGAAAATAGTGAACACAGCCGATATTATACTACCGGCTTTGATAATGGCAATCACAGCAGCAAGAATACACCAAGCTGTTACATCGTCGGCAGCGGCGCAAGTTAAAACCATGGCACCTAACGAAGTTTTAGTTAAATTACGTTCTTGTAAAATTCTCGCTAAAACTGGAAATGCTGTAATACTTACTGCAATACCCATAAAAAGTGCAAAAGATAAAAAGCTGACATTGGAAGGTGCAAATTGTTCATATATAAAGTAAGACACAAGCACACCTAAAAAATAAGGAAATATTATACTTGCATGACTGATCACCAATGCATTATGTGCTTTATTTTTAAGCTTTGAAAGATCTAACTCCATACCAATAATGAACATAAAGAAAGCTAAGCCTATTTGACTGAGAAATTGTAAATTATTAAGGGAACTTTTGGGAAATAGAAAGGAAGAAAATTCCGGAAAAATAAAGCCGAGAATAGACGGACCAAGAACAATTCCTGCAATCATTTCACCAATTACAGACGGCTGTCTTATCTTACCTATAATTACACCAAAGAATTTAGATACTAAAAGAATGGTGATAATCTGCAATAAGAGTAAACCTAAAGGACTTTTTACATTATGTATAACTTGTGTAGTAAAATTTCCTTCAGGAACAAAAGCTACCTTTTCTGACGGTTTAACATTTTGAATAACCGTTGTTATTTTTGAAACATTTGGTGTAAGTTCTTTTCCTCTATCAATCACAAACCAAATAAGTAATGTAAAAACGCTCATTATCAACACATAAAGTAGTATGTTTTTTTTCATTTTATGGTAATTTTCAATCCGTACTCCAAATATAGTCAATTGCAAAAATAAATTTTAGACGTACACAAAATTTATTAAAAGCACGTCTGTATCTACAACAAACATGAATATGTGGAATACATTATGACAAACTTTGTTCAATATAAACAATCATGGTTCACCATGAACTAACATTTATTAATTGATTTATAACATTATGTGCATTAATCATTTCAATTTTTTGCTCAAAAGCCGTATATTCGCACCCTATTTAAAAAAACACCAATTATGGGTAAAGGTACAAGAACGGCGATCGTTTTATTAACGGCATTAGTAGTATTGATTTGCATTTATTGCTTGTCTTTCACATTCAAAGTAAATTCAATAGAAAGCAAGGCTGTCGCTTTAGCGGAAAAAAACATTCCGATGGAAAATGCGGAAAAGCGCTATCCAAACAGCAAAGCTGCTCAGTTAAACTATGAAGACTCTGTAGAACAAAGCAGAACAAACTACAAAAACAGGTATTTAGATTCTCTTTCTACTGAAAAAGTATTCTTAGGAAACACATTTAAACAATGTAAAGAGCAACAGCTTAATTTAGGCTTGGACTTACAAGGTGGTATGAGCGTAGTGTTACAGGTTTCTTTGAAAGAACTGCTTCAATCGCTTTCTGACAATAATCTTGATCCTAAATTTAAGCAAGCTTTAGAAACTGCAGAACAGCAGATGGCTTCCAGCAGTGATGATTATATTACTTTATTTATAAAATCATTTAAAGAATTAAAGCCAGGCGTAAAGTTAGCCACCATATTTGCTACACGCAACAGTCAGGACGACAAGATCACATTTGAAAGTTCTGACGCTAATGTAGAGAAATACATCAGAGCGCAGGCTGAAGGTGCTATCAATACTACTTATAACATTATCCATACACGTATCGACCAGTTCGGAACAAAAGAACCAACGATTCGATTAGACCCAAGCAAAGGTCGTATTACAGTAGAGATTGCAGGTGTTGATAATCCTGCGCGTGTACGTAAATTGGTACAGGCAACAGCAAACCTTGAATTTTGGGAAACTTATAAAGCGACTGAAATTGCAAAATCTTTGAATGATGCAAACACAGCTTTAAAGAATTATTTAGACAATAAAAAAGACCTTGGAGCAGATTCAACTGCAAAGTCTGCGGCAAGTGATATTTTAAATGCCGGTGTTGATTCTGCTTCTAACGATGCATTGAATCCATTAAGCGGTAAAAAAGATGCTAAGAAAGATACTTCTTTAGCAAAAAGACAAGAAGATTTTAAAAATGAAAACCCATTATTTTCTGTATTACAACCAGCGGTTGATGAAGACAATAAATTCCAGGAATCTCCGATTATAGGTTATGTAAGTGCTTTGGATACAGCTAAATTGACAGAATATTTTGCGATCGAAGATGTTAGAAGTGTTTTTCCTAAAGAACTTTCATTTGCTTATTCAGCCAAATCTTTTGGCGATAAACAAAAATTCTATTCTGTTTATGCTTTAAAGAAAAATACTAATAACGGCAAGGCTCCATTAGATGGCAGTGTAGTTACACAAGCTAATAAAGACGTTGACCAAAACGGTCAAATTGTTGTAAGCATGAAAATGAATACTATTGGCGGAAAAGCATGGAGAGATCTTACACGTAAAGCTGCTACGAACAAAGATGGTAACGGTAAAGGCGCATGTATCGCTATTGTATTGGATAACCAAGTATGCTCTGCTCCTGCTGTTGATAATGAAATTGACGGTGGAAGTTCTCAAATAAGTGGAGGCTTTGACGATCAGGAAGCGCTTGACTTAGCAAACGTATTGAAAACCGGTAAACTACCTGCTTCTGCACGTATCATCGAAGAAGTTTTGGTTGGACCATCATTAGGTGCTGACGCTACAAACGCAGGTATATTCTCATTGGTAGCAAGTTTTGTACTAATTATAGCATTCATGCTATTCTTCTATTCTTCTGCAGGTGCTGTAGCAAACATCGTATTGCTATTAAACTTATTCCTGATCATTGGTATCATGGCAGCATTCGGATCTACTTTAACTTTGCCTGGCTTAGCAGGTTTAGTACTTACATTAGGTATTGCAGTAGATGCAAACGTAATTATATATGAGCGTGTAAAAGAAGAATTGCGCTTAGGTAAAGGATTATACGTTGCAGCACAGGAAGGCTTCAAGCATTCATTACCGGCTATCTTAGATGGTAACATCACTACTATATTAACAGGTATCATATTAGCGTGGATTGGTGTTGGTCCGGTAAAAGGATTTGCTATCACATTAATCATTGGTATTTTAACTACTTTATTTACTGCTTTATTATTATCAAGAATCATCATTGAGAAAAGATTAGAAAGCGGCAAAACATTATCTTTCCAAACATCATGGACAAAGAATTTCTTACAAGGAATTAATTTTGACTACATCGGAAAAAGAAAGATCACTTATGCTATCTCAACGGTTATTATCATTATCGGTATCACTTCTTTTGTAACAAGAGGTTTTGAAATGGGTATCGACTTTAAAGGTGGTCGTGAATATAAAGTTCGTTTTGATAATGCTGTTAACACATCTGATGTAAGTAAAGAATTGACAAAAACACTTGGCGAAGGTTCTATTGTAAAAAGATATGGTGCTGAAAACCAAGTGAAGATCACTACTTCTTATTTAATAGAAAAACCAGGTAAAGAAGTGGATTTACAGGTAGAAACTGCTTTATTTGAAGGTTTGAAAAAATACTTACCAAATACAACTTTTGAAAACTTCAAACGTGTAAACGAAATGAGTACTTCAAAAGTAGATCCAACTATTTCTGTCGACTTTAGAAACAGCTCTATCTTAGCAACTGTATTATCATTGGTAGTAATTTTTATCTATATTCTAATTCGTTTCAGAAAATATGGTTACTCTATTGGTGCAATTGCAGCAACAGCACACGATGCCTTTGTGGTATTAGCGTTATTCTCTATTCTGCATGGTATCGTACCATTTGCAATGGAAGTAGATGCTACATTCATCGCTGCATTATTAACAGTAATCGGTTATTCATTAAATGATACGGTAATTATCTTCGATAGATTAAGAGAATATTTAAAAGAGAGACCAAATGCAGAAATGAAGGACACGATGAATGCAGCTGTAAACAGTACATTATCAAGAACATTCAATACAGCATTTACGGTATTTATTGTGGTATTTATTTTATTCTTGTTTGGTGGTTCAGCATTGAAAGCATTCTCTTTCGCCATGTTAATTGGTGTGGTTGTAGGTGCATATTCATCTATCTTTATCGCTACACCTATTATGTATGATTTGGACAAAGATCACGATCGTTACAAAACAGCTACAAGCACTACTACAAAAACAGTTTCGACTAAGAAGAAATAACGAAGCGTTTTAAATAATAATTAAACCTCATAGTAATCAAACACTATGAGGTTTTTTTACGTAAATATGTACATGCAACAAGAAGAACAAACTATCAAATATCCATTTCCAATAAAACAACAGGTATTATGGGGCGAGATGGATGCTTTTAACCATATCAACAATGTTACCTATTTCAGATATTTTGAAACCGGTCGAGTTCAATTTTTTAATCAAACCGATCTTTGGAAAATATTTGTTGATGAAGATATTCGCATTGTTGTAGGTAAGCTCGAATGCAATTATATAAGAGAAATAGTTCATCCTGCAGAAATTGAAATTGCAGTAGGTATTAAGAAAGTAGGAAATTCAAGTTTGATTGTACACCACAAGGTAACTTGCAATGGCGAAATAGCTGCACATGGCGATGGTATTATTGTGGCAACAGATCCAAAAACCGGAAAGTCAAAACCATGGACAAATCTTCTAAGAGAAGAATTTTCGAAATACTTATAGCTTTTGTGTGTGAACGGAAAATTGAATCTTAAAGTTTTCCAATTCTACAGCTGCACGAAAAAATACACCATTGATGGTTGGCAACATATCTTTGTCATCGGCTAACAAATCACCTGCATTTATAATAATTAACGTAATAACCTTCTCTTCTATCCATTCAAGATCGGAAATCATTTCATCAAAAGAATCAAGATTATTGGAAAAGTAGTCAGGAAAATTCAGCGACACTGCTATTTCTTTATAAAAAGACTGAATGTTCCTGCATTTGCTGCCATCTATAATTGCAAGGAAATTACCATTCTGAATAATATTGTGTTGAAAATTTGGCATCTGTTTTTTTATTTATTGCGACCAACAAATTACGATTTTTTATTTCTATAAAAACGTAATTAGCAGATTATTATTTGACTTCTGTAAAAGATTTATAATGGTCATTTGTGTACCAAGCCTGACCATTGTTACCTATAACTAAACGCTGTGCACCTCTGGTTTTCCCTTCTGTTTTAGGATTTACATCGTATTCTTTGTAATCAATTGAATTTCCGGACGCATCTTGTTCAGGCAAGCGATGCTCAAAATTACCAAAGTGTCGTCCGCCAACATAACCATCAGGCGCACGCTTATTCTTTTTTATGTAAGCTAAAGTTTCGTAAACTTTTTCAGGAATAGATGAATTGGTTGCTGCCTGATCTTCAGTTGTTACATTATTTTCAGAATGATTTACTTTAGGATTAGTTTGTTCATTATTAGCTGCTTTAATTCCGTCCTGGTAACCTTGCTTGTAACCTTTATTATAATCATCGTCTACATTTAACGGTGAATGACAAGATTGAAAAAGGAATAAAGAATTTAGAAAAAAGAAAATAACCATCAACTTTATAAACGATTTTTCTTTAATTGAATCCAAAATACTCATCGCCTACTTATTGAAATTTATTAATTTATAGGTTCTCGCAAAAACGCAATCCAGACTTACTACTATTTTACATTGGCTTTCGCATGGTCTGCTAAAAACTGCGCCAATCCTTTTTCTGTTAAAGGATGATTGAATAAACCAACCATAGAACTTAACGGACAAGTTACCACATCAGCACCGGCTTCCGCGCATTTTACAATATGCAATGCATTGCGAACAGAAGCAGCCAAGATCTGTGTGTTAAAATCGTAATTATCGTAAATATGACGAATCTGATGGATCAATTCGATACCGTCAAAACTCATGTCGTCCAATCTTCCAACAAAAGGACTCAAATAAGTAGCGCCGGCTTTTGCAGCCAAAATTGCCTGTCCTGATGAAAATACCAATGTGCAATTTGTTCTGATACCTTTATCTGAAAAATATCTTATTGCTTTCACACCTTCTCTAATCATCGGAACTTTTACCACAATGTTTTTATGCAGCTTTGCCAGCTTCTCACCTTCTGCAATAATACCTGCATAATCTGTAGAAATAACTTCCGCACTTACATCACCATCTACAATTTCACATATCTTTTTATAATGTTCCCAAACATTTTCCTGACCAACAATTCCTGCTTTAGCCATTAAGGTTGGATTGGTTGTGCAACCATCTAAAATTCCTAATTCTGCTGCTTCTTTTATTTCAGCTAAATCGGCTGTATCTACAAAAAATTTCATGTTTTTTTATTTATTGATTTGTGGTACAATATTAGGAAATTTAACTGTAATAAAATTAGAATTTTATAAACGATAAAAGATGTAAGACTCAAACTATTGTGCCACGATAATCGTGGCACAACATTTTACGCATTAAAGATATTTAAGATTGATTTAGTATAGAAAACTTTACATTTGCATTATGAACATGAACAAGGCGTTTTATCCATTTATTTTTGCGGTTATTTTAGCATCAGGAATTTTTTTAGGTTATAAAATTCAGGATAAAAATATTGGAAGATATAAAGCAATTTATGGCAACGAAGGTATGTCTAAGCTCGATTATATTTTAAAACTGATCGATGCGAAATATGTAGACACGGTTAACCAGCAAAAATTATATGATGACGCAATCGCAAAAATGCTGGAAGACCTGGATCCGCATAGTGTGTATTTGCCGCCATTACAAATGTCTCATGAAGCAGAGATCATGGAAGGGAATTTTGAAGGCATTGGTATTGAATTTTCAATTAAAAATGATACTGTACAGGTACTAACACCTATTAGTGGCGGACCATCTGAACAGGTTGGTGTTTCAGCAGGTGATAAAATTATTAAGATAAATGATTCTTCTTTTGTTGGTAAAAATATTACGAATGAAGCTGTGATGAAAAACCTGAAAGGACCAAAAGGCAGCATTGTAAAAGTAACAATGCTAAAGAGCGGTTCTAAGAAAATCATCACTTACACTATAAAAAGAGATAAGATTCCGTTGTATAGTGTCGACGCAGGTTTTATGTTAGACAATCAAACCGGTTATATCAAGATCAATCGTTTTTCTAAAACTACTTATACTGAGTTTATGGAAAAATTAGACACCTTAACTAATCGTGGTATGAAGCGTTTAGTTTTGGACTTGCGTCAAAATCCTGGTGGCTTTATGGATCAGGCAACAGCAATTGCTGATGAATTTATTGATGGTGATAAAACGATTGTTTACACAGAAGGAAGAACAATGCCGAGAACTTACGACAAAGCAAAAAACCAAGGTATGTTCGAAACAGGAAAACTGGTTGTTTTAATTGATGAAGGTTCTGCTTCTGCGAGTGAGATTATCAGTGGTGCCGTACAAGATTGGGATCGCGGCACCATTATCGGTCGTCGCTCTTTTGGCAAAGGTTTGGTGCAGCAGGAATTTGAAATTGGCGATGGCAGCTCTGTAAGATTAACCATTGCAAAATACTATACGCCAACAGGCAGAAGCATACAAAGACCTTATGAAGATAATGTTGCTGATTACTATGGTGATATCAGCAAGCGTTATAAAGATGGTGAAGTCTTCAATCAGGACAGCATTAAGCAAGATAAAAAGACGACTTTCAAAACATTGATAAAAGGCAGAACTGTGTATGGCGGTGGCGGTATTACACC
>Ga0247804_10000309_pt1 | contig 22651 bp, 22 predicted proteins | sample UWRJL029104C1_FD_181142 | JGI IMG/M metagenome (GOLD analysis project Ga0247804, IMG submission 181142) | Plant litter microbial communities from Arlington Agricultural Research Station in Wisconsin, United States - UWRJ-L029-104C-1 | ecosystem: Environmental > Terrestrial > Plant litter >...
GGCCGACGCGTGTGCGCAGCGCCTTGTTCTCCTCCGAGATGACCTTCGCGCGAGCGGCGGCCAGCTCGAGCTCAGCGATCTTGCGCGTGAGCTCCGCGGCCTCGGCCTCGGGCGCCCTGAACTCGTGACCCAACAGGCTGACGATGACGTGCGACATGCTTGGACCTCCCCAAGACATCTGTAGCACAGAATTCCCAATTACAAGCTACAGTCCCATTCGCCGTCGGGGCTTCCGCCTTGGGAGGCGGCCGGAACCGGTCGGGGTCCGTAGACGCGCTTGAACATATAGGAGCTGCCGTGTAGCGGTGGCTTACGGAGGGGTAATGAAAAGCATTGAAGTTGTTCTGATTCTCGCTGGTCTTTCGACCATGGCGTGTGGTGACACCGAGTACATCAAGGCGGAGGGCGAAGGCGAAGGCGAAGGCGAGGGCGAAGGCGAAGGCGAGGGCGAGGGCGAGGGCGAGGGCGAGGACGATTGCAGCAGCGTGCCGCCATCGGTTCCGGAGACGGATCGAACGGCGCTTGGCTTCTTCGTCGAGGTCGACGAGGCGACATCGGAGGACGAGGAGTCGACGCGCCTTCAGTTTGCGGGTGAGCAATGCGCGTGGACGTCGACCGACGCCGACGGCGATGACGAAGCGACAAGGGTGAACAACTGCAGCGGATTCGCGCTCACGGTGTGCCCTTCGGTGACCGGCGTCTGCTTCTTTCGTTTCGCGGACCTGACGAGCGTCGGGTCCAACAAGCGTGTTGCCGTGCAGGTCGAATTCGCTTCCTGCTCAACGCTCTACGGCCACTTCGCCGCCAGCGAGGCACCTCTTGTGATGCGACTCGGCGACGCCAACGTCGACGAGGTCACTGTGTCGGCAAGCGTGTCTGAAGAAGGCGGAGCGTCGACGACGTTTACGTCGGAGAGGATTGAGGGGGCGACTCCGGTTGCCGGCAACCTGACGGTCACGAAGTGGGACCCCCTGACAGGAGAAGTTGTTGGTGAGCTCACGGCCACGGATCTTCATCGGGTTGGTGTCCTCGACGAGCTTGCGAGCACAACGGTGAGCTTCACGGCGACACCGGCGCCGTGAGTCGTCGGGACTGAAGAGAAGAAGGGGCTCGGTTCGCCGAGCCCCTTTTCGTTGGCGGTGTTTCGGGAACGAGACAGCAGCTGCCGATTGTCGACGTCAGTGGCAGCCACACGGCACGCTGCACTCGCGCGGTCGCTGTGACGCCGTGCAGAAGGACGGGGATGATGAGCGGACTGGACCGATTGACGAAGGCAGCGAGCGATCACGCGAAGGTGAAGCAGCAACGTGGAACTGCCGCCAAGCAAAGCGGCAGCTTCATAGAGGCGTCGTCGCAAGCGCTGGCGAAGGCGCGAGAAACGCTGAGTCAGGCGGCGGCCGCCATCAACGTGAACTGCCCCGACCTCGCTCGATGGTCAGACGTCCTGGACAATTCGACGGCCTTGGACCTGATCACGTCTGGGAACGAGCAAGTGATGGTGACGCAGCTCGACGGCGGTGGACTCGAAGTCACATGCGGAAAGCTCGTATTCACAGCAAGGACTGCGGCGGAGCTCAAGCAGCTCGACGTGTGGCTCAGTGAATGCTTCGACGAGCTGGCGAAGCGCCTCGAGGGTCACAACGCCGCGCACCGACAGCCCTGAGGGTCACGCTAGGCGCGGGCGCGGTTCTCGAGCGCGGCCCGCAGCCAGCGGAGAGCTGTAGCGGTGGTCGGGTCGTGAGCGACCAGAGGAGCCGACGTCAGCAACGCGGTGAGGGCCTCGTCGAGGTGTCGACCGGTCTTGACGAACTCGAGGGCGGGCAGCTCGGTCGGCGGAGGCAGGTGCGCCTTCTCGGCGCCGGCGAGGCCGAGCCGCTCTGCCTTTGCGACCAATGCACCGTCGACGAAGCGGCGGCTGTCCTGCTCGGGCCAGTTGATCGAGAGCGCCAGGGGGACCACGCAGCCCCATGGTGATTCAGGCAGTGCAACGTCAGCGGTTGGGAAGGCGCGAGAAAAAGGAAGTGGGTCGGTGACGGCGGTGCGGGGGTCGCCTGCAGCTCCGCCGGTGGCGATCCATGCATCGCGGACGTCGGCGCCGTAGTGAAAGACCTTGGTCGTGTTGAGCCGTTTTGCAGTCGCTTCGACCAGAGCCGTGTAGTGCGCGGTGAACTCGTCCGTCGCCACCTGTGGAAAGGGAACTGTCGTCGACAGAGCGTCGACGAGCGCCGCCGTCGTCGCGACGTGGCGCTGACCGCTGTAGTAGGCCTCCGCGACCCGGCACAGGCAGTACCAGCCGCTGGGCTCCAGACGTGTGTTCTTGCGAATGGTGCCGCCCGACTGGTGCTCGTCATTGCCGGTCAATCGCTCTCCTCATCCCCCGACATAGACCGTGAACCGCGCGCCAGGCTTTACAACGACGACGTTCTCGTCGGAGTTGAGGCGGTCGGCTTTGCTTGCCGCCGCGTTGCCAGCCCCCCGCAACCCTGCCCCTGCGGGGTTGTCGCCGGCAAGCTCCGCAACCATGCCCACCGCGGCATTGCCCGCGTTGTTCAACGCGCGCGCCGCGACGTCGCTGCCGTTACCCATCGTTCGTTGTCCGGGCAACCCCGCTCGGCCGTCCGGGCCCAACGCGATTCCGTTCAGCGGGACATTCTTGCCGGCGACGATTGCGAATTTGAAGACGACCGCGACGCGGACGCCGACGCCCTGCGATGACACGCCGTGAATCTGCGTACCGGACGGTAGGGTGACCGCGCCGACGCGCGTCTCTTTCGTCACAGTCGCGATGACCGGCGAGCTCGAAGACGCAATCTCGCCGTTGACCATGACGGGGATCTTCACGCCCGCTGTCGGCGCGGCTGCGGCTGACGCGGCGGGTGCAGTCGTTGGTTGAGCGGCGCCGAACGCACCAGTGTTGAAACTGCGGTTGCCATAGCGCGCGGTGATGGGGTCGACCTCGGCCGCTGGTGCGGCCGGTGCTGGCGCTCCATTGGGAACTGAGGATTCGCCTCGGCGGTTGCCGTAGCGAGAAGGGCCTGGCTGCGTCGGCGCCGGCGCCGCCACAGGCTCAACAGCGGGGGCCTGGGCGACCTGCACCGGGGGAGGCTGGTTTGCTCGCTGGGCGGCGTCGTCGAGCCGACGCTGCTTCAGCCGCTCGGCTTCCTCGAGCTCACGATTGCCGCGCTCCTCCGCTTTTTTCATCGCAGCGTCTTCCTCGACGGCTGCAACCTGAGCGGGCGTCGGCTGCGGCTTCTTTCGATCAAGGGCTGAAAGACCGAGGAACCCCACGGCAGCAAGGCCACCAACGGCGAGAAGCGGAAGGGCGACGGCCCGCAGACCCGCGCCCTGGGGCTTCGCAGGGGGAGCAGCTGGGGCGAACGCAGGAAGCGGCTGGACGACCGACAGCCCGGGAGCCGGAGCGGCACCCGCCGAAAGCGCGAAAGCGCCTGTGCGGGGCGTCTGGTGTTCTGGATGGACGTCTTCCACTGGCGGCGGCGCTGCCGGCACCGGCGAGGGACCTGCCGTGTACGCCTGCGGCTGCAGGGCCGCGATGAAGGTGCCCATTGGCTCCATGGCGGGCGCGGGCATCGCGGCAGCAGCGGGTACGGGGTCCGGGATCGCAGGCTTCGCCGCCGGGGACGCAGCCGCCGGAGCAAGCACAGGACGCTGCAACGGCGCGACGGTCTGGATTCCTGTGACGCCGTCCAGCGGAGGCAGGCTCAAGGAGGGAAGGCTTGCTGGCACGTCGCCGTGTCGGGCGCCGGCAAAAGGATCGTCTTCGCTGTCGAGTGGCTTCGGTGAGCCATCGGCCGTTGATTTGTTGGCGAGCGACCCCGACGGCACCTTGGGTGTGGGAGTCGGTGAGGGTGTCGGCACCTTCGGCTTCGACGCAAAGACGCCGCTCGAGGCCCCACCGGAGCTCAACGTCGGCGGCTGAACGATCGGCGTCCTTTGCACGGCTCCTCGGGTCTTTGTCGGCGGCACGAAGGGCGGCGCCGACGGGTTGGTCGCCGACGGCAAAGCGCGAAGTCGCGCAGCCAGCTCGGTGGCGCTCTGGATGCGCTTCGACGGCTTCTTCTCGAGCAGGTCGTCGAGCAGCGCGCTCCATGCGTCGCTGGCATCCGTGCGGATGAGCTGCGCCGGCGGGTGCGGGGTCTGCATGATGTTCAGCATCAAGCGGTGGTCACTGCCGCCGCCCGTGCTGAACGGGTACTGGTACGTCGTCAGGAAGTACAAGAGGCAGCCGAACCCCCACAAGTCGGTGAGCTCGGTGTGCACAACCTCGGTGAAATACTCCGGAGCGAGGTGGGAGAGCGTGCCGATCGACATGCCGGTCTGGGTGACCTGCTCGGCGTCGTGGGACTTCGCGATACCGAAGTCGATGAGAATTGCTTCGTCACGCTCGTTGACGAGGAAGTTAGTCGACTTGAGGTCGCGGTGAAGGACCCCCGCCTTGTGCGAGTAGGCCAGCGCGTCGGCGAGCTGAATCGCGACGTTTCGGACCTGCTCGAGGGAGGGTTGTTTTTTCTTGAGCCAGGTCGGCCCATCAACGCCGTCGAAGAACTCCATGACGATGAACGGCACGATGGTCGGCTCGTCGTCATCGTCGTTGGACTTTGATTCGTGCTCCGCGAAGTCGAGCACGCGGATGATGTTGTTGTGTCGCAGCTTTGCCAGCGTCTGCGCTTCCCGCCTGAACCGGTGACGCTCGACGTCGAGGCCTTCAACGGTGGCGGCGTGCAGGATCATCACCTTCAAGGCGACGTCGCTGCCGAGCCGCGGATGTTGGACGAGGTACACGGCGCCCATGCCGCCCTTGCCGAGGGAGCGGAGGATGCGGAAGTCCTCGAAGAAGTCACCAGCTTGAAGTGCGAGAGGATCCATCATTCACCGTCGATTCCTGGAAGTGTCGCTGCAGGACTGTGGCCGCCAACTACGCCGCGCGATGTCGACGGCGCCAGAGCAAGGCGACGAGAGCGAACGGCAACATCGTGCCAGGGCCTGCGGAGCTGCAGCCGCCAGACGACTCGATGCCGTCAATGGTCACCTTGCGCGCTTTGCCGCCGTCCTCCTGAACGATGAGTGAGTACGTCGTGGGCGGAAGGTTGTTGTCGAGCAGAGGTATCGCGGCGATTCCCTTGGTCTTCTCGTTGAAGCGAAGGGTCGTCTTCTCGAAGTAGACGACGGGAACCTCGCCGTCACCGCGAGTCTCAACGTTGGTGGCGCCGGCAGCGCTCGTGAACGTCGCGCTGAGGAGGGCAAGGTCTGCGCGCTGACGATTCTCGACTTCAAAGGTGGCGTAGACGTAGCGCGCATTCGCGCAGATCTGCTGCATACGCACGACGAGATCGTCGGCGCGGCGGGGTCCGCCGGCGAAGTCCCGGCACTTGGTGCCGGCTACGAGGGCCTGCAGCAGCTCCTTCGACGCGGCTTCGGCGACGCGGACCGAGAACCCGGCCTCGAGCTCGCGCTCCTTGGCGGTCAGCCGCTCCTTCCCTCCAGCTCCGGCTGGGAGGCGGAAGTCGATGCGCAGGTCGCTCTGCTTGATGTCCAAGGTCAACGTGACGATCAGCGAAACGAACAAGCCGCTCTCGAGCTGCAGGTTCACGTTCGTCACGGGCGGGTCGGTGAGCATCGCGCTCGTTGGTTGCCCGATGAACTTCAGGCTGATGGCGTTCGTCGTCGGGTCGACGTCCAGGCGCCACAGCTGCTGCGCGTTGGGCATGTCGCCGTACTGACAGTCGCCGCAAGCTGGGTTCGACACCCAGGGCTCAGGGAACGTGAGCGTGGCCGCGATCGCTGGAGCCAGGCGAACCTCGGGCGCGACGAGCTTCTTGCTCGGGTCGAGGAGTACCTCTCGCACGCCACCTGAAGCTGCGGCGACCGTGGCGGCGGGAACCGGCGCTGCGGACTTCGCCGGGGCTCCTTTTGGCGCTGCGGAAAGACAAAGCACGAGAGCAAGAGCAGAGGAGGCAAGCATGTGGGCTCCGAAATCGTCCGCGTCGGGACGATTTCAAGTTCAAGGTGTTGCGGCGGGCTTCTTCGCGTCGGCGTCGGCGACGTCCCAGAAGTCGATCTGCAGGCCGTCGATGCTCTTCATGGTCGTGGGCACCTCGATGAAGCGCGCCCGGATGATCAAGTTCTGGCGAGGAGGATTCGGCACCGGGTTGCCGGTGAGTGGCTGGATCTCTTGGGTCACGCGGGCGACGCACCCCCACATTCGGTTCGCGGCGTCACGCTCACAGCTCACGCTGCTCCACTCCAGCGTGTTCTTGGACATCAATGAGACGTAGTAGCCGAGACGGCTGTCCTTGCCGCCTGGCGACGTGGGCACGTCGACGATCTGGTACAGCTCGTCGTCGAGGAAGTGCTTGCGCCACTTCGTCGTCATCAAGAAGGTCGCGACCTCGAGGTCGAACGGCACAGATGAGCTGGTCCACCCGTGCAGGAGCTTCCCTGCGCGCATCATGAATCGCTGCGCGTCAGCGGCGCGGGTCGGTACCTCACGCGCACGGTCCGCCATGATGACTTCGTTCTCGTCGAGCGGAGAGTCGGGCCGGTACACAACGGGCATCGGCTTGTTGAGCGAAACAAAGGCTGTGAACGCGGACGTCATCGCCACCAGCGAGAGCGAAACGACGGCGAAGCCGAGGCGCCTGTTGCTCTTCTTGAGGGCTTCAACGAGCTCGAAACGGGCGGGGTCGGGGGGCGGAGGGGCCATAGGAATCTCCAAGGGGAAGATGGGGAATCGAAAGAAGGTCAGTCGCCCTTGCGCTTGTTGATGGCGCCTTGTGCAGCGAAGTGGTCTCGACGGTCGTCACGAGCCTCCTGCCCGGCTGCCCGGGCATCGGCGACGTCGTTGCGGACCATCGAGCTTTGAATGTGCTGCCCAGCGCTCTGCACGGTGCCCGCTGTGGCGTTGCCGCTCATCGCATCTCCAACGCGACCGCTGGCAGAGTTGGCGGCGCCGACGACGGCTTTGCTCGCGGCGGCGGCGCCTTCGCCTGCTACCGCGGCCCCGGTGGAGACGGCGGACTTACCCATGCGTCCGGCAGCGGCCATGCCACCCATCGCAGCAGCCATGCCGGTCGAACCCACGGCGCTCGCAGAGCCAGACAGAATCATGTGAGTGATGGCAGGAACGGCGAGGAAGAGGCCTGCGTAGACGAAATTCAGGACGATGTGCTCGGCATAGTTCGCGTCCTCCATGATCGCGAGGCCAGCGCTCTTGGTGTTCACTCGCTGCAGGAGACCGAGGATGATGCCGGCCACGGGGCCCCACGCAGTCACCTCAATCAGCGCCATCACCCACGCCGTCAGGTACCGGCTGGTCAAGCCTGGCAGGGCTGCGAACGCGATCATGAGCGGTCCTACCTCGAGGAGGATGTTGGTGACCGCACCCGAGAGCGTCTTGATGGCGAAGACCGCGAATGCCGCGAAGGTGAAGGTGAACCACGTCGCTGCGTAGAGCAGGTCGTCGATGAGCGTCGTCATCACCGACTCCGCGAGCAACGCGATGTCCTCCGAGGTCGGGATGATGCGGTCGCTGCCGGTCGTGCCGGCGTCTTTCATTTCCGCGGCGATCTTCTCCCGCACCTTCTGGAATTCTTTCACACGGACAGCGAGGACACCCGTTGTGCTCCCTTCGCCCTCGCCGGTCAGCGTCGTGAAGGCGTTGTCGATGGATCCGGCCATATGCACGGCACCGATGATGGCGCCCGCAAACTGGCTGTAGAGGCCGAGCAGGACAGAGAAGATGACGGTGCGGATGAAAGGCTTCGCCCAGTCGGCTTTGTGGCCCGCGCGCAGGTTCATGAACTGCTCGCCAATGCCGACCATCGTGGAAAAGGTCAGGATCGTGACCGCAAACGGGGTCAGCTTTCCTCCGAACTCCATATCGGCGAGGGGCTCGAGCTCGTCGGCAGCCGCGGCGACGTGAGAGACGAGCGAGAAGAGCACCGGTGTCATCGGCCGGCCTCTTTCGTCGGCACGACTTCAAGGGTCGGATCGCGTCGCATCTCTCGAATGAGCTTCAGCCCGTCGATGGTCTCGTCGGCGGGGGCAATGGACTCCAGGTCCTTGGCGGCCTCGTCCTTCGCGAATTCCTTGGCGGCCCGGTCTCGTCGATCGTTCACGTACTCCTGCTGCATGATGCGAGTCTGTTCGAGCGCGGTATCCGCACTCTGGCGAGCGGCGCGGGCAGTGAGCGCGCTGGCGCGCGCCGAGATGATGGCGGCGCGGTTGGCGTTGTAGTCCGTGGTCAGCGCCTCGAGGCCAACGTCGTTGGTCAACTCTTGAAGCTTCTTTCTTGCCTCAATCTCCTTCATGTATGAACTCATATGTCCGTCAGCCATATTGTCATACGCTATGAGTGAATGATACGAACCCAGCGCTGTCTGTCGCGAGTGTGTGAGCAATTGAAAGACAGTGCGAGGCTCCCCTGCCCGCTCACCAACGAGGTTTGAGCGCGTGACCTCGACGTCGTCCGCGATCGCCTGCAGCTCGGGAAACGAGATCCCGAAGCCCGCGGCGGCCTCGTTGTAAATCTCCTCCGGGTTGGCCGTCGTGAGGTACTGGAAGTCGACGACCACCTCGGACGCCTGGCGGAGAAAGTTTGAAGTCTCCTGCGCTGCAACGACCGCTTCGCCGGTCTTTGTGAGCACGCTGTCGATGGTCACGGCCGTGCTGCTCGACTGCGTGAGGATGCCCGCCAAGACGGCGACCTCCTCGGCGTTGACGCCCGTACCGAGGATCTGGATCGCGTGAGCGGGTGTCGACAGAACGAACCCGGCCATCAAAACCGCTGAAACACGACGCATGCTGCCTCCCCAAAGCGCGACGTTCGTCGCGGTGACCATGACTGTAGCTCGGTTCAACAAAAACGGTGCTACAAACGACGCTCCGGTACAGCCCGAGCCGCTGCGGCGCTCCCGCCCGGATACCGCTCTGCACAGAGGCGGATGGCATCGAGCATTGACACATTCTCCTCGCGTCGCACCTGGTCGCGTAGGCCCACGTCCGCAGGGTTCGTGGTGTTCAACCACAGGTCGAACGCGGTCGGCCTCGACTGCAGAATGACCGCGTCCTTCGCGTGCGTGTCGACAAACAGGATCTCGCTGTACTGGCCGGCGACGAACTGAAGATTCTGAAAGAGGTACTTCTGGCGCGAGTTCAGCTGGCAGTATTTCGCAACGGCGTCATGGTCCTTGGCGTGCCGATTGAGCCAGATGGTTGAGCTGTTCGTCAGCAACGCACTCGACACGGGGCTTGAGAGCAGGTCGTCCAGGCTCTGCGTGATGGCCCACACCGACGCGCCCCACTTTCGTCCAGTGCGGAAGAGCTCAACGATGTTCTTCGCAGCCACGGGGTGCTGGATGAGCTTCCAGCATTCATCCCAGAGGATGAACTTGCTCTCGAGCCGGCCTGTCGCCTGGATCGTCGCCCACACGCGGTTCGTCATCATCTGCACGAGGACAGTGGCGAGGTCGGGGTCGCGGTCCATGCCGTAGAAGTCGAAAACACGAAATTTCGCCGGCGACGGCGGGCTTCGACGGTTGAGCAGGCGCGCCCACAGTGGGTTCTTCATGCGCGAGATGAGGTTCACACGAAGGCGCCGCTGCAGCTGGGCGTATTCAGGGCTCGGTGCCACGTAGCGGTTTGGCGTCTTGTCGCTCGCGGGTGCTTCGTCGTCGAGCACGGCGATGATGTCGTCGACGACGGGGGCCGGAGCATCGTCCTTGCTTCCGCCGGCGCGAACATGGCGGTCACGGAGGTTCTGATACGCCTTGAGCAGCGTGCTCTGCGCAATCTCCTCCCACAACGGAATCGTCTCCAGATGGTCACGATACGAAGGAAAGCCGATCAGCAAGATCGTCTTCGCGGCCTCACCCACCTTGAAGTCGTCGGTCTTTCTCTTTCCGCTGTGCTGATCGACGACGAACTCACCGGTCTTGTCGTCGCGGGCGAAGAGGTCCATCGGTTCGGGAAACGTGTTCAAGCCGCTGGCGCCTTCGGCCGACGCCAACGACACGTAGGTACCGCCGAGCAGGTCGCAGAGGATGCGATAGTTGCTGACCTCGGGACCTTGCACGTCGACGACGTCGACAGAGCAGCCGTCCGCGAGCGCGGCCTGCTCAAAGAGCAACGCCATGCTGAACGACTTGCCGGAGCCTGCAGGCCCGAACACGACGCCGTTTCGGTTGTTGCGCGGGGTCGTCGCTGCGTAACTGATCTTGCGGAGCGAGCGCTGACGCGTGTGGTAGACGAGCTGCGCTTCGGCATCGCCCGTCGCCGGCACGAAGTACGGAAAAAGGTTTGCGGCGACGTTGGTGTGCACCGCCCACGTGCGCGGGGCTGACCATCCATAGCCGGGCAACGTGCCGAGGAACGTCCGCAGCTGCCGTCCGACCTCAGTGCTCATCTCCGCATTCGAGCGGAAGGCCTCTTTCATCGCGGCCGAAGCCTTGTCGAGGTCGGCGGTATCGGTGCCGGTGACGATCGCCGAGACACTGACGTTGAACACGCGCTGGTCTTTGGCGAGGTTGCCGATCATCCCGTGGATATCAGCGAGGGCCATCTCAGCCTGGATGTTGCGAATGTGGCCGCCGGTCTCTGACGTCGCGATGCGCTGCTTACGCAGGAAGTCCTCGGTGAGCTTCGCGTGGTCGGTGGCCGCGAACGTCGACACGATTCGAAAGGGGGTGCGCAACGCGAACTGCGCTTGAAACAGGTAGTCGGGCGAGGATTCGGCGGGGAGCGTCTGCAGGGAGAGGGCCCGAGAAAGAAGGGCCGGCTCGTCGAGGGTGAAGTGGTGGTCTCCGGCGAACAAGTCTCCTCGTGGAAGCTGCTCGCGCAGGGTGAACTGGCGACTGATCGCATACATGGCGGCGTCATCTATGCTGGTCGCTTCGTCGACGATCCTCGGCGGTGCGACCACTTGAGAACTCAAGGGGTTCATCGCCGCAAAAATGCGCGCGATCAGGGCGTTCTCGTCGAAGCGGGTAGCTCGCATTCCCGCCAGCGTGAGCTCGCTGGTGAAGCGTTCCGCGAGCGCGGCGAGTTGGCTCGCCACCTCCGCCACCTCCTCGGCTGTGACGTCGGTGGGTCCTTTGCGTCGGCCACCGAAAAGCCTCCCGATGAAGCTCGCGCTCTGCTCGAGCGCGTTGAACGCGCCGAGAGGTTTGCGAAGACCGAGGTAGATGAAGAGCCGCCCCCGAACGAGATTCGGATCCTTGCGCAGCTGTCGCAGTCGATGGCGCCGTTGTTCCTGTACGACAGCCGGACCCTTCGTGCAGCGCTTGGCGAAGTCGTCGAGGACGTCGTCGAGCGAGTGACCCATGCTCCACTCGACCTGGGCGTAGGCATTCGCCGGCAGCGAGTTGAGCGCTCCGCGCAGGTGTCGCGAGATCTCCATCAGCCGTTCATCTTCACTGCTGAAGATGTCGAGGCCGGAGATCTCGTAGCCCGTGAAGAGAGTCCCGTCGAAAAGAGCCACCGCAGACAACGGCCCGTTGGTCGTTGACCACGTCGACGAATGCCAGAACGGAAGGTGATGAGCGAAAGGAGTCATCATCGGGAGACCTTCTTGACCGGCAGCCGCGCGGTTGGATCGAGCTGCAGGTCCCGCTCCTTGCTGCTGAGGTGACGAGGGAGAAACCACTGCTCCAGCTGCAACCAGAGGAAGTCCTTCGGCTTGCCGTACTTCAGGGCGACCATGCCGCCGACGCTCGAGGCGAGCACCACAACGACAGCCGGCGCAGGCAGACCAAAGAGAAACATCGCCAACATGGCGACGCCCGTTGGAACCATCAGAAACGGCATGTCGTCGAAGGTCAGACCAAACCAGCTCACCTGGTAGTCGAGGTTTCGCAGCGTCGGTTCTTTTTCCAGGCTCATGAGCGTTGTTCCCCCATTGATGTGCTTTCGACCTCGAGTTCGACAGACTGCTTCGCCCCGTCAGCGGTCCGCGAGACCGACTTCTTCTCTACGCCGCTGAGGCCCGACCGGCGCCACCACCAACGAACGACGAAGAACGCGACGAAGACGCCGATGACCTCGGCGTAGGCGGCCATCTCGCGCTGTGCCCGAACAGAGAGAATGTCCCAGTCGTGCACCGGCGCAGACGTCGTCGGTCGTAACTGAACTTCGCCGTCGTTGGCTGCTGTGGTGTCGTCGGGGTTCATCCGGTGAGCACCTGGCTCTTCAGGACTTCGATGAGCAGCGGCGCACCGATCGCGACGCCGGCACCGATAAAGGCGTCCTTCATGCGGTCGTTCGCGTCCATGCCGCCCTTGGCCTTGTTGAGGCCGCTGAAGCCGACGTAGGCGAAGCCGCCGACGAAGAAGATGGCTTGCAGAGCGCGCACGGCGAGATTGAGGCCGTTGTCGAGCGGAGTGATGTTGGTCCGCTCGAGGTTCAGCTGTGCCGCGGCGGGCAACGAGGTCACGAGCATCGAGGCGATCATCACGAGCTGCGTCTTCATCTTGTTCATTGTTCTTCTCTTCTTGTGACAACCCGGTAGTGCGCCGCCGGGTACTCGGCGTCAGTGACGACGGACGTCGTCATCCAATAGGGAAAGGCGGTGTCCTTCGTGAAGCGCGATAGCGCGCGCTCGAAGGCTCGAAGGCGCGAACCGCGGACCGCGTAGGTCGCGGTCTCGCGGTCGTAGAGCGAACCATCGTCCGACGGGCGCAGAACGATCGGCACCACCGGCTGGTCGATGATGCGGATGGGCAGCTCCTCGAGCTGAGCCACGACGCTTCGGTAGGGATTGTCCGCGAGCAGGACCTGGACTTCGTACCCACCGCGGGGCGCGCGTCGCCAAGCGAGGTCAAAAGGCAGGTAGTCGATGCTGCGAAGGAGGCCTGGGCACTGAACGCCGGCGACAACGTGCGCGCCGCCGCGCTCGGAGCGAAGACCGCAGACCGAGCACTCATGCGGCTGGGCGACGACGACGGGGCGGAACTGCCCACCGCATTCAGGGCACTGGCGAGGCGGCTTCTCGCCGATCGCGAGCTCGAGGCTGCAGCTTTGGCAGACGCCCATCGTCCACGGCTTCAGCACCGGCAGATTTCGAAGCGCCTGCGCCACGAAGGTGAGCCCATCTCGCTGCTTGCCCGTTGCGGCCTGTACCCGCGCGTCCTGCTGGTCGACCAGAAATCGCCGGAGCGCGGAAAGAGCGTTCAGGTCGCGGCCGACGGTGAAGCCGGCCTGCTTCGCACCGACTGCGAGCGCTGCGCGTGTCCAGGCATGCACGGCGACGTCGAAGGGGGGCTCCTTGCGAGCGTTCTCGGTCGTGATCGTGAGCAGCTCGGGAAACCGGGTGAACGCTGGAGCCGTCAGGTAGACGAGCCGAAGCGGCGGCCGCGCCGGGAGGTTGGTCGAAGCGAGAAAGCCGCGCTGGATGAGCGTGGCGATGCGCAGGCGCGTGTTTCGATCGCTGCGGCCTACGCCACCTCCGAGGTCGCGCAGGACGAGCTCGTGGGCGTGGGGGACTGAAAGGGCGCGATACGTGGCGACCGCTCGAAAAAGCGGCAGCAACGCGTCCGGCGGGACGTACTTGCGGACGGCACGCTTCACGTCAGGCATGCGCAGTCCTTCTGCACGAGGCGCTCAACGCGGGCCTTCGTTCTTGCGCTGTCGGCAACCCACCGAACCTCGTCGTAGTTCGCTTCGAACGAGGAAGCTTTGTCGAGGATGTCCTTCGACGTGTACTTCGACGTGACGTACTCCACGGCGACACGCCGCCGCGTGACGCTGCCATCGGCCCACATCGTTTCGATCACGCCGACGTAGTCGGGGAACGAGTCGTAGACCTGCCCTCGCTGGGTCGCCTTGCCCGCCTGCACCTTCGCGCGCAGCTCGGGCTCGAGGTAGCCCTCGACGAGGCGCTCATTCGGGCCGAGGCCCGCCTTGATGTCCTCAACAAATTTGAGCGTGGCGGCGTGGTGCCCCCGTGCGCGTGGGTGGCCGACCATCGCCGGCGAGACCCGCTGCTCAAAGGTCGCCGCGGCCTTCGCCGTCAACCTGACCGTCGTCGTCAGCTCACGCTCGGGCGACAGCTTGACGAGGCCGGCCTTGCGCGCCTGCTGAACCCAATCACGCGTGCGTCGAGCAGCGGTCGGCTCCTCCTCGTCCGGCCAGAACATCTTCATCAGCACATGCAGCGGCACCTCGCCGGAGTCGGCGAGGTAGCGCAGCATCTGGAGCGTCCTTGATGAAGTCATCGATGGGCGTCGCCGCCGCGACCGACAGTCAGAGAGTCGTGGATCTTCTTGGCCCGATGGCTGTTCGTTCTGTCGCGCAGATCAGAGACAAACATCGCCCGGCTGCCGGCCGTGCTTCCCATGATGCTCGCCGCTGTCACGGCGAACAGGCCTCCGACAATCGTCGACAATAACGGTGTGACCGCGCCCGCCAACATCCCGATGCACAGAATCGCGAACGGGACGAGTCGAAGGGGTCCGCCGGTCACACGCAAGACGTGACTGGCCTCGTCGATCACCGATGAGAAACCAGCTGCTGGTGGCACGCGAAGATCCACCGCATCGCGTAGCTCCCTGCCGAGGGACTTCAGACGTCGAGACCTCCTGATCGTGAGCAGGGGAAATGAATCAAGCATCGCCATCGGCTCGAACCGTGAGGGCGACTGAAGCTGCTCGTTGAGCTTCGCAAACCACCGCTGCTCAAAGTCATCGCGTGCCGACTTCTTGCGGATGAGCAGCGTGGCTCCCATCGCCAGACCAAACGCGCCCGCGACCCGCAACGCGGTGATGACGGCTTCTGTCTCGGGAGCTGCCACGACGACGACGCCATAGGTCAGCGCTGCGCCCGCTGTCATCGCGACAATCCATCGGTCATCGTCGAGTGCGTCGAGGCCGTGGTCGTACGCCTGCGCAAGGCGCATGCTCTCACTGAAGCCGACATGCTCGTGCACCTTGTCGAGCAGAGCTCGTGATCGTTCGTTGAAAGGCTTCACGTGCTGGCTCCGGGCGAAGCCGGCGACGACGGCGGGGTGGGGGAGGCAGAGGCTCCGAACACCGAGGGCGTCAACGACAGCAGGTGCGGAAAACGCCGCGCGTATTCTCTCACGTCGTCGAGGCGTTCACCGTGAATCACGACCGGGCAGCGCGTACACGTCATCACCGGCGTACCGGGTCGTACGTCCTTGACGCCCGCACCCGCAACGCCCGTGCGGTAGTCGTGTTGTGTTCCTGGCATGCCGCGGCAACCGACGTCGGAATGCTCGAGGGGAGAAGTCAGATGATAGATGAGGCGGAACGACGGCAAGACCTCGATCGCATGCGCCGGGTGCACCACGGAGCCGTCGAACATCTGCACCACCGCCCGTCGAGCGGGGAGATGTTGGATGTCGGTGAGCGAGAAGCGGGGGACCGTGCGCTCGCTGGTGCTCGTCGACACTGACAAGCCCTGGCTCTTTCCCGAAACCGATTGCGTGAGCACGCCGTGCTGCGCGTCGTTGAGATTCTCGGACGTAGACGTCGACGTCGACATCTCCTTCACCTCGCCATAGCTCTTCGAGTACTCCGCAAGCGTGAGAGGGTCATTGACGCTGAGCAGAACGCTCGTCCGGAAGTTGCCCTGCACGGTGCTGCGATACTGCGGCGGAATCTGGTCGAGGCTCTGCGAGAGAAACAGCGAACACGTTTTCGCCTGTCGCGAAACAGCAGCGAAGTCGCCGACGCCCTTATTGAAAAACGCCCAGGCCTCGTCGGTAATCTGCACCACGAGCCGCTCGGTGTTGCCGCCGGTCGCGGCAAATTGAGTGGCGCTGCGACGCTCCATCTGCTTTTGGAAGCTGCGCATGAACATGATGCCGAGGACACGCGTGACCTTCGTCGTGTAGTAGGCGCTGGGCACGCAAAAGACGATGATGCCGGCCTTGTTGACGACTTGATCGATGAACGATCGCAGCACCTTCGGGTCGTCGTGCGCAGGGCAGAACGTCGACTGCATGGTGGGGCTGATGAGGTCCTTCAGCGAGCCCTTCAAACCGCTGATGAGCTTGTCGCGGTCCTCCGGGCTGCGACTGAGAAAGCTGCCTTTGAAGTACGCCTGCGCCGCCGTCCCGTCGTTGTTGGCGTGGTTCGCGAGGGCCTGCATCTGCTTCGTGTCGTTGGCGAACATGTAGAGGTCTTTGACCGTCGCGCGGCCGACACCGAAGACGTTGTCATGCAGCGCGAGCGCGTTGGCCAACCACATGCCTTCTTGATTCTCGAAGTACGTGCTGTTGCCGTCTTTGGAGCCGACGTCGTTGGCAGCGCTGATGCCGTCGAGGAGAAACGCGGCACGGATGTCGGCAGCCTGCGACCCCGCGAGCGGATTCCACTTCAAAAAGCGATCTGGCGGGATGAGGTCTTTGATGACGAGCTTGCCGGCCGCTTGAAGCTCGCGCAGCACGGGGAGAAGCGTCGCCTGCTCGGCCATGTACTGCGGCGGCAGCTTTCCCTCGAGCGTGAAAATGGAGACGATCGCGTCGAGATCGTCGTCGGTGTACGTGTGCGCGATCGGCGCAAATGTTTTGTGGCTTTGGATGGCCTTGATTGCCTGCGTCGTGTCGATGAGTCGGTTGCCAGGTGCCACGACGTAGAACTGCTGGTCGCGGCCGAAGCGGCGAGACAGGTCGTACATGCGCTTCGCGTTGTCGCCTTTGAGGTCCATGAGCACGATCGACACTTGCCGAAGCGCGTCGTTCTCGAACTTGCCGAGGAGCTGTCCGACGACGGTGTAGACAATCATCGAGGTCTTGCCGGAGCCGATACCGCCCAGGACGATGATGTTTGTGTAGAAGGCGAGCTCGGGGATCATGAACCACGACCGCGGGCCCAGGAGTCCGCGCTTCCAGTCCACGGGCCGATTGATGCCGAGGATGAGGTCGTAGGTGTTCTTCAGCCCCTCCACGGCCTGCTGGTAAGAGGGCAGATCTTCGGAGCTGTCCTGAGCTGATGGATGCAGCCAGCTGACGTAGGCGACGGCGCCGACGACGGCCGTGGCGCCTGCGCAGATGAGCTGGGTTTTGATGTCGTTGAAGACGTCACTCGCGTGCGCGACGTTGCGGGCGATGAGGACGAAGTTGGCCACCGTGGTGCCGACGACACCGTAGGCGAAGGCGCGGTTCAACCGCAGGTACAGGGGCACTTCGGGCAGGCGACGACGACGTATTGAGTCGTAGACGACGCCCATCACGAACATCGCAGCGAAGCCGCCAGCAATCATGAGGCTGTCGCGCGGAACGCCAACGATCGCCATGAGGCGTCGCTCGAAGGGCTCGTACAGGCGGATGCCGTAGAGGGCGCCGAGGATGCCGATGACGATGACGAGGCTACCGATCGGCGGAGCAAAGGCGGGACGCTTGTGCAGCGCCGCGCCTGGTTCGCCCGCCGCCGGCGGCGCGGGTGAGGTGGCGGCCGTCAGGTCAGCCATGCGTTGCCTCGCTCGCCGGCATCTTGCGGATGACCTCGCGCAGTCGGGTGTTCTCATCGAGGATCGTCGCGAAGACTTGCTCGAGCGTGAGCCCCGCGAACTCTGGCTTCGCCGCAACGAGGTGAGCGAGGATCTCTTCAGGCGTCATGTTCTCCCCCCAAATCGTCCCGGTCGGGACGATTTCAACAAAACTGCTGTGCAAAGCTCTCCGACGCGAGTTCGTCGTCGAGCACATCCGACATGGCGGCGGCCACCTCTGCCCGCTGCGCCGGAGTCAGCGGGCCATACGTGGCATCCAGTGCGGTCTCGAGGTGCCCGGCTGAGCTGTCCACGAGCACGGCGAGCTCGTGGAGGTTCGGCCCTGCAGGGTCCGTGCTCCACTGCTCGCGCCGTCGGGCCCACGCGAAGGCATGAACCCATGGCGAGACGTCGGCGGCGACGCCGGCGGCGGCCTCGGCACTGAAGAGCCATAGGAGGTAGCCCGAGCGCAGCATCAGCGGGCCTCGAGGCCGGCGGGCAGCTTGATGTCGCCGCGGTCGAAGCTCTCGAGCGCAGCCTCCACCTGATGGGCGACGTAGTGGTAGGTGCCCCGCAGATGCGCCTCGAACGCAGCGCGCAGCTGAACGCGGTTCAGCATGGGCTGCTTCGCGAGCACGGTGCCGATGGCGGTGTGCATCTCGATAAGCTCGTCGGTCAGGTCAGTCGTCGACATGGGTGGCTCCTTTCACGGGCGTTTCGGTCACTGAACGTTGGGCAAGCGGCGGATAGGTCCCGTCTCGATGAGGTTCGCGCGAGCAATCGGCAGCGAGCGCAGCACTTCGGCGAGCTCGACGGCCTCCTCGTTGGCCAGCTGCCTCTCGATGTCGTCGTGACGGTTGACGGCCATGCGCACGCGGGCATCGGCCAACTGGTCCTTGATGGCTCCGTCGCGTTCAGGGGTGTGAAGCAGGTCCATCACGCGCCGGTCGACGCGAGCGTGAAACGCGGGCTCCTTCCAGCGGGCTTGCCGTTCCAGCTCCTGCAGGGCGGGAGCGATGCGTGTAACGGCGGCAACCTGGGCGATTCTGTCGGTCTCGCCGATCAGCAGCTCACGGTTCATGGCGTGGCGGTCGTTGTAGGCGTCTTCACGCAAGAGCACGCGCGCCTCGGCGACGAAGTCGTCCTTTTCCTGCGGGCTCATCTCATCGATTTCCTGCAGGCGGTCCTTCGTGGCCCGACCGAGAAGAGCCCCCTGGCTCTCGTAGGCTTCTCGGCAAAGGACACCGTAGGCGAGGCGCTCGTAGCGAAGCCGGCCGCCGGTCATCTCGGGGTCCGCCTCTTCGCGCTTGTTCAGCTCGTCGACCTTTGCGGCGAGGTCGACCGGGTCGCGGCTGCCGAACACGGGCCGAAGCTGCTCGAGCACAGTGGTGACGTTGCGCAGCTCGCTGTCAGCGCCGTCGTCGTCGACGGCAGCGCGCGTGAGCTCGAGGTATTCACGGTCTGCATCAATGGCGACGCCCGCAAGACGGCGGTTCTCGCGAGCGACGAGGTCACGGCCACGCTCAGACAGACGTGTGTTGATCGTCGCATCGGCCGCGAGCTCGCGCGCGGAGCGGCCATCCTCCTCCTCGATGATGAAATCGCGGGTGTTGAGCTCGACGGTCGACAGCTCCCGTTCCTGCTCGGGGCCGGGAGCGGGCATGTTGCGGCGTCCAGGGCGCGTGCCGTGCTCTTCGAAGGGTCGGGCGGAGACGCGACCGGGGTTCGTGTTGTCGGGCAGCGCGCGTGCGCCGGCGCGGGCGGAGACGCGGCCCGGGTTCGTGTCGCCTGGCTGCTCCGGGGCAGCGCGACCGGGGCTGGTGTTCTCGAGGCGCTCACGCCCACCCGCTCTGGCGGAGACGCGGCCGGGGTTCGTGTCGGCAGGGCGGTCGGCGTCGCGGTCGAGGCCCACCATGACGCGGCCGGCGAGCGTGGCTTGCTCGTCGGTACGCAGGCGGCCGTCGTCTTGACCGCGGATGTCGTCGCCGAGCGAGCGAAAGTCGTCACTCATCATGCGCATCGTGTCGAGGTCAGGGCTTGTGACTTCGGGGACGTCGCGCTCGAGCGACATCGCCATCTTCATCTGGATGGTCGGAGGAGCACGGTCCTCGTAGGGGCGGTCGTCCTCGACGACGGCGCGGGGCGCGCTGCGGGCCTCCTCGAGTGCGGGTTGCTCCTGCGTGGTCGGCTGACGATTGGGGTCGATCGACGCAAGTGCGTAGAGGCGCGTGCGCAGCTGCGAACGCGTCTGGTCATCCGCCCCTTGCATCTCCTGCGCGGTCTTGACGAGGGCAGCATCTCGCATCTCGCGGCTGCTGAAGAGGGGCACCGCCGCCGTCAGCCGATCCGCCTCTCGCTGGACGGAAGCACGTTGCTCGGGGGTGAGAACCTCGAGCTTCGCGCGCGTCTGGTCGAGCAGGTCCATGGCCTGCTGGCGCACAGCTTCTCGAGGATCGCCCTCGATTCGCGCCTCGGCCGCCTGCGGGCCCGGCGCCGGCGGCATCTGCCGCGCGTCGGTCCGCGGCATGAGGTCGTCGGCATCACGCATCAATGCTTCGTCCCGCTGCTCGCGCAGGCCCTGCCCGGTCTCCTGACGAAGCAGGTCGTCGACGACGCGGGCGTAGGCGATGTTTTGCGCGCGAACGAAGTCGCGCTGGATGCCGTCGCCGGCGACGGGATTGTCCTGGGCGAAGGCGGCCCACTCGGAGCGCACGTCTGCGAGGCCATTGGCCTCGCCGCGAATGCGGTCCTCGTTCGCGGTAACGGCCCGCTCAACGGCTGGGCTCTGGGCCCGGTCCATCTCGCCGGCCCATTCATTCTCGTGTTCGCGACTGCGCTCTTGTTCCCGCATGGTCCTCCTCGTTCAACCGACACGCGATGCGTGCTCGGGAAACAACCGCCGATAGACCTCAGTTCGAAGCGCGAGCTCGTCCGCCTCGTCGAGGTCGAGCGCCTCGATGTCGACGTTGAGCTGTTGATGCGCCTCGGCGCGCGACGCCGTGCGGCGCTGCGCGCTTGCAACCAGATTGTCGACCTGCACTTGCCCCATCGAACACCCCCGGGAACTGTAGCACGGAATAATGAGAACCAGACTACAAACGCACATGCCCTGCCCTGCCCTGGATCGAGCCGAACGGCTTCAGGGGGGAAGGGGAGCGCTCGGATCGTGAAGGCGAAGCCTGGCGCGGTGGGCGTACCGCAAGAGGCACGCTGGGCACATGGCGCGACCGGGTGACACCTCCCGCTGCCCGCACCCGTAACAGACGCCGTGGGCGCGGAGCTCTGCCCGTCGGACCGCCGCCGCCTTGCGGTACTTCTTCCTGCAGGCCCGGCAGTTGGTGAAGTCGACGTCCTGGCGAGGATGCCCACAGCTTCCGCAGTCACCGGCCTCAACCCGTCGCTGTCGCTGCGATGTCATCTCGATCCCCCGGCAAAGAAACACAGCTTGAAACCCGGAGTGTCAACCACGTGGGCGACACTCCGGGTGGGATGGCTCAGAACGGGAGGTCATCGTCGATGAAGCCGTCCGCGGCCGAAGGAGGGGCGTCGTTGCCAGCGCCGCCGCCGCCGTCGCCGGCGTTGCCGCCTTCGGTGCTGCCGGCCCCGCGCTGACCGCCGCCGAGGAACTGGAGGACATTGACCACCACCTCGGTCGAGGTCTTCTCGACGCCGTCCTTGTCCTTGTACTTGCTGGTCTTGAGGCGACCCTCGACGTAGACCTGACGGCCCTTGGCGAGGTACTGGCCAGCGTTCTCGGCGGTCTTGCCGAACGCGGTCACACGAAACCACTCGGTGGAATCCTTCCAGGCGTCGCCGTCTTTGACACGCTCGGTGACAGCAACGCTGAGGGTGCAGATTGCCATGCCGCTCTGCGCATAACGCACCTCAGGATCGCGACCGAGATTGCCAATCAGAATAACCTTGTTGATGCCTGCCGCCATGGTTCCGCTCCCGTTGTTGCAGCGCCGAAGTGGCGCCGCCGTAGGACAATCCTAACGTGGGACAAAAACAAAAGCAAGCCCTTTGTCGACGTAATCTCGTCATTATAGGTGATATCAGTCACGCTCGTTTCGCGGTCTATCGTGGCTGGTGAATGGGGCGGAGGGTCGAGGGAGGAACGCCCTCGTCGTGCCGCTTTGGGCACGATGCAGCTGGAGCAGGAAGCAGGGGTCCCGCCGTGAGGACCATCGCGACCGGAGCCAGGGGCGCAAAAGGCGAAGCGGCCCCCCTCCCAAGTCCTGATTGCAGCGCGTCGGCGGAGCCGGCCGAAGGCAGCGCAAGATCAGGCGAAGGGCGGGGGGTTGAAGCGAGCCAGACCCTGGCTTCGTCGCGTGGCGTCGCATGGAGTGGCTTCGGGTGGCTTTCGGGTCTTAGGGCGGAGCCCTAGGCGAGAGGGTGAGCGAAGACGCTTTGGGCTTCGCTCAGGGAGAGACCTCTCCCTCCTGGCCGAGCTTTCAAGTGACTTGCGTCGAGCCCCGCGCGGGGCGCGACTTGCACGAGCGTGGCAGTCGGCTCTTCGACGTAGTAGCCACGCGACCAGAATACTACCAAAAGACGTCGATGGACGGCATTTGCGGAGCCGATTAGAGTCAGGGTTCGTGCAGCGGCTTCATGGTGAGGTCGAGGCGCGATAAAGAGCAAGACGGCGTTGGAGCGCCGTCTTGTTCCGAACAACCTTGGCTACGGGAGCCTGTACATGTTCATCTGCACATACATCGTACAACGCCTCCCCGCCGCCAACAACTCGCTTTGCGAGGTGTACGGTGTCCTACAACGACGACGACGCACCATCAACAAGTGGTTCCACTTGTTCATGGTCACCTTCAGCATGTACGGGAGAGGCAATAGCGAAAGAGAAGGATATTCCGAGCGAGGTGGGCGAGGACTCGGACACCGTGCAGGAAGACTCGATTGCATGGTTGAGAGGATTCTTGGCCGGCTGCGGGGGCCGATGGGAGATGTACGAGGATTCCAGGCGGGTTGCTCAACGGGTATCCCGCGAGCTCGGACAGCCTGGAGTCGTTGAAGCCGTTTGGCGAGACTTCCGGGGTCGAGACGGCCTCTGGTTCGAAGACGACGATTGAACGAATGTCAGTGGGGCCAGGTGGCCCCACTGACATAATCGCGCTGGCCAAAACCAAGACGCATACGAGGACATCATGGGCAGCAACGCCGACTATCGAGAGAAGCG
>Ga0247804_10000312_pt1 | contig 22566 bp, 20 predicted proteins | sample UWRJL029104C1_FD_181142 | JGI IMG/M metagenome (GOLD analysis project Ga0247804, IMG submission 181142) | Plant litter microbial communities from Arlington Agricultural Research Station in Wisconsin, United States - UWRJ-L029-104C-1 | ecosystem: Environmental > Terrestrial > Plant litter >...
CCTGCTTTCAGCCTTATATGCATTAGAAATTGACAATGTTTTAGTAGAAATTGACAATAAAGAAGTTCCGATTTTAGATGGCAGCGCTAAGTTTTATGTAGATAGCATTACTGAAAATAATACATTAGAACTTACAAGATCAAAAAAATATTTTACAATAACAGATGTAATTGAATGGAAAGATGAGCAAACCGGTGCTGAGTATATTTTTTTACCACACGAAGAATTTTCGGTTACCTGTTTAATTGATTTTCCTTCAAAAATTATCAAGCATCAATACGCCGTATTGAATGATATTAAAGATTATACAGTTGAAATTGCCAATGCTAAAACATTCTGTTTTTTGCATGAAATAGAATTTTTATACAATAATGGATTGATAAAAGGTGGCAACTTAAACAATGCTTTGGTTTTTTCTGAAACAACATTAAGTAAGGAAAAGATCAATTGGTTGGCAACAACCTTTCATCAGTCGGCAAATTCAATTCCTGAAATGGGAATTTTAAATCCTTTGTATCAATCTTATGATAATGAAGCTGCACGCCATAAAATACTGGATGTTATCGGTGATTTGGCTTTAACACAAACCTATTTTAAAGGCAAATTAATAGCTTATAAACCAGGTCATACTTCCAATATAAAGTTTGCACAATTTTTAATGGAAAAATATATTGAGATAGAAGCCGAGCATTCTTTTTAATACATTGACAAACTCATTATTGGTAATTTGTTGAAAGTCTTGTCAGTCTGAGTTTATCGAAGACACTTTCACAATCACTTTCACTTTTGTATCTTTGTCAAAATATCTTGATTGAATAATTTTATACATCCAAACGCACAATTAGGCACCAATGTTACTATTGAACATTTTTCATCAGTTTATGAAGATGTAATTATTGGTGATAATACTTGGATCGGTCCAAACGTAACGTTATTTCCAGGCACACGAATAGGAAAGAATTGTAAAGTTTTTCCAGGCGCAGTAATTGCTGCAATTCCACAAGATCTTAAATTTCACGGCGAATATTCTACAGTAGAAATTGGTGATAATGTCGTTATCCGTGAATGTGCTACCGTTAACCGTGGTACAGAAGCAGCCGGTGCTACAAAGATCGGAAACGATACGATGCTGATGGCATATGTGCATGTTGCACACGATTGTGTAATTGGAAATCATTGCATTTTGGCAAACTCTACTAATCTTGCCGGTCATGTAATTATCGAAGATTACGCCTATTTTGGTGGCATGAGTGGTGCTCATCAATTTACAAGAATTGGTAAACATGCTTTTATTTCCGGCGGATCAATGCTTGGCAAAGATGTGCCGCCATTTTGTTTGGTGATGAGAAATCCTGCTCAATATGCAGGCATTAATTCTATTGGTTTAAAAAGAAATAATTTCTCAACAGAAGAAATTCATATGATACAAGATGCTTACAGAATTATATTTGGCAACAATGGTTTAAATACTTCTCAGGCATTACAAAAAATTGAAGAAGAAGTTCCTGTTTCTGATTTGCGTAATTATATCCTTAATTTTGTAAGATCTTCAGAACGCGGCATTATAAAAGGAATTGACTAAATAAATTAATGAGTTTAAGAATTAATGAGTTTATTAATTCTTAAATTCTAAAACTCGTAACTCATTAATTGGTTGAACATACAACTTGAAAATATCAGTAAACGCTATGGTTTTGAATGGATTTTCAAAAAAATAAACTATCAGTTTGAGACCAATGAACGCTATGCAATTGTTGGTCCGAATGGAAGTGGAAAATCTACCATACTCAAAATTATTTCAGGTGGTTTAGTTCCTACATCAGGAAAAATAAATTTTTATAATGGTGTTCAGATAATCAATGATGTGCAAGATGCATCTAAAGAAATTGCTTTTGCTGCGCCTTATATTTCATTATTAGAAGATTTTACGCTATTAGAAATGTATCAATTTCATGCTTCCTTTAAAAAGATGAAAGTTAATACACAAGAAGAATTTTTCGAGATTTCTCAATTAGCAGAACATAAAAATAAATACATTAAGAATTTTTCTTCAGGAATGAAGCAGCGCTTAAAGTTATCATTAGCTTTTTTAACGGAATCTGAAGTCTTATTATTAGATGAACCAACATCCAATTTCGATACTAAAGCCATTGACTGGTATCTTAAATTAATAGAATCCTATACTTCTGAGAGGTTAGTAATCATTGGTTCTAACCAGGAATTTGAATACAGTTTTTGCAAAAAAAAACTATCTATATTGGACTATAAATAAAGAATCCAGGCTACAAGCTTGGATTCTTTATATTTATGAAAGTGAAAACTATTTCGCACCAACTTTTATTTCAGCATCAGGTGTTACATGGTAAGCACCATCAACAACACGTAATACTCTTCCATTAGCAGATAAATTAACTTTTAACCAACCGTAATGGTTTGCTGAAGCGCCATCTTTAAATCTTACACCAATAAATTTATCACCTTTTCCAGCAAAATCTCCAGCCTGATCACTTACTGTAACACCTGCTTTTGTAAATATTTGTGTGAAACCACCAACTTCACTTGAAACCTTACCATTAAACCATATTGACTGAGATGCATTAACAACATCACCGCTATTTTTAGCAAGATTGAAATATTTATCAGAAGTTGAACCATCTAAAAAGAAATCACCGGTGATTTTTTTAGATAAAATTGCAGCTCTTGTCGTATTATCTGCATAAACACCTGAATAAACTTTTACTTTACTTGAATTTGAATCAACGTCCGTATACATTCTAAAGTCATCAATTCCATCATTATTTAAGTCAATGTATTCTACTTGTGCGTCCAAATCTGTTTGTGTTAAAACGGAATCAATTTTAACATAAGTAATTAATGGATCATCTGTTACCTTGTCATCATCGTCTTTGTTACATGCTACAGGTAATACTGCTGATGCTGCTAAGGCTAATACAGAATACTGTGCAATCTTTGTTTTTTTGTTTGTTGTTGTTTTCATAAGTTTTAATTTAGTAATGTTCAAATTTAATAATTATTTCTGAGTTCTGTATAGTTTTTTATCAATAACATTTTTCATGTTATTTGTGTTCAATTTGTCGTTGAAAAAATTGTTTAGCTTGTTTATCACTATATCATTGTTTTCAATTGTTTCATTATAATTTACAAATAACACATCCATATTAGGCATGTCGTCGAGCCAGTTTCTTACTTTCTGATTAGTTTGCCTGAAAGAATTTTCAATATTAAAATGAGCTGTATTTGGAGCCAACTTTCCTAAGTTTTGCAGCATCTTACTTTGCGAAGTAGTAATTTCATTTATATCACGTTCCATAAAAACAATTTTGTATTTATAGCGCATCGGCAAATGAGTTATTAAATGCGAAACCACCTTAACTGTTTTTCCAACGGCATTTTTCATCCATGAATTATCTTTATGAATAATTTTTACAGCTTCATGTTCGTAATAACCTTTTTTATTATTTTCATCAGCAATGCGTAAATTATCAGTAAATACAGGCAATCCGCCGGCTTCCAGCATCTGCATCATCATAGAAGTTCCTGAACGCGGCAATCCTGAAACAATAATAATTTCTTCTGCATCTTTATAGATATCTTCAGAAATTATTTTTTGGTAACGTGCTTCATCATGCAAATAATCCTTACATACTTTCTCGAGTTTTATTCTCGCAATGCCCATTTTAGGTGAAAGTCTTAAAGCCATTTCGTATGCCTGAGCCGATTCGTGGTACATTTCATTTTCAAAGAAACTTTCAGCTAAATAATAATGTGCTACCGGATTATAATAAAGTAAGCCGATAGAATCTAAGAAAGCATCTATGGCATTATCATATTCACCAAGCTTATGATAACAAATTCCTAAGCCATAGAAAGCGTTGTTATTATTTCCATCATATTTTATTTCATTTTCAAAAATCCGTTTGGCATCATTCCAACGTTTGGCTTGCAGGTATGCATTACCTAAAGACATCTTAGAAAAGGCAACATTATTTGATAAACTATCTGCTTTTTCAAAGCATTTGATAGCATCTTCATTTTTCTTTTCGTTTAATAAAATAGTGCCTTCAATCATTAATAATTCAAAAGTGTCTGCGCTAACATTCTCTTTACCATCTTGTTTTATTTTATCAGAATGATCTTGCTTTAACTCGTCCAATAATTCACGGCAACGGTTAGTATTATTTAAATTGAGATGGCATTCTAGCAGGTAACGTACAAATCTTTCTTTTGCCGGTTTTTCTTTTATAAGCTCTTCCAATATGTCAATAGCTTGCGGATATTCATTTGCATTGTAATAGGAGCGAGCCAAATAAAATTGGTTTTCCTTAATATTATTTTTGAAATTTTCATCATCGTTCGCTTCGCCAGGTTGTTCTATATAACCTAAATCTGCTAATTGCTGTAATGCTTTTTCATCGTGTACTTCATAGATATCCGCTTTAAACTCCTTCGGATGCTGACCACTTTCTCCGTCTACAAATTCCCAACTTGGTATAACTGTTGGCTGTATCTCATTCTCAAAGATTTGCGCCAATGGTTTGCCGTCCATATCAGCACCTACAGGTAAGCCAAATAGTGTGAGTAAGGTTGGTGTAATGTCCAGAACACTTGCACCATAAATACGTTCATCTTTTTTTATATTTGGACCTTTTGCGACGAATATTCCATAAGGTGAGTGTTCTAAAGCAATAGCTGCAGGTTCTTTTGGTAAAGAAACCGGTCGTAAATGGTCAGAATGAAAACCATGGTCTGAAAGTATAATTACAGTAGTGTCATCATCAATCATCTGCAAGGTTCTATCGAGCATCATATCATGAAATTTATAGATTCCATTAACAACGTCTTTATATAAATCAAAATATTGCTGTGGTATGTGATCCATTTTTGGAGGATGGAACTTCATAAATTTATGAGAGATTAAATCAGGTGCTTCATAATAAACAGCCATAAAATCCCAATCTTTATCATGCTCTAAAAGATAAGTAAGTGCATTATGCACAGAGGCAGTTTCTGCTAAATTCTTTGTCAGATTAATAAGCGAACTATCTTTAAGCTGGTTTATTTTTGCAGCTTCAGGTATAAACGGTAAGATATGTGCTTCGGTTAATTCGGTTGGATGTACACGCAAGTCAGCAAAAATATCATGCATATTTTTTGGATGCACGCAGCCTTCTTTTAAACTCCAGTTTTTCCAATCATCAGCAAAATTTGCATTCTGGTAAAAATTAGAAATAACAGTTCCGTTTATTGGTTCTGCAGGATGCGATGGCCACCAGCCAATCACATTTGATCTTTTATTTTGTTGGTTTAAGATATTCCATATCGCTTTTACTTTTCGTGATGTTATGTGAGTTTGCCTTAGTTGCTTTCCGGAAGCATCAGGTTCTAAAAAACCCAATATTCCATGCTTGTGCGGACGCATTCCTGTTGCGATAGAAGTCCATAACATCGGCGATAAAGGTGGATCCAAAGTAGCAATATTACCACAAACACCATTTTCTATTAAACTTTGCAAAGCAGGCATTTCACCTGCGTCCATTAAAGGATTTATGATTTTCCAATCGGCAGAATCCCAGCCAATAACTAATACTTTAGCTTTTTTCATTTGTTGATTCTATGTACTTATTTAAGGCAGTTTGATTGTTTCCGATTTCGGCAATGTAGAAGCTTTCGAAAGATAAGCCTGTTTCTTTTTCATATTCATCACGTGATTTACGCCATGCATATAATCCTATATGTCCAAGTGCAAGCAAACCTAATGAACCTTCAGGTGGAATTTTATATTCTTTTTCTTCCATAAGATATCTTATTTAAAATTAGATAAGAACGTCAAAAGTCATTCTATGTGAATGACTAAAAATTTTATACAACGAAATTTATTTTGCACCTGCTTTAATAGCCGTATTGGGTGTGTTTGGATATGCTAATTCTTTAACTATAAATATTTTCAGGTCAGCACTCAGATTAACTTTCATCCAACCGTTATAAATATCACTACTGGTATCTGAACTTCTAAATCTAAATGCAATAAATTTATCACCTTGTCCGCCAATGCCGATATTTGTACTGGAAGCAAGATTTTTTTGATGTATAAGTCCAAGATTTTGCCAAGTAGTACTGTTTGAATCTATACTTGTTTCTTCGGCAACTATTTTAAGAACATTAGAGCCATCTGTTAAAACCTGGGAAAGATTACGAGGATTTACGCAATATGCAGTAGCACTGCTGTCATTTAAGTTTACACCAATAACAAAACCCATATCAAATAAACCATTACCGTCAACATCAATAGAATCTACAGCAATAAAGTTGCTTAAAGGTGTTGCCTGTACTGCCACAATACTCTTGTAAATAGTTTTATCTGTTATATTAGGATCATTAACTTCATTTTTTTTACAAGCCATTGGTATTACGGCAGAAGCAGCCATTGCTAAAGCTGAATAAGATTTGATTTTTGAATTCATAGATTTTTTGTTTTAAAGATATGCCTTTATAATAAAAAAACGAAAACTGTTAATATTATAATACTTTCAAAACTATGATGTTTTTATAAAAAAAAGAGTCTCAATATTTGAGACTCTAACATTTAAACTTGTATTTATCTTGCGCCAATAGTTATAGGAGTATTCGCACGTGTGTCGTACGCAACTTCACTAATAACTAAAGTTCTTGCATCACTTGACAGGTTTATTTTCATCCATCCGTAATGAAAGTCAGTGCCGATTTTAAATTTTACACCAACAAATTTATCACCTTTGCCTTTAAATTCACTTTGGAAATCATATATCACATCACCACCATCTTTTTCATATAATGATGTGTAGGCTGCATAGTAAGAAGGTGTTGAGCTTTGCATCTTTTCAGAAGTTGTTAGCGAATTTGCCATTGGAATATCATCACTTACAATGTAATACGCAGAAATTTTATTTTCATGAGCAACATCTTTTCCAACAAAAGCACTATATAATGTGAAATTATCAGCGCCATTTTTAAAGTAATACATTACTGCGGTAAAATCGGGTGTGCCATTGTTATCAATATCCAATAATTCCTGAACATCTTCATTTGGTGAACTTACTCTTTTTGTAGGATCATTATCTTTTAAAGTTAAATTTAAAGACCTAACTGTAATGTTTGGATCATCTAAATCAATTGGAGTTGTTTTTTTATCACTTTCTTTTTTGCAGCTCATCGGTATAACGGCTGCCGCTGCAAGAGCTATTGCAGAATACTGTTTGATTTTCTTATTCATAGTAAGTTATTTTTATAAAGATATAAAAATAAACCAAACAAAGAATGCAATAAATAAAAAAAATAAAATTATACTCTTTGCAGCATGCTATCGTGAATTTGTGCTAATGTTGTTTTCAAATCATATTTGAAACTCCATTCAGGATAATGATTTTTAAATTTGTTCACATCGGAAACATACCAAATATGATCACCGATTCTGTTAGAATCAACATATTGATAATTCATTTTATTACCTGAAATCTCTTCGCATAAAGCAATTCCTTCCATCATAGAACAGTTAGAGAAACGTGCGCCACCTGCATTATAAGCTTCACCTTGCTTAGGATTTTGGTAAAAATGCCAGAACATATTCACCAAATCGTAACTGTGTATATTATCACGAACTTGTTTGCCTTTGTAACCAAATACATTGTATTGCGTGCCTGTAATTGCACATTTCATTAAGTATGATAAAAAGCCATGCAACATGGTACCACTATGGTTTGGACCGGTTAAGCAACCGCCACGGAAAACACCGACATTCATTCCGAAATAACGACCATATTCCTGGCACATTACATCAGCTGCTGCCTTAGATGCACCAAATACAGAGTGTTTGGTGTGGTCAATGCTCATAAATTCATCAATTCCATCTTTAAAATATGGATGATTTTCATCAATTTCCCAACGTGTTTCTTTTTCTACCAATGGTAAATAATTTGGATTGTCACCATATACTTTATTGGTAGAAGTAAATATGAATACCGCTTTCGGCGCATGTAAGCGTGTATATTCCAACATATTTAAAGTTCCGTTTGCATTTACGGTAAAATCTGTAAAAGGTTCTTTTGCAGCCCAATCATGTGATGGTTGCGCAGCTGTATGTACAATCAACTTGATATCTTCATTGTATTGCTTAAACACTTTCTCTAATTCTTCATTGTTACGAATATCAATGTTGTAGTGTTTGTAGTTAGAGAATTTTTCTTCCAGCTTATTCTTATTCCAAGTGGTAGATGCCTCTTCACCAAAAAAATAGGAGCGAAGGTCATTATCAATTCCTACTACCAAATCGAATTTATCGGCAAAAAATTCTACCGATTCACTTCCAATTAAGCCGCCTGAGCCAGTTACTATACAAATGTTCATATTTAGATTTTATTTTTCGAGTGCGAAATTACAATTTTTTACTAAAATAATTCAACTTTGCGCCACACAAATTATGGCTTACGAAAAACCGATACTGAAAATCTCCTTTTGTTTTAATCCTTTGAAAATGAAAGAGTTTTTAACTGCTTTTGAAATATTGAAGATCATTAAAACCAAGGCAGAAACAAAGTATATGTATGAAAAATTGGATACAGGCATTTTAGAAATGTTTAGACGAACATTTCCGATTGGTGTAAATGCAGTATTAGATAATTTTACTTTTGAAAATCTGAAATTTCAGGCATCAGAACATACTAAGTTTTTTAAGAAGCAAAAATCAGGTTCGTCTTTAGATAATTATTTATCTAAAGCAATAAACCGCGATCTTCAAAAGTATTTTCATGAGTTGGTCAGCATTCAGGATAGTATTGCTATTTATCATAAAGTCATCAATCCAAAATCAAACAATCTTTTAACTGCGCCATGCAAGTTTTCAACTTCTGTTCCAAAGATTTCTTTTGAAGTGGTAAAACTTATCAACGGTTATTTATCTATAATGTGTTTGGTTTCTATTGATGGTAATGAAATGGAATTATCGCATTTTAACAGAAATAGCTTTTTGCTGGAATATGGTAATATCTATTATTTTTTGTCAACGGCAGATTATCAGATCCTGGATTGGCTAAAGGAAATAAAACCGGAAAAGTTCGGTGACAATCCTGCAAAATTTACATCACAAATAATTAAGCAGCTTACACCAAAATACCTGGTAAAGAAAGATGGCATCTTCGATAAAAAAGTAATAGAAGTAGAGCCTTCGAATTGCATCTATCTAAGTGAAATAAACAGCGGTTCGTTTTTAATGCTGACACCACAATGGAAATATGAAGATGTGTTATTAGAAGGTGATTTTAAAGAAGAGCATGAAGTAACCATTGGCGGCGAACTATATTGTATTAAAAGAAATAAAGAAGCTGAACAAAAATTTAGCGATGCTATAAAAGAACTCCATCCAAATTTTGCTAAACAATTAAACGGTTATTACTTTTTGCCATTTGATGAAGCCAAGAAAAAGAATTGGTTTCTAAAAACATATCACAAGCTTTTAGAAGATAATGTTGATTTGATCGGTATGGATATGTTGCGCCATTTCAGGTATTCGCAGCATGCTATTAAAACGGATCTTACCAACATAAAAACAACTGATTATTTAATTGAAGCTGACATAGAAATCAGCTTTGGTGATGAAATAGTGAACGCTACGGAAATTCAAAAAATATTATATAACAATCAAAAAAACATCTTGCTGAAAGATAACAGCATTGGTGTGTTAGATGATGAATGGATTTCTAATTACAGCGCAGTTATCAAGCATAGCAAGATTGAAAAAAACAAGATTGCTTTTCCTCAATGGTTGTTGATTAGTGCTAAGGAAATTGCACAACTGCAAGATCTTAAATTTATTATTAATAATGATTGGTGGAACAAATGGAACGATTGGCAAGATGTAAACAAAGTAGTGTATGAAGTGCCGAAAAATATCAACGCAACACTTCGTCCTTACCAGCAAAAAGGTTATGAATGGATAAGCTTATTGTCTGAAATAAATGCAGGTGTTTGTTTGGCTGATGATATGGGTTTAGGTAAAACATTACAAACCATTTGCTTCTTAGCATCACAGTTTGAAAAGAAACCTGAAGAGAAATACATCATTGTTTGTCCTGGTTCCTTGATATACAATTGGCAACAGGAAATAGAAAAGTTTTGTCCTTCGTTAAAAACATTTATCTACTATGGCAACAACAGAAAGATTGATGATTTCATGGCGCAAAAATCTAACGTTTTAATTACTGCATATTCTACTTTGCGTGCTGATGTAGATAAGCTTAAAAATGTATTTTGGAATACGATTGTGTTAGATGAAAGTCATAACATAAAAACGCTGTATGCACAGACAACGAAGGCAGTTTACCAGATTATAGCTAAACATAAAATTGCTTTAAGTGGCACACCGATCATCAATAATACTTTCGATCTTTTCGCGCAAATAAACTATTTATTGCCTGGTTTCTTAGGTACACAAGAGTTCTTCAAAAAAGAATATGTTTTGCCTATCGACAGAGATAAAAACCATGATAAGATCGAAGCATTACAAAGACTTACCAATCCATTTATTTTAAGAAGAACTAAAGCACAAGTTGCTACCGATTTGCCACCAAAAACAGAACTGGTTTTGTGGTGTGAAATGGAAGAAGCACAACAGGAAATCTATAACACCGTAAAAGACAGTATTCGAAAGTCTGTGTTCTTAAATATTAAAAATGAAGGCTTAAATAAAAGCAAACTTTCGGTATTGCAAGGCATCATAAAACTGCGACAAGTTTGTTGTTCGCCACAATTATTGAAAGACGAAACCATACCAACATCATCTTCTGTAAAAATAGATTTATTGGTAGAAGAACTGGTGAATAATTTATCGAACAATAAAGTGCTGGTTTTTTCTCAGTTTAAAGAAATGCTGCATTTAATTGCTGCAAAACTCGAACAAAATAATATTCCTTATTACCATTTTGATGGTGATACAAAAGTGGAAGAAAGAAGAGATTTGGTGTCACAGTTTCAGGAAGAAGACAACAAAACAAATGTGTTTTTGATGAGCTTAAAAACAGGAAATGCAGGTATAACTTTAACGGCTGCCGATTATGTTTTCTTAGTAGATCCTTGGTGGAATTCAGCCATTGAACAACAAGCCATAGACAGAACACATCGCATCGGACAAACTAAAAATGTATTTGCTTATAAAATGATTTGCAGAAATACGATAGAAGAGAAGATCGTAGATATTCAAAATCGTAAAAAACATACTTCTGATGCTTTAATTAGCGAAGAAGAAGGCTTTGTGAAAAGTCTTACACAAGATGATATTGCGTATTTATTTGAATAGTTTCTTATTATTTGTAAAAAAAATATTATGTCATAAACACAGAAGATTTAGAATTTAAATTCTTCTCATAATATGTCGTTTTAGTTTGATTATGCTTCTTTTTATCTTCTTTCAGGTATTCTAAAGTAATAATAGTCAAGATAAAGATCAAAGAAAAACCTACTACTGTAAGAATTACTCTTAATATCATGATTTTTATAATAATATAGTCTGTTTTATTCATCGTTTTAACTAACTCTTTTAAATACCTGTGTGCTTATTTTGTTCACCGCTTAATATAGATTTAATTTATAGTCCTTATAAATCAGTACAAAATCCAATCTGAATGACAATAACAAAAAATCTTACTACATACTACTTATTACTTATTACAAATTAGTATCTTCGCACCGAATTTTAATTATTTAAATCTAAAATACTCTAAAATGAAAGTTACCGTTGTAGGTGCAGGAGCAGTAGGCGCAACCGTTGCCGATAATATTGCTCGCAAAGAATTAGCTCACGAATTAGTTTTGTTAGACATCAGGGAAGGTTTTGCAGAAGGCAAAGCGATGGATATGATGCAGACTGCTGCTTTATTAGGCTTCGATACAAAAATTTCAGGTTCAACAAACGATTACTCAAAAACTGCTGACAGCGATGTAGTGGTTATTACTTCAGGATTGCCACGTAAACCTGGTATGACACGCGAAGAATTAATTGGTGTAAACGCCGGTATCGTGAAAGGTGTAGCTGAAAATATCTTAAAATATTCTCCAAACACTATCTTCCTTATCATTTCCAATCCAATGGATACGATGACCTATTTAGCGTTGAAATCTACAGGTATTCCTAAAAACAGAATTATTGGAATGGGTGGCGCATTAGACAGCGCTCGTTTCAGATTCTATCTTTCACAGGCTATTGGTTGCTCACCATCGCAATTAAATGCTGATGTAATTGGCGGTCATGGCGATACAACCATGATTCCTTTAACTCGTTTGGCTACTTTAGGTTCAACACCGGTTTCTGATTTGTTAGATGCTGAAACATTGAAAAAAGTGGCTGCTGACACTATGGTTGGTGGTGCTACGTTAACAGGCTTAATTGGTACTTCGGCTTGGTACGCACCAGGTGCTGCAGGTATGGCTGTGGTAGAATCTATTTTGCGTGACGAAAAACGTGTGATCACATCTTGCGTTTATTTAGAAGGCGAATACGGTCAATCTGATATTTGCTTAGGTGTTCCTGTCGTTATCGGCAAAACAGGTTGGGAAAAAATCATCGACTACAAATTAAACGAAGAAGAACAAGCAGCTTTCAGCAAAAGTGCTGATGCTGTAAGAAACATGAACGATGTTTTAAAAACATTGTCAATATAATCTTACTTATATAAGTAAATAAAACGCCTTGAAGCTTTGCTTTAAGGCGTTCTTTTTTTTTAGTAAATATTTGTTAATTAGATTTTAAAGCCGCTATTAATTCGTATTTTTATATAGTGAAACGTATCTATTTTATATTATTACTTAGCTTTTTAGGCATTCTTTCCTGTAAAAAAGAAACAGATGATGTGCAGATAAACATCAACATCGAAAATTCTCCTGATAAAACAACGGTAAACAGGAATTATACAATTGATGAAACACGTTTCTATTTATCTAATTTTCAGTTAGAAGATGCAAGTGGAAATACTGTTTTATTAAAAGATTTGTTACTGGTAAAAAGCAGCAGCAATAACAGTTTCACCTTAAAAGCACCGGCAGGAAGCTTTACAAAGTTTAATTTTAGTTTTGGTTTGGATAAAGCCACCAATAATCTTGATCCGAATGGCTTTGATGACAACAATCCATTAAGTACCAAACAAGATATGTATTGGAATATGCTTAAATATAGATTCATTGTTACAGAAGGCAAACTGGATTCATCTATTGCAAAAAATAAAATACCAAGTGTGCCATTTTCTATGCACTTAGGTTCTGACACTTTATACAGAGTAATTTCTACAGATTTGGCTGGCAAACAAATTACCAAAGGAAGCGTAATTAACATCAGCATTAACCTGAATAAATTATTTGTATTGGACAAAGACACTTTCAATATTACTAACTTTAGTAACCATAGCGATGTAGCACAAATACCTAAAGCCATTGCTATTGTAGATAGCTTTGTAAGTGGATTTAAAACTGATATATTTTCTCCGAATTAATGAACTACAGACGCATGATGTTAATGATGATGTTCATTTTTATAATGAGTGTTATTGTTATTTCTGCCTGTAAAAAAGATAAAGATATTCCTGGCGAAGAAAATCCACCAGCTACAACACCTTACACAGCACCAAGTATTTCTAATTTTCGCGCAATGCCAAGAGACGCAGCAAATCCTATGACTATAGAAGGAATTGCTTTAGGTAAGAAATTATTTTTCGATCCGGTACTTTCTAAAGATTCGTCTATATCATGCGAAAGCTGTCATAGAAAAGAAGATGGCTTTTCCGATTCGCGTCGTTTTAGTATTGGTGTAGATGGATTATTAGGTGTAAGGCAGTCAATGGCTTTGGTGAATCTTGCGTGGTACGATAATAAGTTTTTTTGGGACGGACGTGTCAATACTTTGCGCGAACAGGCTGCTGTTCCGATAGAAAAAGCAGATGAGATGCATTTGCCTTTGCCACAGGCAGTTCTGCGTTTGCAAAATAATGCTGCATATGTAACGATGTTTTGGAATGCTTTTGGAACAAAAACGATTACGGCTGATCTAATCACAAAATCCTTAGAGCAATTTGAAAAGAGTTTGATTTCTTATAATTCGCGGTACGATAAATATGTACGTGGTGAAGCAGGTTTAGATACATTCGAGCAGCGTGGATTATCTATTTTTAATACAGAAAAAGGCGATTGTTTTCATTGCCATACAACTTCTGAATTATTTATTCATCCAACAAAAATATTCTCTAATAATGGTTTGGATGCTGCTGCAACTGTAAATGATTTTGCAGACAAAGGCTTTGGTGCTATCAATGGCTTGGACGCTGATAAAGGAAAATTCAAGATTCCAACTTTACGCAACTTAGCATTTACAGCACCATACATGCACGACGGACGCTTTAACACCTTAGATGAAGTAATTGATATGTATAATGAAGGCTACAAGCATTCACCAACTGTAGATCCGATTTTAATAGAAAAAGCAGATGTTCGTTTTGCCAACAGCGGCTATTATGGCTTACAACTTACTGCTCATGAAAAGCTTTGCCTAAAAAGATTTTTGCTGGCTATGTCAGATTCCAGTTTTGTTCGTTAAGATAAACTTTTGCGATGTATCAGGCTAAGTTTATCGAAGCCTTACTTAATATTCTTTATCGTTTTTAAATGATGATGAATATGATAAATAGTGAAAAACAATAATTCACGTGCCGTAATTTTTCCAAGAATTGGATGTGGAATTAAGTAGGTATCTAACTCTTCTTCTGTCCATTTATCAATAATATCAATCATTCTTTTTGCAGATCTTTCCCAAAGTTTTTCTACACCTTTTCTAATTCTTACACCACTAAATTGTGGAACAAACGGCAAAGGTGCTTTTGCGCCTTCGCTCAAAGTTCTTTGATATTTCCAAACTACTTCTTCATAATTCCAGTTTGGTCGCTTATTTACTTTAAAGAATTGTTTCAAGGCAATTTTCGGTGTATTAAAACCTAAAGCAGTAATATTATTGGAAAGTGTTAAATGGTCGATATTTTCTGCAATGCTCCATTTATTATTGACACTTTTTTTAAATGTCGCATCATCAACCGTTTTTATATATGCGCTCAATTCTTCCACAACAGAAGCCAATGCAGTTTTGATGTCGTCTTTTGTTTTCATTTTTAGTATTATTGTAATCTTTTCTAAAGTTAGAAACTTTAGAAAAGTTATTATCATTTCTGGCTAATAAAAATGGAAACTTTTCATACATACAAACAATTTGTGACGGTAGTATTGCCATTAGCATTACCAAAGCTATATACGTATGCAGTTCCAAATATTTTTGAGGAGAAAATTACAGTTGGAAAAAGGGTAGAAGTCCAGTTCGGAAAACAGAAACAATATACAGCCATTATTCATTCTGTTTCTGCATTAGCGCCAACAGATTATGTGCCAAAAGAAATTTTAGGTGTGATTGACGAAGCACCGATTGTTACACAAATGCAATTGGATTTCTGGCAATGGATCGCTTCTTACTATATGTGCAATTTAGGTGATGTAATGCAGGCTGCTTTACCGGCTTATTTCAAGTTAGATTCTGAAACTTATTTTGTAAAGAATCCTTTCAATGATATAGATATTGTTGGCTTAACTGATGATGAATATATGATTGCCGAAGCTTTAAATCACCAAGATGAAATTTCGTTAAAAGACATTACGCAAATCTTACAAAAGAAAACAATTGCCAAGCCGATCAAGAGTTTGTTGGACAAGAAAATTATTTATGTAAAAGAAACCATCAACGAAAAATACACACCAAAATTTGAAACTTTTGTTGAATTAGAATCACGAATCACAAACCAAGAATCAGGACTTAAAAAAGTGTTTGACATGGTTAGTAAATTTCCAAATCAGGAAAATTTATTATTGGCATATTTAGAATTATCGAAGAAAGATAAATCTGTAAAACGCGCCGAACTATTAAAGAAAGCTGGTGTTGCCAGCTCGGTTTTAAATTCTATGATTAAAAAAGAGATATTTATTATTGAAGAAAAAATTGTTGACAGAGTTTCTAAAAATGAAATAGAAGAACTCATAAATTACGAATTATCAAAAGAGCAATCAACTGCATTAACAGAAATAAAAGAACATTACGAAGATAAAGATGTAGTGTTGTTGCATGGCATCACATCAAGCGGAAAAACATTATTATACATTGACCTTATTAAAGAACAATTAGCGCAAGGAAAACAAGTTTTGTATTTGTTGCCTGAAATTGCATTGACTGCACAATTAGTGCAACGATTAGAAAATATCATCGGCAATATTGCAGTTTACCATTCAAAATTCAACAATGCAGAACGTGTAGAAATCTGGAACAAAGTTTTATCTAATGAAACAAAAATAGTGTTAGGTGCGCGTTCTTCTGTATTCTTACCTTTTCAAAATTTAGGTTTGATAATTGTAGATGAAGAACACGATTCGTCTTATAAGCAACAAGAACCTGCACCACGTTATCAATGTCGTGATGCAGCGATTTATCTGGCAAAACAATTCAATGCAAAAGTGTTATTAGGTTCTGCAACACCAAGCATTGAAAGCTATGCAAACACACATGCAAAAAAATATGGATTAGTAAAATTAAACACACGTTTTGGTGATGTGCAAACACCTGAAATTAAGTTTATAAGCCTTACTGAAGCCAATAAAAAAAAGGAGATTCAATCCGGCATTTCGTTTTTATTACGCGATGAAATACAGTTGGTTTTAAATAAAAAAGAGCAAGTTATTCTGTTCCAAAATCGTCGTGGTTATGCACCATATTTAGCTTGTGGCATCTGCAATTGGATTCCGCAATGCAAGAATTGCGATGTAAGTTTAACCTATCATAAATTTAGCAATGATCTACGTTGTCATTATTGTGGTTTCACACAAAGCAACGTCAACACCTGTAAAAGCTGTGGTTCTCACGATATGCAGCAGAAAGGTCTTGGCACAGAACGCATCGAAGAAGATTTAAAAATAATGTTTCCGTCAGCCAAAATTGGAAGAATGGATTATGATACGGTGAAAACAAAACATGGTCATAATAAAATTATTGAAGCGTTTGAAGAAGGTGCGTATGATATTTTAGTTGGCACACAAATGGTTACTAAAGGCTTGGATTTTACGAACGTAAGTTTGGTTGGCGTGCTCAATGCAGATTCATTGTTATACTATCCTGATTTTCGTGCAATGGAACGTGCATACCAATTATTATTGCAGGTAAGTGGAAGAGCTGGCAGAAGGGAAAAGCGTGGAAATGTATTGATACAAATCGGAAATATTCATCATGTAATTGCAGATTATTTATTGAACGATTCTTACCAGGATTTTTACAACACGCAAATGCTGGAACGCAAGCAATTCAACTATCCACCATATTCGAGACTGATACAATTAACGATAAAACATAAAGATGTAAAAACCACGATCGAAGCAGCAAATAAAATTGCAGATTATCTACAAACTAAATATAGCGGCTGGATCATCGGACCAACACCACCAATTATTTCCAAAATAAATAATTATTATCTGCGCGATATTTTGATCAAAATTCCAAGAAACTATAAAGAATTAAACCGAATCAAAAACGATATTCAACAAGCAACAAACGGCTTATATCAGTTTCAATCTTTTAAGCAAATAAGGGTTGTGGTTGATGTGGATTGTTATTGAGATTGTATAAGAAAAATTATTAGTCTTCTGAAATTTTTCCATTCTTTATAACAAAACTAAATAATTTTGAAGAGTCTACTTCTTTCCCATTTAATTTTGCGGCTTTCCAAATGCCTAAAGAATTAAATACTTCTTCAATTTGCTTGTCTAATATAGTGCTTTGAGTCTTATTATCCATTTCGCATTTTACAACTTCACCTTTACAATTAATCAATAAATTGATCATTCCTTTATCTTTACAAGAAGGATTTTCTTTAAAAAAAGCAACTTCATTGTTTAAACGTTTAAAGATATCTTCAATAGAAATTGGACAAACTGCTTCTTTCTGTCCTTTAACAGGAAATATTGCATATACATTGTTTTTATCACAAATTCCAGCAACATCTTCTTTCATTTCCATTCTTGCAACAAATTGTGCAGAAGCAATAAATGACACAATTGTCATTGACATAAATAATAAGATCTTTTTCATAGAATTGATTTTATGATTAATACATCAAATCCTTTTTGCTATTATTTTTCCAACCGGCTTGGCTTTCGTATTCTACAAAAAAGATCTTTAAATCTGCCTGACTTTCATAATCTACAAAGAAAATTTTCTTCTTTGACTGACTTGCATAATCTGTAAAGAACCATTTGCCATTATTGTCGCCGGCTTGGCTTTCATATTTTACTTTATACACTTTTAAATCGCATTGACTTTCATATTTTACAACAAAAACTTTTACATCAGCCTGACTTGCATATTGAACAGAATATACTTTTTGTGCTTTAGAAATAGAATTAAATGCAAATAAGAAAGTGAAGATTATAACTAGCTTTTTCATAGAATTTATTTGCTTCTAAAGTACTAATTGTTTGTGATTTATTTATTGGAAATTATTAAACATTCATCATTCACAATTTAACATTATTCTATTTTCCTTTTCCTTTCCACAAGATCATCACTGTGTAGATCAGAATTTTAAAATCCATTAATAGTGAAATATTTTCGATATACAATAAATCATAACGCATACGTTGCAGCATTTCGGCTAAGTTAGAAGCATAACCATATTTTACCATACCTAAAGAAGTAATGCCAGGCTTCACACGCTGTAAAAGCTGGTATTGTGGTGCAGTTTCGATTATTTTATCTATAAAATATTTACGTTCAGGTCGTGGTCCAACCAGGCTCATATCGCCTTTTAAAACATTCCATAATTGTGGCAGTTCATCAATTCTGTATTTACGCATAATTTTACCAAATGCTGTAATACGCGCATCGTTTTCAGAAGACAATTGAGGTGTTCCGTTTTCCGCATTTTCTACCATCGAACGAAATTTAATGATAGAAAAAAGTTTACCGTTGATGCCAACTCTATCTTGTAGAAAGAAGATGTTTCCTTTTGACGATCGTTTTACTTTTATTGCAACAAACAATAAAAATGGCGACAGAAAAATCAATCCGATTAATGAAACCAGCATGTCAAAAATGCGCTTCAATATCTTTTGCCAAGGTTGAATAAGCTCTGTTGGAATCTCTATTAAAGGTGAGCCGAAAATACTTTGTGTCTTAAATTTTCCGGAAAGAATATCCAATTCATCAGGCAAAATTTGTACGGTTTTACCTTTATTTAAAAAGTAAATAATATAGTTTTCGATAGTTTGTGTAGAAGCTTTTCCTAAGGCAAGGATCACATCATCAAACTTGAAATTGGAAATATTTAAAGTCATTGAATTTTCACTTTCATCTAATATGATCTTTTGTGTAATAAAATAAGGCAGCTTGATTTTTGAATGATTGATTTCCAATTCGATCTTATCACAATTTTCCTGCGAACCGATCAGTAATGTTGGAATGGATATTTTACCTTTGGAAATTTTATTTTTTATAATAGTTAGCAGACTTACTCTAAAAAATCCTGTAATGAGAAAATGAAGCAGCATAAAGCCAAAGAACAAAAAGTAATAATCTCTGTAACCTTGAATCAGGTCATTCAACATCAAGCTAAAGAACAAAATAATGCCACCAATAAATGATTGTAAGGCTGTCTTATAGATTTCCACCAATCTTGATTTCTTAATAATATTTGTGTAAGTATTTGCGAAAAAATAATAAGCCAGCCAGAAAACAGGAATAAGCACCAAGCCATATTGAAATTGCTTGTCTTGTAACAATGCTGCATAGGAATACTCAATATGCTCGATGAATATCTTCCTGAAAATAAAGAAGCAGAACCACGACAAAAGTGCCGCGATATAATCTATCCAAACATACATGAAAATTCCTCTGTTCGCACTTTTGCGCATGAAGCAAAAATACAAAAATGAATGTATTAACTATACTTAAATAAAAAGAAGTAGATTAAACATTTCCGATAGTGTACCAAACACAAAAAAAGTGCATGATGCTGCCTGCAAATACAAATACATGCCAAACTGCATGATGATAGGTGTATCTTTTCCATGCATAAAAAATTACACCGAATAAGTAGCAGAGACCACCAATCAGCATAAATAATAATGATGTACTTGGCATAAATTGCATGATCGCTTTAATCTCGAACAAACCCATGCAACCCATAAAAATGTATAAGATAGTAGAAAGTGTATCATACTTTCCTGTTAAGAAGATCTTTTTAACCGTTCCAATAAATACAATGCTCCAAAGCACAATGATGAACCACATGATCTTATGAAAAGGAATCGTTTGCATTAGTACTGCTGTATAAGTTCCTGCAATCAGGTAATAAATACTGATATGATCGGCAATACGCAAAATGTATTTAGCTTTTTCGTGCATTACTGCATGGTAGATAGTAGAACTTGCATAAACAGCGACTAAGCCTATTGCGAAAAATATTAAACCTGTAAGCCTGTAGTTTACATCATAATGAGAAGCTTTAACAAACAGCAAAGGAATTAACGTAAGAAATGTTATAAAACCTATACCATGAGTAATTGCATTTGCTATTTCTTTCTTTATTTCAACTTTCATTACTACTTTTATAATTCTATAAATATAAACCATAATGACTAAAAAACCCAGCAAAAAGTTTATAATTCCTGTTATCCTATCTTTAATAGTAGGTATCTTTTTTGTGTCGTGTTATCCGCTTTCTACAGGTGCTATGAAATGGCGTATAAAATGGGATGCCGATCTTAAAGCAGGCAAGAAGGCTTATTTTGCAGACAAAGCTACTATTGATACAAATTATAAGCAGCCAAATATTATTGTAATTGTTGCAGATGATTTAGGCTTGAACGACGTAAGTTGTTACGGCAATAAAGACATATCAACTCCAAATATTGATGCGTTGGCAAAAGAAGGCGTGAAATGTACGGAAGGTTACGTTACTTCACCTATTTGTGCACCGTCACGCTGTGGTATTTTAACAGGTAGATATCAGCAGCGATGTGGTTTCGAAACCATACAAATAGAATCTTATCCATCGAATATTATTGAGTATTTGGCAGGAAAATATAAATCTCAGAAAGACAGCAGTTGGGTAGTTGCTACCAAAGCACATTATCCAAGCGAATGGCAAATAGCCAAACAAGGTGTGCCGCCAACAGAAATTACTTTAGCAGAATTATTAAAGAAATATAATTACACAACCGGAATTATTGGCAAATGGCATTTAGGCAATAATCCGAAATTAAATGTTCCTACAAAACGTGGTTTCGATTATCAATATGGTTGCTACAATGCTTTTACTTTATACGCAGAAGATGAAAATGTAAAAGGTATTATAAATTTCAGAAGAGAATCTTTTGAGTCTAAATATCAATGGAATACAGCAAGAAAAGAAGGTGCTGCTATTTATGAAAATGGTAAGATCATCAAAAATGAGAGACAATATTTAACAGATGCCATTCGCGACAGATCATTACAATTTATAGAATTTAATAAAGAAAGACCATTTTTTCTGTACATACCTTTTACGGCACCGCACGAGCCATATCAGGCACCTGAAGAATTATATAATAAAGCAATTGTTGCTACAAAAGATAAAGGCAAAGCAGTCTATCAGGCTATTGTTACATCTATGGATAATGCCATTGGCGCTATTAATAAGAAATTGAAAGATCTGAATTTAGAAGAGAACACCTTAATTGTTTTATTGAGCGATAACGGACCGGCTATTTATGCAAAAGTTACCACAGCAACTCCATTAAAAGGTGGTAAGATAACAGAATTTGAAGGTGGACTTAAAGTTCCATTTATTTTTAAATGGAAGAATCATTTGCCTGAGAACACAACTTATAAAGAACCCATTATTTCATTGGATATTTTTAGTACAGCAGCAGCTATCTGTCGTGCAGATTTACCAGACGATAGAGTGTATGACGGTGTTAATCTGATACCTTATTTTACAAAAGTAAAAACCAGCGTACCACATGACAAATTATTTTGGCGTGCCGATCATGTTCATGCTGTTCGTAAAGGTGATTATAAATTGATTTTCAGCTCACGCGATGGCTGGACGGAATTGTATAACTTAAAAACAGACAAAGGTGAAAAGGAGAATTTAGCATTATTGTTACCTGAAAAAGTTAAAGAGCTGAAATTTGAATTAGATGTTTGGGAACATTCTTTACCTAAAAAACCAATGTGGCCACGTATCATGGATCATCGCTTCATGATTGATGGAAAAGAATATCTATTTCCAGCTTAAATTTTATTTAGCATGTTGAACAAAGTAAAACATCTTATTTTAAAAAATATCAGGAGCAAATCCAACAGGTTTTTACTTTCATGTTCAATCTCACTTTCATTATTATCTTGCCAAAATAATATCGACAATAAACATGAAGGAATGGTCTTAATCAAAACCGATTCTTTCGAAATGGGTG
>Ga0247804_10000313_pt1 | contig 22546 bp, 16 predicted proteins | sample UWRJL029104C1_FD_181142 | JGI IMG/M metagenome (GOLD analysis project Ga0247804, IMG submission 181142) | Plant litter microbial communities from Arlington Agricultural Research Station in Wisconsin, United States - UWRJ-L029-104C-1 | ecosystem: Environmental > Terrestrial > Plant litter >...
TTGTGGGGGGGGTCGGGTTGTGAGGTATGAGGCGAGGCAGGGAACTCTTACGCGCAAAAAATGAATTTTCTTCAATCTTCATTTTCGATGTAGGCAGTGTCAATTTTATGAGAATCTATCAGTTTATAATAATTTTCATTTTGATTTTGTTTTACAACCTGATGCCAATCAATTAAATCCCACCCGGGTATTTCTGTTGTCATAGTTTCTATATTATTAAGTTTATAATCTTCATATAGCATACTTTGAAGTTGTTGATGGCAAGTGTATACATCTTCAATACTTAGAGCACTATTTTTTAAATCTTTAATAGCATCCTCAATTTCATCTTTACGATAAATATCAATTATGCTTTTCACCTGATACATATTTGTATCAAGTGAAATAAAATCCTGAACAGATTGATTATATAACTTAAAAAGACCAAACACCCTATTTAGATTTTGGATAGTATAGCTTTTTTCAATAAGTACATATATAAGTTCACTCCATCTATTTTTTACAAACTCAAAGAGAAGAGGTCGTTGTTTAAAAAATATTAAAAGATTAATAAGATTGTTGAAATGAACTTTTTCTATTGAATAGAAATCAATTGGATGAAGTATTTCATTTAAATCCTTATCCAAATCTTTATGATCTCTAAAATACATAACAAGTATCAATATTTGATATATAGCTATATAGTTATCAATGTCAGTTTTATATCCAAAAGTGTATATACTTTTAAAAGCAACTTCATTTTTTTTAATAACCCCATAGAATTCAGAAGGCAGAGAAATTTTAATATGTTGAGTCGCTATTTTATCCCCTTCAAATCGAAATCGAAAAAAAAATTGTTCAATATAGTAAGCCGAATGAAGTATAGATTTGACTTCAAGTTTATACTTTGGCAAATAGCTAAGTAAAAAGTCTGCCACTGAAGGGTTTATGAAACTAATATGAACATCTCCTTTATAGTCATATACTGTCAATATAAAAGCCTCATTTAATGATCTATAACAATCCTCAAATGAAACCCATGTATTAACCTTTTTGTTTTGATTTCTATATTCAAAGTCAATTCTTTTCTCGAAAGCTATTTGCAGCTTAGAATTAACTATCAAATTTTCTAGTGAAAATAATGTATTAATAAAAATCCTCTCAGCTTCAGTAATTTGCTTTTCATAACACATCCTCCAAATTTCAATAGGATTTTCCAAAGTATACATTGCGTAACTGTATAAAGTAGTATTTTCGTCTGCTACATATTTCAGACTTAATGCATCAGTAACAAAGTCAATTATTCTAGGATAGAAATTAGAATGTCCAGCAATTTGATTTAGTTCATAATTAGTAAATTCATTTTTAAATTCTGTAGGTACATCTTTAAAATCAAGATGATTTTTAATCATCCTTATTTTATCTTCAATTTTTAAATCTGTTACTTCAATTTGTAGTTTGGATGAATGCTTTCTAACATCATGAAATCTTTCTGAATTATCTCTTGCATGATTATAAATAATAGTCCTCGTAGTTAAAACAAATAGTTTATTTGGAGACTCTCCAACTTTTTGTATAAAATTGTTAAGTGGTCTCTCTTCTTTTTGAGCAAATTCCATTTCATAAAAATTTTGCCCAAGAAAATCATCATAGTAAAAAATTTGATAGCTATCATTCCAAATTTTATCTGCCTGATTTATATCGTTAATAATATACCCCAGTTGATACCCTTGCATTAGAAATTTATAAACAAGAATTTCTGCAAGTGTTGATTTGCCTGAGCCAGGTTCTCCTGTAATAATTAAAACCCTTTTTCCTAATAAACTCCTTTCTGCTTCTTTAAAAATACCCGTATCTACATAAATTTTAATTTTGTTTTCAATTTTTGTCTTAAAAAACTCTCCGTGGCCAATGTTATCGCCATGAATAATTTTTTTCATCACCTCTGCACTCGTAAAGTATAACTTGACAAAATTTTGTTCAATTTCTGGAAAGTCTTCTAATAAATTATTTAACACTTTATAATCAATTATATCTTTCAGCTCAGAAATATAAGGCTTAAATTCTCTTTTTATTTTTTGCTTATCAGCAAGTGAGACTTTTAACGAAGTGACAATTACATACTTTTTAGGCTTTATTTTTTTTACTTTATTGAGTTCTGATATTGCACTTTGCTTTTTTGTCCCCAACAAAGAGTTCATTAGGTTTGTTATTTTAGAACCTGCATAATGTTTTACTTGAACAATAATTTCAAAATCGTTTTCTTTTGTACTGTGGTACAAATCTATACCTGCATCTTTCCCTTTTGGAGTACCTAAAAATTGTATATAGTCAGCATTTTTAATTCTATTATAATGCTTGTTTAGGAGCTGTCTAGCTAATTCTTCAAACTCATCTGGAGAAAGCTTCTTAAAATCATAATCTTTCAAAATATAGAGAATTAATTGTTGTATTTATTATAATGTAAAATAACATTCAATATTTTATAAATATACGAACCAAATTTATCCTCATAAGTATGTAATGGATTTTATACTTAAAACCAAAAGCCACCCTTTACAGGATGGCTTCGAAATGTTATGCTATTAATTATCCTACTCCTCTGTCCCTAACCCAGCTCCCAAATACTCCCTGTTCATCCGCGCAATGTTCGAAACTGAAATCCCTTTCGGACATTCCGCTTCGCAGGCATAGGTGTTGGTACAGTTACCAAAGCCTTCGGCGTCCATCTGCGCTACCATGTTGAGCACGCGGCTTTCGCGCTCGGGTTGGCCCTGTGGTAATAAAGCGAGCTGGGATATTTTGGCGCTCACGAACAACATGGCGCTGCTGTTCTTACAAGCCGCTACACAGGCGCCGCAACCGATGCAGGCTGCCGCGTTGAAGGCCGCATCGGCATTTTTTTTATCGATGGGCAGGCTGTTCGCATCCTGTGCGTTGCCGGTATTTACGGAAATATAACCGCCTGCCTGTATGATGCGGTCGAAGGCGTCGCGGTCCACCATTAAATCTTTGATCACCGGGAAGGCTTTGCTGCGCCAGGGTTCCACCACGATGGTGTCGCCGTCGTTGAAGGCGCGCATGTGCAACTGGCAGGTGGTGTTCTGGCTCCAGGGGCCGTGGGCCTTGCCGTTGATGTACATGCTGCAGGCGCCACAGATGCCTTCGCGGCAGTCGTGGTCGAAGGCGATGGGATCCTTGCCTTCGGCAATCAGTTGCTCGTTGAGTACATCGAACAGTTCGAGGAACGACATCTCCGAAGAAATATCCTTTACCTGGTATGTATCGAAATTGCCGTTGGCCCTGCTGTTCTTTTGTCGCCACACTTTTAAAGTGAGGTTCATATTGTAATGTTCCATTGTTAAATATTTTCCTTGAGAATAAAATTTGTAGCTCTTTTTATTGTTCCCTTTGGTGTAATTTCTTTTGCCAGATTTAAATAATGAGGTGTATTTATAAAATACAAAACATCTCTACTTCCCACAATTCTTGCATTAAATGTATAATCTTTAAATTCTTCCTTTAAATACAAAATCGTTGAATGTATTTGTTTTATGGCTTCAACCAGATCTCCGCCTTTTAACTCTATAAAAAAAACTGTTTTAAATTCTTTCACATCCATTAAAAAATCACACCTCTTTTTATTGTTCATTGGAGTAAAACATTGATCTACTTTTATTTTTCTCACAATGAAATTCGATTTATTTGTTAACTCATACTTTTTACTTTTTTCAGAAGCAATGCATATTTTCCTTCTCTCATTGTATTCTATACATTTTTTTTCTATCAAACTCATTATAGAACCAGTTGTGTATTTAACAAATCCTCAAATTGTTCATTTAGCTTAGGTGTTATTTCATCAATTTTTTCTGCATGAATCAAACCTTCATTTATTCCATCTTCATTTAATGCAATTATATTCTCCACAGTTCCATCCGGCAAAAGCATATAAGCTGTTACTGTTTTTGGATCGAGCCAATACCTATTCTCAATAATTTTATTTGTTTCTGTTGGCTTGTCTTTTCCTACCTCAAAGGCATACATCAAGTTATTTAATGAAGTTAAGATATAAGGACTGTGAGTAGTCAACAAAAAAGTATTGTCATATTTTGCATTTGATTCAGCTAAATAATTAATCAATGCGTTTTGAGCTTTTGGAAATAAATTCAATTCAGGCTCTTCAATAATAAAAGTTTTTGATTTCCTTTTGAATTCTGAATAATACTTTATAACCAAAGCCACAGGTATCGTTGATTGATATCCACTAGCGGCATTAAACAAGCTATAAAACTCATCTTCATTATTTTTCCGTACATAACCCCTTCCATCTACGTTTTTGTAAGTGATATTTAATGGTTCTATTGACGTTTCCTTCTTGAAATTCCTGGCAACCAGATCTAAATTGGCAAGTTGATTAAATAAAGAATCGGCAATATTTTGAACGCTTGTTTTACCCAAAGAAAAAATGGATTGAAGCCCTCTTTCTGTAGGAAGATAGAAAGGATTATCAAGTACTGAAGCCACATCATTTTGAAAAAAACTAGTTGGTACAGGTTTTAATTCACCCGGTTCACTTAAAATATTTGGAAAATTTCTAACCTTGTCTAATTCAGTTAAAAGAGTATTGAATTTTTGTGACTTTCCTTTTAAGTTAAAATTCCAACCATTCATACTGCCAATATCTGATCGCTCACCTACATCGTTCACCATAACAGCATCATATGACCTGCCATCAACACAAAATGAATAATGAATATTATCAAAAAAAATGTAGGTATCTGATCTCAAAAAATCGTGTAACCCCCATGCGCTTAGGCCACGAAAAAATGGCAAACTATTTCTTGAATACGATGGTGAAGTATTATCAATTATATATGAAAAATATTTGCAAACTGCTAATAATTTGGCAATCGTGCTTTTGCCAGTTGCATTTTCTCCAATGATCACATTGAACCTGCGGAGTTCTATCTCTACAGACTTTATAGGTCCAAAGTTCTTTATGATCAGTTTTTCGCTCATTGCTTATTTGTAGCTTCTCTGCGTTGGCTTCACAATCTCAAACGTCAGCGGTTCCTTGTTGAGTTCCCAATCGCTTTCACCTTTGTAGGCCCAGGCCGATACATAGCTGAACTCATCGTCTTTACGATCTGCTTCGCCGTCTTCGGTCTGGCTTTCTTCGCGGAAGTGGCCGCCGCAGCTTTCGTTGCGGTTGAGCGCATCGCGGCACATCAGTTCGCCGAGTTCAATGAAATCGGCCACCCGGCCGGCTTTGTCGAGTTCGGGGTTCATCTCCCCTATTTCGCCCGGTACGCGCAGGTCGCTCCAGAATTCTTTTTTCAGGGCCTGTATCTCGGCAATGGCTTCCGTTAATCCCTGTGCATTGCGCGCCATGCCGCATTTGTCCCACATGATCTTACCGAGGCGCTTGTGAAAACTTTCCACGCTTTGTTTGCCTTTGATGTTCATGAAGGTATTGATGCGTTCAGCTACGGCTTTCTCGGTTTCTTCAAAAGCCGGGTGCGTGGTGGGGATGGCGGCGGTACGGATATCGTCGGCCAAATAATTACCGAGTGTATAAGGGATCACGAAATAACCGTCGGCCAGTCCCTGCATCAACGCCGAAGCGCCGAGGCGGTTGGCACCGTGATCGCTGAAGTTGGCTTCACCGAGCGCGTACAGCCCGGGCACCGTTGTTTGCAGTTCGTAATCCACCCACAGCCCGCCCATGGTATAATGCACGGCGGGGTAAATGCGCATCGGCATTTCGTAGGGGTTCTCACCGGTAATCTTTTCATACATCTCGAAAAGATTGCCGTATTTTTCTTTTACTACTTCTTTCCCCAATTTAATGATGGTGGCATCGTCGGTAGCGGCGTGTGTTTTACCGGCTTCAATGCGACCGTACCTTTTAATGGCATCGGCAAAATCGAGGTACACGGCGAGTTTGGTGGTACCTACGCCATAACCTTCATCGCACCTTTCCTTGGCAGCCCGCGAAGCCACATCGCGCGGCACGAGGTTACCAAAGGCAGGGTACCTTCTTTCCAAATAATAATCCCTTTCTTCTTCAGGAATATCTACTGCTTTGCGTTTATCGTCTTTTGCTTTTGGTACCCAGATGCGACCGTCATTCCGTAAACTCTCGCTCATCAGCGTGAGCTTGCTCTGGTGATCGCCGGTAACGGGTATGCAGGTGGGGTGGATCTGTGTGAAACAAGGGTTGCCAAAAAAGGCGCCCTTTTTATGTGCTTTCCATGCGGCGGTTACATTGCTGCCCATCGCGTTGGTGCTTAAATAAAATACGTTGCCATAGCCGCCGGTGCAGAGCAGTACGGCGTGACCGAAATGCCTTTCCAGCTTGCCTTCCACGAGGTTGCGGGCAATGATGCCCCTCGCCTTCCCGTCGATCATCACCACGTCGAGCATTTCGTGGCGGTTGTACATGGTTACGTTGCCGAGGGCTACCTGCCTTTCCAATGCACTGTAGGCGCCCAATAATAATTGCTGACCGGTTTGACCGGCAGCATAGAAAGTTCTTTGCACTTGTGTACCACCAAAGCTACGGTTGCTCAGCAGTCCACCGTATTCACGGGCAAAGGGAACGCCTTGTGCCACGCACTGGTCGATGATGGCGGCGCTTACTTCGGCGAGGCGGTGTACATTGCCTTCGCGGGCGCGGTAATCGCCACCCTTTACCGTATCATAAAACAAACGGAAGACGCTGTCGCCATCGTTCTGGTAATTTTTTGCGGCATTGATGCCACCCTGCGCGGCAATACTGTGCGCGCGGCGGGGACTGTCCTGGAAGCAAAAGGCTTTTACCTTGTAGCCCATTTCACCGAGCGTGGCGGCCGCAGAAGCACCGGCCAGGCCTGTGCCCACCACGATGATCTCCAGCCTGCGCTTGTTGGCAGGGTTTACGAGTTTTACGTGGCCCTTGTAATCGGTCCACTTCTTGTCCATTTCGCCGTGAGGAATCTTTGAATCTAATGCCATTGGAATATGATTGTTATTTTAATTCAAAAGTTAAAAGTCAGAACCTAAAACCTGGCAGCCATTCAACAGGAATTCAAAACCTTAAAAGTCGAAACCTAAAACCTGGCAACCTTCGTATAACATCACTTTTGGTTTTTACTTTTGAATTTTGACTTAGCCTTATTTTACCCACCCCATGTACATCGCTACCGGCATGGCCGCAAAGATGAGGCAGATGATGATGGAATAGGCCACGCCCGTTGCCTTGATGATGGGTGTATATTTTTTATGGTTGATGCCGAAGGTCTGGAACGCGCTCTGGAACCCGTGCAGCAAGTGCCAGCAAAGGGAAAATACGCCGAGCACGTAAACGATGACGATGAGCAGGTTGTCCTGGAACACGTTCAGCATTTCCTGGTAAAGGTTGTGCACCTGCTGGTTGTTGTAATCCACCAATGTCGCTTCTTCCAGCGCCCGGATGTTGGCCATGCCGCCGAAGCGCGAAGGCGTCCAGAAGTGATACAAATGCAATACGAGGAAGATGAGGATGAGCGTGCCCAGCAGTCCCATGCTGCGGCTGTACCAGGTGCTGTTGGTTTCGGGCTTGTTCATTTTATAGCCGATGGGCCTTGCCCGCCTGTTCTGTATCCAAAGTATGAGCCCTTGTATGATGTGCAGCAGCAGGAAGGCCATCAGCCCTATTTCCATGGTGCGGATGATGATGTTGCTGCCCATGAAATTGCCCCAGTGATTGAAGGTTTGCCCGCCGTCGTTCATGAAGATCATCGCGTTGATGAAACAATGCACCACTAAAAAACTGACCAGGAACAGGCCGGTAGCGCCCATTGTGAATTTCTTACCGATCGATGATGTGAACAATTGTTTCCAGGTCATATTGTGCTTGTTGTAGTTAAAATTGGTTGCACGAAAATACGACACGAATGTTAAATAACCGGGGTTATAGACATTTTTGTGACAAAGAGATTTTCAATTACTAATTACTAGAGACCAATTACTTTGAAGTATAATACAGCATTGATTATACGCCTATTTTTGAGCTACATCACCAGCTAGCATTATGACTTCGTTCCGGGAAACATTCTAATTATAGATTACCTGGGACATGCAAAAAAGCAAACATCCATTCAATGTTAGTTTCAAAAGTAATTAGTAATTGGTCATTCGTAATTAATCCAACCTGCGGATCATATAATTATCCACCTGCTGAAAAACAAGGTCTGGTTTGAGGGTGCGCCATTGGGGGAAGTCGATGAGTTCGATGTAATTGGTGATGCGGGCGCGTTTGAAATCGTACTGGCTTTGCGCGGGCATGTTGAGCACGACTACCCAGCCGCCGTCGTCGCCTACCTGTTCGCGCCATTCTTCATAATACAGGTCGTCGCTGCTGTGGAAGTTGAGTACATTTTCGGCGATGAGGATGTACTTGGTGATGCCTTGTTTGTAGAGGGTATCGGTGATGTCGCGGCGCAGGGTCATGATGTCGTTCTCGATGGCGTCGTTCCATTCGCCCAGTAATTCGATGATGGCGTATTGCTGTTCGTAATCCGTGAACAACAGTTTAAGGTAGAGGGTCCTGCTGCCGAAATCGTCCCACTGCGGGTGGATGTAAAAATTGTAAACGGTTTGGGAAAATTCAAATTCGCTGTACGTGCGGCCGTAGAAGGGTGACCGCTCATCTTCTTCCGCGGTGTAGAGGTGGCGCCAGTTGAAATAAGGTTCGATGTCCTGCAATGCTTTTCCTTTTTTTACAAAAATAAAAACAATTACGAATTACGGATTACGAATTACGAAGCAGTTAACAAACCCTTATAAATTACTAATGACCAATCAAACAAAACAATTACGAATTACGGATTACGCAGCAACCTGTTCCGGCTCGCTCCCCAACACCAAACAACAAACCCCAAACAATCATTTATACTTCATCACCTTCGCCACCGCTTCCTTCCCGGAACTCACCTGCAGCTTGGTATAGATATTTTTGAGGTGCGATTTTACCGTGTCCATGCTGATGCTGCAGCCGGCGGCAATGCTCTTGTAGGTATGCCCTTTTACGAGGTAGTTCAATATTTCCTTTTCCCTTTCGGTGAGCGCGTGGTCGGGTTCTTTTTTGGGCGGGCGCTGGTGAAAAACATTCAGCACTTTTTGCGCCACGCCGGGCGATAAGGGTGCACTGCCGAGGATCACGTCTTTGATGGCTAAGCGGCGCGGTATTCTTCAGCAAATAGCCGTCGGCACCGGCTTCCAACGCGGCAAATAGTTTTTCATCATCATCGAATACCGTGTACATCAGCACGTTCGTATGCGGCGATTGCTGCTTAATGAGGCCGGTGCCGTAAATACCGTTATGACCGGGCATGTCGATGTCCATCAATACTACATCCGGATTCAGTTCCAACAATTGTTCGCGTACGCTGCTGCAGTTGTTGAATGCGCCAACCACTTCTATACCTGGTGTGCCCTGCATCATCAGTACCACCGTCTGGCGCAGCACTTCGTTGTCTTCATAAACCAATAGCCTGATCTTTTTCATATTTAAAGTTATGGCCGCTTGTCATTTTTTTTCATCACTCATTAAGGTGAGCATCATTTTACCAACAGCACGGCCAGCACTTCGGTTCCTTTGCCGGGAGTGGAACGCACGGTACAATGCCCGCCTGCCAGTTTCGCCCGGTATTGCATGTTGCCAATGCCGTTGCCCATCTCTGTCCTGGATGCATCGAAACCGATACCGTTGTCGATAATGCTGATGCACAATTCTTTTTGCTGCCTTGTAATTTTTATGCTCACAAAATCCGCCTGTGCGTATTTAATGATGTTGTTGAGCGCTTCTTTGAAGATGAGGTACAAATGCTGCCGGTTCTCCATGCCAAGCCTGATCTCGCTTTCATTTTCCGGTAATTCAATTTCATAGCGAATGCCTTTGCTTTCCAGCAGTTCGCCTGCGTAGCGCCGCATTTTGTACAACAGTATCTCCAGCTTGTCGTACTGCGGGTTGATGCTCCACACAATGTCGCCCAGCCTTTCCGAGATGTTCTTTGTTTCCGCCGCGGCCGTGGCCAGGTACTGTTGCCGCTTATCTTCGGGCAGGTCCCTGGCGCGCGCCATTTCGGTTAAAAAGCCAACGCCGGTGAGGGTGGCGCCGATGTCATCATGCAGGTCGGTCGATATTTTCTGCCTTAATTTTTCCACCTTCAACATTTGCCGCAACCGGTAACGGTAAAGCATGTACGATAAACCGGCGACTGCCAACACAAGCAACCCGTAAAACCACCAGCGCTGCCAAAAGGGTGCTTTGATATTGATGGAAAGTTTGGATACATCAGCACCTTCTTCCGTCTTTACCCAAAAACTGTATTCGCCGGGCGCGAGGTTGGAAAAAGTAATGCTGTGGTTGGTGGAGGCCGCGCTCCAGTCGGCCTGGTTACTGCCTTTAAGCCAATAACGGTAACGGGTAGCCTTTTCATTGATAAAGGAAGGGCTGGCGAAGGAAATGGTAAAGGCATTTTGCCGGTGCGAAAGCCGGATGCCGTTGGCGGTGTTGATGATGCTGTCGGGATGATCGATCAGCGAGAATGCCGATATGAGTACGGGTGGAAAAAGGGGATGCTGGTCCAGCGCGGCAGGATCGGGAATGCTGACCAGTCCAGATTCGGTACCGAGCAGCAATCCACCTTCCGATGATCTTTTGATGCAGTAAATACTGGCGGTTGAAGCGTAGCCCGGCGCGAGGTCGGATACAATTGGCTCCCTGCCTTCCCGGGAGGTTACGCGGCCCAGGCCTGTGCCCGTTCCTGCATACAGAACTGAATCATTCCAGGGTAACAAAGCGCGTACGCTGTTGCTGCTGAGCCCGGTTTTTATATCGATCTTCCGCAGGATGCTGTAACGGCCATTGTTTTCTCCGATCTCTATGATGCCTTGTTGCGCAGTACCTGCAAAACAACCGCCGCCTGCTCTTGCAGCGAGGCAAAAGATACCGTCGCTGGTCCCGGCAAGCGCGAGGTCAAGCTCCTGAAGGAATTGCAGGCGTGTTTGTTCATTAGCCGTATCGGCCGCGTATATGCGGCAATGCATTTTATTATCGGCCACGAAGAGGCGGTTGCCCTGCAATATCAACTGTTTTACCGGGTGTTCGGTGGTAGCCGGTTGATGCATGCCTTCGTCGCTGTGCTGGTAAACACCATGATCGCCGGCGAGCAGCAACCGGTTTTTACCAAGTACCGTTGCGGAATGGTACGGGCTGGTGAACGCAAAGGATCGGGGAAAATATGGTTTACCCGGGCCATCCTTAATGCGTGAAATGGTATGCAACCAAAAAAAGTAAAGGTCGTTCCCCATCTTCAGTACCTGCGGGGCATAATCTCCGCCACTAAAAGGGTTCCAGGCTTCGGCGGCAGAACGGTCCTTGCGGATAATGCCGATGCCGTAGTAACCTGTGGTGTAGAGGTTACCGTTAGCTTCGGCAATATCGAGCACCAGGTCGGCGGGCAATCCATCTGCCGATGACCAGTTGTAAATATCTTTTTGAACGAGTTTTTGTACGCCGTTGTTGGTGCCGATCCAGGTATTGTCTTCCCGGTCGGTAAATACGCAGAACACCGTATTGCTCAACAGTCCCTGCTTAATGCCTATTTGCTGAAATTCTTCCCGCGAGGGATTATACCTAAGGAGCCCGCTGCTGATGGTAGCCATCCACAAGTTCCCTTTCCGGTCACCGGCAATGCTCCTGAACTCCTTTGCGGCAAAGGTTTTAAAGGCGGCAGGCAGTTCGTCAAAAACAAGTTCTTCTTTTTTTAAAGCGGCCGGGGATAGCTTTTGTACACCTTTTTCTATTGTTGCGATCCACAGGGCGCCGTCGCTGTGTACGTACAGGTCCCGCACCAATAACCTGGCAAAAGAAGCAACCCTTTTCCAGGTGTGCCGGTTGAATACATCGAAAGATTTGCCCAGCCTTCCTACGATGAGCAGGCTGTCCTGCCAGGTGAGGAGCGCTGAAATATCCGGGTGCGGATCATCTTCATACACCGGCAACTGCATCAACCCTTTTTTATCGAAAATATACAGGCCGGTGTTTGTTGCGGCGTAATAACTTTCGTTGCTGCGTTTGCAAATGGTACGGATGGCTAAACTGGCAGGCAGGAACTTCTTCATTAACCGGCGCCCTTTCAGTGCATAATAAGATGCGCCGGACGGAAAGAAAAGGACACTGTCGTTGTTCACTACTTCTATATGGTTAAGAAAACCACCGGTGAAACCATTGCGCGCGTTGTAATTGAAAAAACTGCCGCCATCGAAACAACTGATGCCATTGGGCGTTCCAAAATACAATACACCGGAAGGCGATTGCGTGATCTTTTTTACCTCGTTGTTCACCAGCCCGGCGTTCATGTCGTACTGGTCGAAATGAAGCTGCTGCCCATACAAAGTTTGCGTAAGCAGGAGTAAGATGAGCAGGCATTTCATGTTTTAAATATAGTAAAAAAACCTGCGGCGTTTTGGTGGGTGTAGGGGTTTAGCGTTTAGAACGTTTAGCAGGTTTAGAAAGTTTAGTTGGAAACGAATGCTGCCAGTTCCCTCTCTTTGGAGAGGGTTGGGATGAAATCAATCAGCGCAATTAATAACCAGCCTAACCTGCCTGCCGTCAGGCAGGTCCCGGTTCAGGCGTTTCAATTCATTGATCTCCTTTTTAAGCGCTTCGATCTGCGCCTGCTGTTCCTGCACCGCTTTCACCAGTGGGACCACGAAGGCGGCGTATTGAATGCTGTACAGGTCGGTATTGCTTTTGGGCGCGGTTACCCCGCTGAAGCTGTAGCCACATTGCTTTGCGGCCGCTTCAACTTCCTGGGCCAGGAAACCCGTCTGGAGCGTTTTTTCAATATCGTATTTCCCTTCCCACTCCAGGCCGGTCTTTGCACCGGTGAGTTCGTTTTGCCGGTGAATATTGAGGCGGTAGGTAACGGGTTTTAGTTTACTGATGAAGTCCAGGCCGGGCACATCAGCACGTATCTCGTCTTTGATCCGCTGGTCGCTGAACACGCTCCAACCTACCTGTCCGCCAATGTAACCAACGCTGCTGTTGCCTATTTCGATGGTGTTGGAATTGCCTCCCACGTGCCCGGCAAAATTACCGAAGGCGGCATAGTTGCTCGGGTTCTGACCGCTGTTGCTGCCGGCATTGTATCCTACCACCGTATTGAAGCTTCCGGTTTGATTGAACAGGAATGCAGCCACGCCTACCGCCACGTTGTTATTACCGTTGTTGTTGTCCATCGCGGAGCCGCCGACGGCAGTGTTATCGTGCCCGTCGGCATTGTAACGCATGGAACGCGCGCCCAGTGCGGTGTTTGAAAAGCCATTGGTATTGCCCCGCATGGATTCATAACCAAAACTGGCGTTGAAGTTCCCACCAGTATTGCCTTCCATCGCGTAGGTACCAACGGCCGTATTCACTACCCCGCCTACATTCCCCGCCAGGGAACGGAAACCCATGGCCGTGTTTTCAAAACCGGTGCGGTTGGAAAGCAATGCCTCGAAACCGTTTGCGGTATTGCTGTAAGCGTTCCGCGAATTGTATAAAGCGAAATAACCGGTGGCGGTATTGCTGTTGCCTGTGGTATCGAAGTACATGGCCCCGTACCCTATTGCCGTATTGAAATCGCCGCTGCGGTGATCGTGCAAAGCCCTGCTGCCAAGGGCCGTATTCTGGTTGCCGGTTGTGTTTAAAGCGAGGCTGGCTAAACCGACCGCCGTATTCTGGTAACCGCTCGTATTGCTATACAGTGCGCTGCTGCCGATGGCTACATTATCTGCCCCGCTGATATTGGAGATCATGGCATCGCCGCCCACGGCGGTATTGAAACTGCCGCTGGCGTTGCTTTTAAGGGTATTGGTACCAACAGCCGTGTTCCAGTTACCATTTTTATTGGAATACAAAGATGAAAAGCCCGCAGCCGTATTGGCAAACCCGGTTACATTATTGAAGAGTGCATAGGCGCCCATTGCCGTACCGAAGTTGCTGGTGTTGGAATCGAGCGCGTGGTTACCAAAAGCCGTATTGAAATCACCGGGCGCTGCATTGTTGAGCGTGGATACGCCAAAGGCCGTATTGGCACTGGCTGCCTGTAAAAAACCCGCATTGAGATTGCCCACTTTCAACCGCAAGGGCATGGCATCTGTGGTACCTAAGAATTGGGTTGGCAAAATGCCATTGTTGCCTTTCGGGCTCCAGCTACTGTCCTGCGCCGTTTGAAACCTGGTCCAACTACTACCCGACCAGTAATAATACCCTTCACCCGTTGATGCATTGGTATTGTACACCAGCAACGAAACGGCGGGCGTAGCAACGGGTGCAGCAACGGTAAGATCGGGAATCGCGATGCGCGGGATGAGCAATCCTTTATTGGAAGATTTTACATCCAGCATGGCAGAAGCCGCGCCTGTACTGCCATCCGTGTTGATGGTCATGTTTTGAGCAAGAGAAGATAATGCCGGCAGGCACAACAGCAATACAAGTAATTTTTTCATGGCGTGGTTTTGTTACAAATATGCGCCGTCTTGAAAAAGCTACCGTCACCCCTTTGTGTGAGCAAAAAAAGAAGGCTGCCTTTATAGCAGCCTCTTCGTCTTATTAACCCGAGATCCTTAAATATTATTGAACGACAATTTTTTCTGTGAAAATGAACTTGCCAAACTCGTTGGTCACTTTCACCAGGTACATGCCTTTGTTGAGTTTGCCGGCAAGTGACACGGGAACCACCTGGCCTTTTGCAGACAAGTTCACGATCCTGGTGGAAACGGCTTTACCGGAAAGATCGGTAATGGCTACATTGTAACGGCCGGCCGGTTCGTTCTCAAATAATATTTTAAACTCACTGCCGGTAACCGGGTTTGGATAAATGTGGTTGTCTGTATTGGCAGTTGCCACCGGCCTTACGATGTCAGCAGTACCCGGTTGGTTGCGGGCAGCATCGGCTTCTTTTTGATTGAGCATATTGCCGTTTGCCAGGTCGGAAGCGTTGAAAGGTTTTTCGTTGCTTTCGATGCGTACGGCTTTGAGGTCGCTCATATCGAGTTTATACAGCGCGTCGAATACATTGGCGCTGCTTACCACCAGTTTGCCATCGGCATCCACTACGGCGCCGTTGGTGCTGTAATTAACGGGCAAACCGGTGATCGCACCTTTGTAGGTAGCGATGCGGCTGTCCACGTCGATCACGAATACATTGTGGTTGGCGGAAATGAGTACCAATTTTCCAAAAGCGTCGGCTACCATGTCGCCTCCCCAGCTGGTGCATTTGTTGTGGATGGAGATGCCTTTGTTGTCTTCGGCATCAACGATGTTGCCGAGATCTTCTACCTGGTTCTTTTTGCCGGTGTTGAAACGGATCAAATGATTTGCATCGTTCGTCAGCGCATAACCGTAGCCGTCAGCACCGATCACCATGCGGCTGAGTTGATTTTCTTCGGACTGGTAAGTGGCCTGTCCCGGTGTTGGTACTACGTTCCGGCTGATCACGGTAAATTCCGCGGTGCTCTTGTCGAGGTCCATGTAACGGATGTCGGATAAGTGCATCGGCGCAAAATACAGGCGGTTGTGGCGCGTGTCCAGCGCACAGGCAGCAACGCCGAAAACGGTCGGGCTGATGTCCGAGCTATTTACGGCTTTGGAACCATCGAGGTAGGTAGTTTTGAATTTCGTGGCATCTGCTTCGAACAATGTTTTTACGACCTTACCGGTGGCAATGTCCACCTGCTTGATATCGGCCCAGAAAAAATTGTTATTCGCCTTGCCGGTAATGGCATAGGCCTTGCCTACATCCTGCGCGGAAGCGGCGATTGAAGAAAATGCAATAAAAGAAGTGGAGAGTAAAGATTTTAGATTCATAAGTATGAAGGTTTAGTAAACATTAGATACGAAAATTACTGTATTTGCACAAAATGTCCAAGTATTTTTTACAAAGTAAAAATCCAAAAGTCAAAACCCAAAATTGGAAGCTTTTCAAGAGCAGGAATGTTTCCGTTTCCTGGGACAGTAACCGGGGCGAGGAAAGTCAAAATGCAAAAGTAAAAACCAAAGCGGGGCTTTTATCGATACTTTAATATTCCGGTTCGTGGGACACGAACCGGGGCGCAGTATTTTTTACAAAGTAAAAATCCAAAAGTCAAAACCCAAAATTGGAAGCTTTTCAAGAGCAGGAATGTTTCCGTTTCCTGGGACAGGAACCGGGGCGAGGAAAGTCAAAATGCAAAAGTAAAAACCAAAAAGCGGGGCATATCCAATATCAAGGCTTCAATGACCGGAACATTGAAATGATCGCTTAATGATTGGACATACAATAAAATGAAGGAAATATTAAATATTACTTCTTACCTATTCCATTTCAAAAGCTGTAGTAAAATAAAGGAAATCTTACTTCTACCCTCTTAAATCTTATTTGCGGCCGCCATGGCCTTCTTCACACTCCCGGTTTCCAGCAACAGGTTCTTGACGGCTTCGTAATCATCCGACCCCATTTTTTCCATCAGCATTTTTACGCCCCGGTCGATGAGTTTGTCGTTGGTGAGTTGCATGTTCACCATGCTGTTGTCCTCCACCCGGCCCAGTTGTATCATCACGGTCGTAGAGATCATGTTGAGCACCAGTTTTTGCGCGGTGCCGCTTTTCATGCGGGTGCTGCCGGTCACGAACTCGGGACCTACCACTACTTCCACGGGAAAATCGGCGGCGGTGCTTACGGGTGCATTGGCATTGCAGGAAATACTGCCCGTGGTGATACCGGCGGCCCGGCATTTTTCCAGGGCGCCGATCACGTAGGGGGTGGTACCACTGGCAGCGATGCCGATGACCACGTCTTTTGAGTTGACGTTGTGCGCCGAAAGGTCTTTCCAGCCTTGCTCCGTATCGTCTTCGGCAAATTCAACGGCTTCGATGATGGCTTTGTGACCGCCGGCAATGATGCCGATCACGAGTTCGTGGGGTACGCCAAAACTGGGCGGGCATTCACTTGCATCCACAATCCCCAGCCGGCCGCTGGTACCTGCGCCAATGTAAAACAGGCGTCCGCCCATGAGCATCCGGTCCACGATCACCTGTATCAGCTCTTCTATGGAAGGCAATACTTTTTGGATGGCCTGCGGCACTTTCCTGTCTTCGTCGTTAATATGCCCGAGTATTTCCGCAACCGACATCTTTTCGAGGTGGCGGTAAAGCGAGGGCGATTCCGTGGTTCTTTCAAAAGCCATGCTGTTTGTCTTTAACTGTGAAACTTCACCAGCCCATCCATTGGTTTTTTGATCACTTTTCCAAGCTGGAGTTCGTACGTGTGGCACATTTCCTTCAGTACATCGCGGAAACCATAAGCTACGCTGCCGACGAAATTAATGGGCATGGTCCAGCTTTCGCGGTACTTATAAATGTGGTTGAAAAAGAAATCGTTGAAACTGTCTTCGATGATGTTCTCGATCATGTAGTGCCCCCTATTCTCCGAAAGGAAAACGGCGTAGGACGCGAGGTAACGGTTGGGCAACGGTTTTTTATATACGGCGGTGAGTATCTCGTCGCTGTTGGTATTGAATTTCGCGCGGAAGCGGTCCATCAGGTCTTCATCGAAGGTATTGTATAAAAAATACTGGATCACTTTTTTACCAAGGTAAGCGCCGCTGCCTTCGTCGCCCAGCACATAACCAAGGCCGGGACTGTTCTTCATGATCTTCTTACCATTATAATAACAGGAGTTGGAGCCGGTACCGAGGATACAGGCAACGCCTTTTTCGTGCCCGCACAGGGCTTTGGCGGCACCCATCAGGTCGTGGTCAACATATACTTTCGCTTCGGTAAAAACCCTTTCAATGGCCTTCCTCACGATCTTCACATTATCGGGGTTGCTGCAGCCGGTGCCGTAAAAGAAAACTTCTGCCGGTTCCGCCTTTTTAAGCCTTGGTTTCAGTTCCTGCTCAATGATGTATTCTATCTGTTCTGCCGATAAAAAATAAGGGCTCAAACCCTGCGTAAGAAACGATTGCTTTTTTTTGCCGTTCACCAGGCACCATTCGGCCTTGGTGGAACCACTGTCTGCAATTAATTTGATTGCCATTTTATAGTGTTAAGAATTATGACACCAAGGTACTTAAACATTACTAATTACGAATTAGTAATTAAGAGGTTTCATTTCGCCTTCATCCGTAATTCGTAATTAGTCATTCGTAATTATTTTATCTTCGCCCTTATGAGCAATAAAAAGTTACAGGTTTGGCTGCCGCTGCTGTTCAGCATCGTAATGATCGCGGGTATGTTCCTGGGGTATAAGATGCGCGATAACATGCCGGGCAAAAGTTTTTTTTACGTGGAAAAGCGGAGGCCGCTGCAGGAGATCATGGACCTGATCAAAAATAAATACGTGGACGATGTCAATATTGAAACGCTGTCGGACACGGCGATACAGGCGATGCTGAGCAAACTCGATCCGCATTCGGTATTCATCCCCGCGGAAGAATTGCAGGAAGTAAATGAAGAACTGGCGGGTAAATTTTATGGCATCGGCGTGGAGTTCAATATATTCGATGATACGCTGAATGTGACCAACGTATTGAAAGACGGGCCAAGCTACAAAGCGGGGATACTGACGGGTGATAAATTCATTAAAGTAGGCGACGTAACCGTAGCAGGCAAAAAGATAGAATCGGAGAATTACCGCAAGCTCCTGCGCGGCGACCGGGGCACAAAAGTAACGATCACGGTTATGCGCGCAGGCGCTGCCAAACAAATGAATGTAACCCGCGATGCGATACCGGTAAGCAGCGTGGACGCAAGCTACATCATCAGTCCCGGCATCGGCTTTATCCGGCTCAACAAATTCACGACCCAAACCTACCGGGAATTCATGGAATCGCTGGAGGAACTGAAAAAACAGGGCGCTAAAAAACTGGTGCTCGACCTTCGCGGTAACGGCGGCGGTATTTTGGAAGAAGCGATAGAGATAGCGGACGAATTTTTGGAAGGCGATAAACTAATCACTTATACCGAAGGGAAGCACACGGCGAAGAAAGAATACCGTTGCCGCCGGCAGGGGCAATTTGAACAGGGCGAAGTGATCGTACTGGCCGATGAAGGCTCCGCAAGTGCAAGCGAAGTATTGATGGGCGCATTGCAGGATTGGGACAGGGCCACCATTGTAGGCCGCCGTTCCTTTGGAAAAGGATTGGTGCAGGACCAGTTTGACCTGAGCGACCGCAGCGCGCTGCGCCTTACGATTGCCCGCTATTATACGCCCATCGGCAGGAGCATCCAGCGGCCCTACGACCAGGGTGGCAAAGCTTATTATTCGGAGATCAGCAAACGTTTCGTGGACGGCGAAACCAATACGGCCGATTCGGTGAAGAACGACAAAACGAAAGTATTTAAAACGCCCAGCGGCAAAACCGTGTATGGCGGCGGTGGCATAACACCGGATGTTTTCGTGGCGCTGGACACAACGGCTTACAGCAGCCAGGCGGCCGTGTTGTATTCCAAGGGATCGATCCCCGTTTTCGCCTATAAATTTTACCTGCAGCACCAGGCCGATCTTAATAAATACAAAACGGCATCGGACTTTGTGAAAGGTTTTACGTTTACGGAGGACAACTGGAAAGAATTTACAACAGCCGCTGCAAAAGATTCGATCAATTTAAACAACATCAGCGCAAAGGAAAAAACAGAAATGACGCAGGCCATCCGTTCTTCCATCGCCCGCATGCTGTGGCGCTATGAAGGCCTGTACGAAGTGTTGAACAGCAGTGACGATGCCATTAAAAAATCATTGGAACTCTTGTCCAAATAAATAAAAAAAAGCCTCCCGTTGAGGAGGCTGGTAGTGCGTTTACAATATACCATTTCGGTAGTCTTGTCTTACGTGTAGAGGCTTGGGGTTTTCCAGGGCTTGGATATTTTTAATTGGATATGTTTTTCTAACAGCACAAAGATGCTTACTTAACCGCATAGGTAAAGTAGCATCCCCTATTGATCTTTTGTAGAAAGTTTTCTAACTGCATAGAGCCCACTACTAGCCTGCTTTTGCGTAGATACTGGTTGTCAACCTTTTGGGCAGGACCCGCAGTATGCCCGACATGATATTGGCCAGGGTACCCGGCACGATCATCATTCTTTTTTTAAGCGTGCGCTTTACCGCTACTTCTCCTACCCTTTGGGGTTTTACGGACAATTGATTGCCAAACCAACCCAGCTTTTCTTTGGTATCTTTTTCAATGGAAGGTTTTGTATAAACCGGCCCCGGTGCAAGGCAACTTACGCTGACGCCTTTTTTCTTCAACTGGTAACGCAGGGCATAGCTGAAAGAAATAACCGCCGACTTCGTAGCGGAATACAAATTCTTCGCCGGTATGGGCGCAAAACCCGCCATACTGGCCACGTTGAGGATATAGGAGGGCGCGTTTTTTTCGAGTAAGGGCAACAGGGTAAGGCACATGGCCATGCCCGATTCCACGTTCAGCCGTACCATGTAACGGAGACTGTCGAGCGGCAGCGACAAATAATCGGCCGTACCGCCGATGCCGGCCACGTTGCACAGCATTTTTAATTTCAGGTTCCTTTCCGTGCACCATTTGCCAATGGCGGGCGCCGATTCTTCCTTGCTGAGGTCGTACGAAAGCACTTCCACGCGTACGCCGTAAGCCGTTTCCAGCTTTTGTTTGGCCGCCAGCAACGTATCCATGCCCCGGGCAACGAGCACCAGGTTGTATTTGCGTTTGCCCAGGGCTTCGGCGATGGCATAACCGATGCCTTTGCTGCCCCCGGCTACAAGTGCATAAGGCATGGAATCCTGTGGTGACGGGTTATTGACGTTCATTGGTTCTGGCAAAAAGGTCATTTTGTTTACCCCGTTCAATTGCGCTTTTGAAATAACAGCAAAGAAAAGGGTAAGGAAAAGCAAACTGGTATATTTCATCTTTGAAGTTAAACAGCTTCCCCCATTTCCAAATCTCCATCAACAAATCTCCAAATTGTATTCGTAATTCGTAATTGGTAATTCGTAATTATCAAATCTTACCTTTGCGGCAAAATTGATGCTATGTGGTTAAATAATATACTGGAAACGATCGGCGATACGCCTTTGATCAAACTCAACAAGATCACGAAGAATCTTCCCTGCACCGTGCTGGCCAAGGTGGAATATTTCAACCCCGGCAACTCCATCAAGGACCGGATGGCTTTGAAGATGCTGGAAGTAGCCGAACAGGAAGGAAAGATAAAACCCGGCGGCACCATCATTGAAGGTACCAGCGGTAATACGGGTATGGGACTGGCTTTGGCGGCCTGCGTGAAAGGCTACAAATGTATTTTCACCACTACGGATAAACAATCGAAGGAAAAGGCGGATATATTAAAAGCCGTGGGCGCGGAAGTGATCGTTTGTCCAACCAACGTAGAACCCGAAGACCCGCGCAGCTACTATTCCGTGAGCAAACGGCTGGCAACGGAAGTGCCGAACAGCTGGTATGTAAATCAATATGATAACCTGGCCAACCGGCTGGCCCATTATGAGCAGACCGGGCCGGAGATCTGGGAGCAAACGGAAGGCAAGGTAACGCACCTGGTAGTGGCTACCGGCACCGGCGGCACCATTATCGGCACGGGCAAATATTTAAAAGAAAAAAATCCCAACATCAAGGTGTGGGCGATCGATAGCTATGGTTCTTTGCTGAAGAAGTATTTTGAAACAGGCGAACTGGACCAGAAGGAAGTATATCCTTACATCAGCGAAGGTTTTGGGGAAGATTTTGTGCCGGAGAACTATGACATGCAATACATCGACGAATTCGTAAAAGTAACTGATAAAGACGGCGCAGTAATGGCGCGGCGCATTGCCAAAGAAGAAGGCATGTTCTGTGGCTACAGCGCCGGTAGTTGCCTCCAGGGCTTAACGCAATTAAAAGACAGCCTTACAAAAGACGATGTGGTGGTTTGTATTTTCCACGACCATGGCAGCCGTTATGTAGGCAAGGTTTACAACGACCAGTGGATGATGGAAAGGGGTTTTTTGGAAGTAAAAACATTTAAAGACCTGGTGAGTGGCCGCGGTTCCCAAAAGCTGATTACGTTAAATCCATCCCACACGGTATTGGAAGCCATCGAGCTGATGAAAAAATATGACATCGAGAACATCCCCGTGATGGACAACGGGGAAAATATAGGCGCTATTTCCGAAAGCGGTTTGTTCAATAAGATCCTTGCCGGTCCAGATGTGAAGGCCGAAGAAGTGGGCTCGGTAATGGAAAAATCCTACCCTGAAGTAGCTTTTGAAACACCGGTAGAACGCCTTAGCTCTTATATTACAAAAGAAAACGGGGCCGTATTGAGCAAGGATGAAAGCGGGGCCTGGCATATTGTGACCAAATACGACATCATCCAAAGCCTTACAAAATAAACGAACAGTTTTACATCATTACGCTGAAAATCAGTGCAGTGCCCGTTTTTTACAGACGGGCATTTGTTTTTTTGCCGCTTTTACCTTATGGAAGGAACGTATTTTTACGATGCTCAGAGCCGTAAGAACCCGATATAAAAAATGATCTA